>ERZ773007.801-NODE-801-length-15457-cov-4.950396_pt1 | contig 15457 bp, 12 predicted proteins | sample MGYA00580665_ERZ773007 | MGnify/ENA primary metagenome ERZ773007 (study PRJEB29015, sample SAMEA2738122) | human oral metagenome | biome: human oral; feature: human-associated habitat; material: saliva | place: China | collected 2167 ... | reverse complement strand
GGTGGAACTCGGGCCCGCCTCACGTCGACACTTCGACCAAATCTTCAGAAACGACGCGGCTCCGGGTCGATTCTGAAGATTCTGTCGAAGTGTGGGCAGGCGGCTGTTGAGAGAGCTTCGAGTAGCGTTCGAGTAGGTTGGCAGTAGCGCCGTTCGAGGCGAGTTGTTCCTTGTCATTCCAACGTTCTGCAAGTTCACGTCGCTACTCTCAATATTTTAGAGTAGATGTCAGTGGGTGGCCGGAGGACTCTGCTGCGGGCAGTGAGGCGGCAGTGGCGGGGGATCAGGTGCCGGGGACGTACCATGTGGCTCGCGGGTCTCGAGGTGACTGTCCTCTGCGCTCCACCAGTCCCTCTTCGCGCAGCGTTTTGAGCCACCGCAGGACCGTAGGGCGGGATGCGTTGACGCCCGACGCAATCTCCCCCGTGCCCAATGGTCCGGTGCTTCGCAGGAGCGTGACGACCTCGAGCGAGCCGTGAGGCAGTTTCTCAATGACGTCGCTCGAGATGGCCGACGTCGCATCCAGCCTCACGATGACACTGGTTGAGGTCTGACGATAGTGAGGGTCCGCGAGGCCGGCCCGGCGCATGTCGTCAACCATGCGTCGAATACCCTCGCCGAGCTCCTGTGTGATCCCGAGGTCCGCGCACACCCTCGCGATGCGCGGGTTGCGTGCGTATCGCGCGATCTCGAGCGGGCGACTCGGATCGCTCATTCCGGGAAAACGGCCCGGACTGGAAACCTCGATGCGGTGGGGGAAGATCGACACGCGGATGTGGTCTCCAGCCATCGAGTAAGAGCGGTGGACGACGGCGTTCACCACGGCCTCCAGCCAGGCGTCCCGGGGGATGATGTCCGTGGGGCCGAAGGTCCCCTCGTTCTTCAGTGCCCTGCGCTTGGGGGCCCACTGATCGATGAGCTCGGCTGCTCTGGCGATGACGTCTGGGATGGTGCCCTCGAGGCGTCGATCGCCGTCGGCCTCCATGGTTTGGCGCGCTCCGGTGCCTGTCTCGTCCTCTCGGTAGCGTAGGACGCGCACCAGTGCCTGCGGCAGAAGCTGCTCGGGAGCGGCGCCGAAGAGCAGGAGTGCGGCGATGGTGGGCTTGCCGTCCTGTGTCAGGAGGCTGCGGCTGCGTAAGACGTGGCTGTCGTCTCCGTGTGCGCCGATCTCTGCTCGTAGTCGATCGATTGCCTTTCCGCTCAGGTCAGCCATCGTGATACCGGCGGGCTGGGCCTCATATGTCTCGGCCTCCCGGTCGTAGACGAGCTCTTCCCACATCGGGCCGTCAAGCTTCACGGTGGAGTCGCCCATGCGCAGGAAGGCTGTTCCGTCACTGCGTCGGTGTGCGTGTCGGCTGGGAGATACCTGGGCGACGAGAAGATGGTCTTGTGTGCCGTCGTCGTTCATCACCGGGACCTCCTGGAAGTGGACGCGCAGTGGTGGAGCCACCATGGTCATCGGTACCTGGCGAAGCCTGTTGGTTTGAGAGGGTGTGGAGTCGGTCCCCTCGACTCGCTTCTCGCTCAAGCCGACGACGACCGTTCCACCTTCCGCGTTCGCCATCCCGATGATGGCCTTGGCGAAGCTCTTCTGGTCGACACGGATGGATTTGCGTTCGAACCACTGGTTCTCCTGCGTCTGAGCCAGTCGCTCACCGCGTTCGTTGATGGGGAGGTTGAGTAGCGCATCGATGTCGTCGTGGCCCATGTGTCTACTCTAACAATTTTAGAGTACGTAAGAGTGGGGGTGAGCGGGGTGGCTCTCGGGCCCGCCTCACGTCGACACTTCGACCAAAACTTCAGAAACGACGCGGCTCCGGGTCGATTCTGAAGATTCGGTCGAAGTGTGGGCCGGCGGCGGGGTGCGAGTCGCGGGGTGTGGGGCGGCGCTGCGGTCCGCGGACTGGGCGCTGGGGACCACGTGATGTGCCGGCAACACGGCGCACCGTATGCTTGACCTCAGCCACGTCGTCGTGGGCGCCGCACGGCGACGGCTCCATCCCCGGAAGCCCCTGCCAGGACGCCCGCACCGGCGCGGAGCACCTGATGCTAGACACGCACTGATTCCAGGACCCGAGGAGCGCCTTATGGCACTGGTCGTCCAGAAGTACGGCGGCTCGTCCGTCAGCGACGTCGACGCGATGCGGCGCGTCGCCCGGCGCATCGTCGCCACCCGCGAGGCCGGTAACACGGTCGTTGTCGTCGTCTCCGCGATGGGGGACACGACCGATGAGCTCCTCGACCAGGCCGCCGCCCTGACCACTGACGCCCCCGCCCGCGAGATGGACATCCTGCTGTCCGCCGGTGAGCGCATCTCCGTGGCCCTGCTCGCCATGGCCGTCTCCGAGCTCGGCGTCCCGGCGCGCGCCTACACCGGCGCCCAGGCCGGGGTCCTCACCGACTCCAAGTACGGCAAGGCCTCCATCGTCGGCGTGCTGCCCGAGCGTGTGGCCCGCTCCATCCAGACCGGCTCGGTCGCCATCGTCGCCGGCTTCCAGGGCATCAACGAGGTCGAGGACACCACCACCCTGGGGCGCGGAGGCTCCGACACGACCGCGGTCGCCCTGGCCGCGGCCCTCAACGCCGACGTTTGCGAGATCTACACCGACGTCGACGGCCTGTTCACCGCTGACCCCCGCATCGTCCCCACCGCCAAGCGCATCGAGTCCCTCTCCAGCGAGGAGACCCTGGAGCTGGCCGCCCACGGCGCCAAGATCCTCCACCTGCGCGCCGTGGAGTACGCCCGCCGCTTCGGGGTGCCGCTGCACGTGCGCTCCTCCTTCTCCGACAAGACCGGGACCTGGATCTACGACGGCCGCCGCGAGGGCGCCTTCGTGCCCTCGGTCGTGGCCGCCCAGCTCGACGATGTCGTCGCCGCCGACACCGACAGCGCGCCCAGTGCCCCGAGCGCCGCGAGCCCGGCCGCTTCGCAGGCCGAGGGAGCTGCCTCCGCCTCGCCCTCAGACTCCGCCGGGCTCGACGACGGGCCCTCGGCCTCCGTCGTCGACACCGCGCACCGCAATGCCATCGCCGCGCGGGCCCAGGCCCGCCCCCGCCCGACCGCCAAGGAGGACCACGTGGAAGCCCCCGTCATCTCCGGAATCGCCCACGACCGCAGCCAGGACAAGATCACGCTCGTGGGCGTGCCCGACGTCCCCGGCGCCGCCGCCCGCATCTTCGCGATCGTTGCCGGCACCGACGCCAACATCGACATGATCGTCCAGGACGTCTCCGCCGAGGGGACGGGCCTGACCAACATCTCCTTCACCTGCCCCGACGGCGACTCCGCCGCCGCTCGCGAGGCCCTCGAGGCCGCCCGCGAGGAGCTGGGCTTCCGAAGCCTGCACTTCAACCCCGACATCGGCATCCTGTCCCTGGTGGGGGCCGGCATGCGCTCCAACCCGGGGGTCTCCGCGCGCCTGTTCGGCTCGCTGAGCGAGGCCGGGGTCAACATCCACATGATCTCCACCTCCGAGATCCGCATCTCGGTGGTGGTCGACGACGCCGTACTCGACGAGGCCGTGCGCGCCGTCCACTCCGCCTTCGGCCTCGACGCCCAGGCCGCCGAGGCGGTCGTCTACGGAGGGACCGGACGATGAGCAATCCCGTGAACACCTACACCGGAGTGGCCGACGGCGTCTGCGTTGCCGTCGTGGGGGCCACCGGCCAGGTCGGCCGCGTCATGCGTGCCATGCTGGCCGAGCGCGACTTCCCTGCCCGCTCGGTGCGCTTCTTCTCCTCGGCCCGCAGCGCCGGGACCGTCGTGGACTTCCGCGGCGCCCAGGTCGAGGTCGAGGACGTCGCCACCGCGGACCTGAGCGGCATCGATGTCGCCATCTTCTCCGCCGGGGGCGCCGCCTCGCGCGAGCACGCCCCGCGTTTCGCGGCGGCCGGGGCCGTCGTCGTCGACAACTCCTCGGCCTGGCGCAAGGACCCCGAGGTGCCGCTCGTGGTCAGCGAGGTCAACCCGCACGCGCTGCGCGAGCGCCCCAAGGGCATCATCGCCAACCCCAACTGCACCACCATGGCGGCCATGCCGGCCCTCAAGGTGCTGCACGAGGAGGCCGGGCTCATCCGCCTCATCGTCTCCACCTACCAGGCCGTCTCCGGCTCGGGTCGGGCTGGGGTGGCCGAGCTGGCCGGGCAGGTGCGCGCCGTCGTGAACGAGGACATGGAGGGCCTGGCCCTGGACGGGCGGGCCGTCGAGTTCCCCGCGCCGGAGGTCTACGTCGACACCATCGCCTTCAACGCCGTGGCCTGGGCCGGGAACGACGCCGGTGACGGCTCCGGTGAGACCGACGAGGAGCAGAAGCTGCGCAACGAGTCCCGCAAGATCCTGGGGATTCCGGACTTGCTGGTCTCCGGCACCTGCGTGCGCATCCCGGTGTTCTCCGGCCACGGGCTCAGCATCAACGCCGAGTTCGAGCGCGAGATCAGCGTCGAGCGGGCCCGCGAGCTGCTGGAGGCGGCTCCCGGCGTCACCTACGACGACGTGCCCAGCCCCCTCAAGGGCGCCGGCCGCGACGGCACCTTCGTGGGGCGCCTGCGCGCCGACCAGGCCTTCGCGCCGGGCCACGGCCTGCAGTTCTTCGCCGTCGGGGACAACCTGCGCAAGGGCGCGGCCCTCAACGCCGTCGAGCTGGCTGAGCTGGTGGCCGCCGAGCTGCGGGGCTGACCGGGTCCTCTCTTTCGCCGAGCCGGGCACTTTTCGCGTGAGGCGACCGTTCTTCGGTCGGGCTGCGCGGGAAGTGCCCGGCTCGCTTACTGCTCGGTGGACGACGGCGTCGCCGCGCTCCGGAAGATGCTGAAGAAGTGAGCCGTCACTGCGGTGGCGACGATCGGTACGGGGACGACTGTGACGGAGTAGCGCACAGCGCCCTCAAGGCCGTCCCAGACGAAGAAGCCGATGAGCACGGAGACGAGGCAGGTGAGGGGAACGATCGGAGAGATCGCGGCGAGCAGGGTGATGACGGCGCCGCAGAGGAAGTAGACAGCTGCGTCGAGGAGGAATCCCGCGCGAAGGGAGGTGAATACCGCGGGTTGTGACACGAGCGGTAGGGAGATCGCGATCCCGAGCAGGAGGCCGAGAACGGACGTGGTGGCCAGGGATGTTGTGGGGGCCTCGCGGTGAATGAGGCGCCGGTACCAGCCTCCTTGAACCAGGCATGTGGCGGCGGCGGTGCCGAACATGATCCCGGACAGTGCCCACAGAGTTGGTGCGGCTTGGGAGAGGTGGATGTCGGCGTCCTCGACGGTCTCAGGCAGGCCTGCTGCTGCGGTGGCGATGACAGCGAAGACAGTGCCGGATAGTCCTTGAGCGCGGCACGACCCCCGTGAGAGGAACCCGAGGAGCGCGGCTGATATGGCGATGACCGTCAGCATGAGCCCGATCGTGTCAGTGTCGTGCTGGCCCGCGTCCCGGGTATCCAGCAGGCTGAGGACGATAGCCGTGGATGCGAGGGCCGCCGCCGGCGTGCGCAGCTGCTGAAAAGAGATCTCATTCTTCATGGGTGTCCTTGTGCTGTGGTGAGATCTGGGATTCTGTGGGTTGGCTCAACGTGATTGGTCGTGGCTTCTTGTAGTGATACATGGTGAGCAGCCCGGCTGTGGTGGAGATGGCGAGAAGAGGGATGGGGAGAATATCGGCCAGGTAGATCCTTGCCGCCTCCTCGTTGTCGAAGGTGTAGTAGCGGACAAGGGTGATGACCAGATAGATCGGGGGAATGAAGGGTGATAGTCCGGCAAATGCAGTCATTACGAAACCGCAGAGGAATGTGATGACAGACATGCTGGTCTGTCCGGGGGTCGCCCATAAGCGAGGGGGTGAGGTGCTCACGAGTGGTGCGGACGCCAGGAGGCTGGCAAGTATTGCGACTGCCATTCTCCCGAGGAACTGGTCCGTGATGCTGAGAGTTGAGTGATGCTTGCTCGTGCGGCTGATGGTGGTGCATGTTGCTGCGGCCGATCCGCACATGATTCCAGCCAGGAGCCACAGGATTGGAGAGATCTCCGAGAGAGCGCTCCGTCCTTGTTCACTGTCTGCTGGCATGATCTCACCCATGAGGGCGGCGACAGTGAATACTGCACTTGTAGCCCCTTGTGCTTGCGGGGAATTGTAGGTGGCCACTCCTGCGGAGACTATCCAGAAAACAATGGCGGATAATGTGTTGAATGAGTCGATTGAAAATGAGGTGGAGTCGGGGTCGAGGCTATGCAGTTCCGTGAGTGTGATGATGGCGAAGGCGCTAAGGGCAACTGCTATCGGCGCCTGCAGTGGCCGGAACGGTTTGATCTCATTCATGTGGCGATGCTGCTCTTCTCAAGGGGTGGGAGGTGCCCGGCGTGTTGTCGGGGTGCTGCGGCGCCGTGGCTCGATCTGGGTGGTGCGTCGTCGGGAAGTGTAGTGAAGAAAATTGTCCGTGTCGGCGGTTGGAGTCCGCCGAATAGTGAATGTGGTGATGTCAGGCCGGTTGCCTGTGCCGGCGCACGAGGGGGCTGGGCCCGGTGGTGTGGCGGCAGACGTCGCAGGGCCGGTGGGTATCTCCTGCCCATGGGACCACTTGCCCCGAGTGGGGACGTTCGACGTCGTCGGGGACATTTCTGTGCGGTCGGGGGCGTTCGACGCCGTCGGGGACCGGAATCCTGTCCCCGGACGCGCAGGATGTCCCCCTCCGGGGCCGCGTGCACCCGGCTGCGTGGAATGTCCCCGTCCGTAAGGGGTAGAAGGATGGACGGTGCCGGCAGAAGTGCGGGCGTCAGCGTTAGGTGATGGGTGCACTTCCCATGCGAGGTGGGTCTTTCCCGTGGGGTGGTCGTGGTCAGGGTCTTCGTTCTGATGTGGCGACCGGTGAGCCTGTTTCGGCTCAGACTCGGAGGTCGCCGCGGGGACCACCTCCGGCTCGGGTGGGTGCGCACCAGCCGGGCGGCATGCCAGACCTCGTCGAGCCGTGAGGGCGTCACCGTCAGACTGAACCGTGAGAGGAGAACTGGCCTACCTGGCTCGGATGCTGCGAGACGGACGGCGACGGCCCGAGGGGTGGAACGTGTCCTCACCGATCCGAGGCGTGTACCTCCAGAAGACGGTCGATGCGCTCGCTCAACTCGCTGACCTGCGCCTGCAAGGCTGCCACCTGCGCCTGCGTGGCAGCCTCCTGCTCGGCGTTCTCCTCCTCGACCAGCGAGACGATCCACGAGGCCAGGGTCGCCGTGACGACGCCGGCCAGTGCCACCCCACCGATCATGAGCAGCGCCGCGATGAAACGCCCCTGCGTGGAGACCGGGACGGAGTCGCCGTAGCCGACGGTGCTGAACGTCGTCAGCGCCCACCACAGAGCCTGGCCGAAGGACCAGATCGAGGAGCCCGGCTCATGACGCTCCGCCTCCAGCACGGCCAGTGCCGAGGTGAAGATGAGCAGGGCGGCGCTGCCGACCGCGTACAGGGAGATGCGCCCCCGCAGCGCGGTGCCGGCGCTGCGCTGCATGATGCTCACGAGCGTCACCAGACGCAGGAGCCTGAGCGGCCGCAGGATTGGCAGAACGATGATCGCCAGGTCGGGCAGGTGGCGGAGAAACCAGCGGCCCCGACTCGGCGCCAGTACCAGGCGGACAAGATAGTCGACGCCGAACAGTGCCCACACGGCGCCGATCACCAGCTCGGCCGTCTCCTTGGCCGTGCCTTGCGCGTTGGTGAGTATCTCCCAGGCGTAGACGCCCAGGAAGATGACGGCGGCGCCGGTCAGTGGCCACTCCGTGGCTCGTTCCCACGCCCGCAGCCGAGTACCCGGGATGATTTCTGACGGCATGGACCGATGGTAGACGGCGCTGGGGATAGAACTGTGTTGCCCTCACCGGTGGGGACGGTCGACGCTGTCGGGGACATTTCTGTGCTGTCGGGGGCCTTTGGCGCCGTCGGGGACCGGGAACCTGTCCCCGGACGCGCAGGGTGTCCCCTTCCGCAGGGGTGTGCACCCGACCGCGTGGAATGTCCCCGGCCGCACTGTGCAGGGCTGGGTCAGGTGGTGGAGCCGCGACTCGTGGGAGGGGTGTCTTCTGTCTGGGGCTGGTCGTGGTCAGGGTCTTCGTTCTGATGCGGTGGCTGGTGAGGTGGATTTGGCTCGGCCTCCGAGGGCGGTGCGTCGGCCGTCTCCTCCTGCTCGATTGAGGTTCGCACCAGCTGTGCGGCCCGCCAGACCTCGTCGAGCTGGGCCTCGACCCGGGTGCGGGCGTCGTCGAGCCGGGAGGGTCTCACCGTCAGACTGAGTCGCGGGATGACGACCGGTCGCCCCGGGTCGGCACCACCGGTGGGTGGGGCGTAGACGGCTTGGACCTTCACGCGCCCCCAGTGTGCCGGGACCTCCTGAACCCCGAGCTCGTCGCGGCTGGAAGGCAGGGTGAGGCTGGGGGATTCCTGGCTCACGACTGACATGGCTCGCGGGGTCATGCGCACCGCGATCGAGCGGCGGCGTACGGCGGCATACACCAGTGCCACGAAGAGCACCATGAGCAGAAGGGACACGCCCCAGGTGGCCTCTTCGACCAGCTCTTGGGTGGATTCGCTGTAGATCAGGGGATGTGGGACGGCTATCACGAGGAACGGGGAAGCCACTAGCAGCGTGCCCGCGAGTATCGCCCACGCCATCCCCATGCCACGCCTGTTCGGGCTCTGGGAGATATGAAGGAACTGTGCCGACGCGATATCGCGATGGGTCACCGTCGCGTCCTTGGCGAGCCACCGGTCAGTGCCGATGAAGCAGAAGGTCGCCCCGAAGCTGAAGCCGGTCAGCACGAAGCTGTAGATGAGCGTTGCCATGACTGCCTGAGCCACGGCGTCGCCCGCTGCGCTGCTGCCGTCCGGATAGGCCATGGTTTCATCCAGGGAAGCCAGGGCGTAGGCGGCGATGAAGAAGGCGGCCGGGTAGAGGGCGGCGATGCCGATGGTGGCTAGATATCCCAGACATCCGAGTGCGTAGGTTCCGGTGGTGGGGCGAGTGCGGATGTAGATCGCCATGGGCGCCCTCCTGAAACTGTCGGCAGGTTGGTTGTGTCTGGCGAGTCAAGTCTGGGGGTGGTAGGCGCCTCCCGCCCATGGGGACTGTTCACCTCGGGTGGCATTCGACGCCGTCGGGGACGTTTCGGTGCGGTCGGGGGCGTGTCCTTCCGGCCGGGGACAGTCGACGCCGTCGGGGACCGGAATCCTGTCCCCGGACGCGCCGGGTGTCCCCGCCCGGAGCGGTGTGCACCCTGCCGCGTGGAATGTCCCCGGCCGCAGGAGGCTCGAGGTCGAGTGGTGCCGGCAAGAGTGTGGACGGTGGTGACCGGAGGGTGCGCGGTGCCAGTGGGAGGCTTGGCGGCCCCGTCACGAGGATTGCCGGCCTCAGGAATAGGTTGGGCCCCGGCCGTGTTGGCCGCAGTGGAACCCATCTGTCTCCACAGTCTTGAAAGGAACACTCATGGCCACCAAGAACATCACCGGCCCCGAGTTCAAGGACACCATCCACGGCGAGGGCATCACCATCGTCGACTTCTGGGCCTCCTGGTGCGGCCCGTGCATGCGCTTCGCCCCCATCTACGAGAAGGCCTCCGAGGCCAACCCGGACATCACCTTCGCCAAGGTCGACACCGAGGCCGAGCAGGACCTCGCCGGGGCCCTGGGCATCTCCTCGATCCCCACGCTCATGGTCTTCCGCGACAACGTGCTGGTCTACCGCGAGGCCGGCGCCCTGCCCGCCCCCGCGCTGGACTCCCTCATCACGCAGGTGCGCGAGCTCGACATGGACGAGCTCAAGGCCAAGATCGCTGAGGAGGAGGCCGCCTCCGGCGCTCAGGCCTGATCCGTCAGGTACCGCGGGGCCGCCTGCCGGCCCCTGCAGCCGTCCGACGTCGCCCGGGAACCCGCCGTTTCCGGGCGACGTCGTTGTCTGTTGCCCGGCTCGCCCACCCAAGGGCAGAACATTACGTTTTGATATCCTATGATGGCCCGCGTGAAGTTGGAGTCCCACGTCAGCCACGCTGTCAGAGCCCGATGGGCGGTCCCCGTCGGTGCCTCGGGCCGCGACGCGCTGGTGCGCCACCTCGTCTACGCCTTCCTGCGTTCTGACCCCGAGGGCGCCACGGACTGGATCGACTCAACGGTCCCCACCGACCCCGACGAGCTGCGCACCATGCTCGACTTCCTGCTCACCGCCCGCCCCCCGGCTCCCCTGCCCGAGGACATCGCCGCCGACCTCGACACCCTCCTGGAGGCCGAGGCCGCCGAACGCGGCATGGTCGACGCCACCGAGATCCCGCCCCTGGCCATCACCGACCACGTGCCCGGCCTCCTGGGCCGCAACGTGGCCTTCTGGCGCGGTGACCTCACCCGCCTGCGCGCCGGCGCCGTCCTCAATGCCGCGAACTCCGGGATGCTCGGCTGCTTCGCCCCCGGGCACCGCTGCATCGATAACATCATCCACGCCGTCGCCGGGCCGGCCCTGCGCGCCGAGTGCGCCCGCTACATGACTTGGGCGGAGACCTTCGACCCCACCCGCCGCCAGGGCGGGGAACCCGCCGGCCGGGCCGTCTTCACCGGCGGCTACCACCTGCCGGCCCAGCACGTCATCCACTCGGTGGGACCCGTCATCGAGGACGGGCGCAAGCCGACCTTGCGCGACCGGCGCCTGCTGTCCTCGTGCTACACGAGCGTCCTCAACGTCGCGCACGCCGCGGGGCTGGGCAGCGTCGGCCTGTGCTCGCTGTCCACGGGCGTCTTCGGTTACCCCAAGCGGCAGGCCGCGCTGGTGACCTTGGAGACGATCGGCCGCTGGCTGGCGGCCCACCCCGACTCCCGGATGCGCATCGTCATCAGCCTCAACGCCGACGTCGACGTCGCCGCCTACGAAGCCGCTCTCGCCCCGCCGCCCTGGCGGCCGTAAGGGGCGTGGGGCGCTCCGAGGGGCGCTCAGTTCGCCTGGGCCCGGGCCGCGGCGCGGGCGGCCGCCGGGGCCGCGGCCGCAATCGCCTCCAGCTCCGCCTCGCCGTGCGCGGCCGAGACGAACCAGGCCTCGAAGACCGATGGCGGCAGGCCCACCCCCGCCTCGAGGAAGGCGTGGAAGAAGGGCCCGTAGCGCCAGGCCTCCTGGGCGCGAGCAGCCTCGTAGTCACTCACGCCCTGCTCGGCGGCCCGCTGCCCGAACATGAAGGAGAACAGCGAGCCAGCCCGCTGCACGCGATGGGGCACGCCCTGCTCGGTCAGGGCCGCCGAGACCACCTCGCTGATGGCCTGGGCGCGGGCGGCCACCGAGGCGTAGACGGCGTCGTCGGCCAGCTGGAGCGTGGCCAGGCCGGCCGCCGTGGCCAGTGGGTTCCCCGAGAGCGTGCCCGCCTGGTAGACGGAGCCGTCCGGCGCCAGCAGGTCCATGACCTCCGCGCGCCCGCCGATGGCGGCCAGCGGCATCCCGCCGCCCACGACCTTCCCGAAGGTCACCAGGTCCGGCACCCAGGCGGTGCGCTCGCGCCAGTCGGCGCCGGGCCAGGAGGGGGCTGCGACGTCGGCGGGCTCAGTGGCCTGGCCCGGCAGGTCGGCGGTCCAGCCGTCGACGGCCTCCAGGCCCCACCAGCCGGCCGGGCCCACGCGGAAGCCGGTGAGGACCTCGTCGAGGATCATGAGCGCGCCGTGCTCGGCGGTTACCCGGCGGATCGCGGCGTTGAAGCCGGGCGCCGGTGGCACGATCCCCATATTGGCCGGGGCTCCCTCGGTGATGACTGCGGCGATCTCGCCGCCGCGCTTGGCGAAGCAGGCCTCCAGGGCGGCGACGTCGTTATAGGGCAGGACGATGGTCTGGGCGGCCACTGCCATGGGCACGCCGGCGCTGCCCGGCAGGCCGCCGGTGGCCAGACCCGAGCCGGCCGCCGCGAGCAGGCCGTCACTGTGCCCGTGGTAGCAGCCGGCGAACTTCACCACCAGGTCGCGGCCCGTGGCGCCGCGGGCCAGGCGCACGGCCGTCATCGTCGCCTCGGTGCCGGTGGACACGAAGCGCACCTTCTGCGCGGCCGGCACCCGGCGGCGCACCTCCTCGGCCAGGAGCGTCTCCGTGGCGGTGGGGGCGCCGAAGGACAGGCCGCGGGCGGCGGCCGCTTGGACCGCGGCGACGACCTCCGGGTGGGCGTGCCCCAGCAGCGCCGGACCCCACGAGCCCACCAGGTCCACATAGCTGCGGCCCTCGACGTCGGTGACGTGGGCGCCGCTCGCCGAGGCGATGAACCGCGGCGTGCCCCCCACCGAGCCGAAGGCGCGCACGGGGGAGTCGACGCCCCCGGGGATGACGGCGCGAGCCGCCTCGAACAGGGAGGTGTTGGTCGAAGCGGTGGCGCTGGAGGGCCGGCCGGCGGGCTGCGGTTGCTGAGTCACGATGATCCTGTCGATGAACTGGTCAGGGCCGGTTCGGGCCGGTGAGCCGTACCGGGCGGGACTTCCTGACAAACTACCGGATCAGCGCGCCGCTCGAGCCGTGTCGAAACGGGTACCCAGACATCGTGGACGCACCGTAGGCCCCGGGGGCTGGCGTCGCAGGTACAGTCTGCGGTTGATCGTTTGACCTACCGCAGGGCCGGGTTCTCGGCGATCTCCCGGGCCCAGTAGGTCAGAACCATGTCCGCCCCCGCGCGCACGATACCCAGCACCGACTCGGCGATGACGCGCTCGCGGTCGATCCACCCGCGCTGTGCGGCCGCCTCCACCATCGCGTACTCGCCGCTGACCTGGTAGGCGGCCACCGGCACCGGTGAGGCGGCGGCGACGTCGGCCAGCACGTCCAGGTAGGGGCCGGCCGGCTTGACCATGACGATGTCGGCGCCCTCGGCGACGTCGAGCATCACCTCGCGCAGGCCCTCGCGGCGGTTGGCCGGATCCTGCTGGTAGGCGCGCCGGTCCCCGGTGAGCGTGGAGCCCACGGCCTCCCGGAACGGCCCGAAGTAGGCCGAGGCGTACTTCGCCGAGTAGGCCAGGATCGCGACGTCATCGTGGCCGGTGGCATCCAGGGCGGCGCGGATCGCGGCGACCTGCCCGTCCATCATCCCCGACGGCGAGACCATGTGCGCCCCCGCCTCCGCCTGGGAGACGGCCATCGCCTGGTAGGTGGCCAGGGTGGCATCGTTGTCGACCTCGCCGGCGCGCGGGCCGTCGGGGCGGATGAGGCCGCAGTGGCCGTGGCTGGTGAACTCGTCCAGGCAGGTGTCCGCGCACACGACGACCTCGTCCCCGACCTCCGCGCGCACGGCCGCGATCCCACGGTTGAGGATGCCGTCCTCGGCCCAGGCCGCCGTGCCGGCCTCGTCCCGGGTGGCGGGAACGCCGAACAGGTCGATGGCGCCGATGCCGGCCTCGGCGCAGGCGGCGGCCTCGCGGCGCAGCGAGTCCAGCGTGTGCTGGACGACCCCCGGCATCGCCTCCACGGTGCGGGGGTCGTTAATGTCCTCGCGCACGAACACCGGCAGGATGAGAGCGGATGGGTCCACGACGTGCTCGCGGGCCAGGCGCCGCATCGCCGGAGTGGTACGCAGGCGCCGGGGGCGGACCGTGGGGGCCTGCGGGTCGGGCACGGAGCGGCGCGACAGGAAGTCGGCGGCCGGTCGGAGGGCGTCGGTCATGAGGTGCTCCTGGTGGTCGTCCAAAGTGTTGGAATGACTGGAATGAGGCGGATCGGGTGGGTCTGAGGAGGTCTGTGCGGGGACACTCGCGTCGGGTTGGGAGGCTGCGGGATGATTTTGTGTCACGGATGGCGACTTTTAGTCGTGCCGAGCGGGGTTGCGGCTCCTGAGCTCATCGGAGTACCAGGCTCTGACCTGGGCGAATATCTGAGAGGTAGGTGCGCTGGGGCGGCCGCGGCGATGAAAAGTCGCCAATCGTGACACTTTCGCCGGTGCGCGGCCATCACGGCGGCTCCTGAGGGGCATGAGCGGGGCCTGTGGTGGCCTGGATGGCGTCGATGGTGGCTTGGAGGACCCCCTCGGGCGTGGGGGAGGGGGCGACGGCAGCGACCGTCAGACCGAGCCCGCGGGTGGCCGCCGCCGTGGTGGCGCCAATGGCCACCAACCCAGTTCCCCGCGGCGGCGGGCCGAGCAGATCCAGGACGGCCCGCGTGCTGGACGGGGCGGTGAGCACAACCGCGTCCACACCGCCAGTGGCCCACCTGTCCTCCAGGTTCGGGGGCAGGTCATGCGCGTCGGCCGTGACGGTCGTGTAGGCGGCCACCTGCTCCACCTCCCAGCCCGCTCGACGCAGGCCCTCCGCCAGTGCCGGGTCGGCCAGAGCCGAGGCCGGCAGCAGCACGCGCCGCGCAGCATTCGGGGCGGGCAGTGGGCCGGCGAGTTCTGGTTCCTCCAGGAGGGCGGCGGCCGAGCCTCGGGCCACCAGGTCGGGGGCGGTCTCGGTGAGCTCGGTCCACGCACGTGCCGTCGCCGGACCGACGACAGCCACCCGTAGCGCTGAGGGCACCGGAACGTGTAGGTAGGGTGCCAGCGCCTCCACGGTTCGGGCCGAGGTGAGCACCAGCCAGGCCGCCTCGCCCGCCGCGATCCTGCGCGCCGTCGCCTCCAGCGCCGCCGCCTCACCCGGAACCGTCCGCGTCACGGCGGCGCGCAGCACCCGAGCCCCGGCCCGCTCCAGCGCCGAGGCGATACGGTCGCGCTCCTTGAGGCGCGGCAGCAGAACCACCCGCCCCGACAGCGGCGCCCCGACGCCCTCCCGGGGGTTACCCGGGAGGCTCCCGGCCGAGTCAGTGCATGAGGTGGACCGCACCATGGCCTCAGTCCCGCCGGGGCTTGTTGGCGTGCAGGTCGACGATCTGGTCGGCACCGTCCTCCAGCAGGACCTCGGCCGCCCTGACCCCCAGTGCCTCGGCCGCCCGAACCGCTGCCGTGTCCCCGGGAGCCCCTGGAACCCCGGAGGTCTCGGGCAGCTCCGTGCTCAGTTCGCAGCCGACCTCCTGGCCACCATCGAGCGAGGTGACCACCGCCCGCAGCACGAGCGCTCGCGGCTCCTGGCTGTCGCCCCGCAGGTGCGCCCAGGCCCCCACCGGTGCCGCGCATCCCGCCCCGAGCCGGGCCATGAGCGCCCGCTCGGCCGTCACCGCCAGGCGCGTGGGCTCGTCGTCGAGCGCCGCCACGGCCCGGGTCAGCTCCGCGGAGTCCTCGCCGGCTCGCGCCTCCACGGCCAGGGCTCCCTGAGCCGGCGCGGGCAGCATCGTCTCCAGGTCCAGGACCTCGCTCGCACAGTGCTCCAGCCCCAGACGCCGCAGCCCCGACAGGGCCAGGACCACCGCGTCCAGGTCGCCGGCGGCATCGGCTCGGCTCGGCGCCACCGGCTCATCGGTCCCGACGCCGACCACCTCCAGGCCCTGCACCCGCGCCAGGCGCGTGGGCACGTTACCGCGCAGGTCCACCACCTCCAGGTCGGGGCGGGCGGCCAGCAACTGGGCGGCCC
>ERZ773007.800-NODE-800-length-15471-cov-34.401790_pt1 | contig 15471 bp, 15 predicted proteins | sample MGYA00580665_ERZ773007 | MGnify/ENA primary metagenome ERZ773007 (study PRJEB29015, sample SAMEA2738122) | human oral metagenome | biome: human oral; feature: human-associated habitat; material: saliva | place: China | collected 2167 ... | reverse complement strand
TGGGGTTGGTGTCGAGCACGTGCATGAGATCCTCGTGCTCGAGGTAGAGGAGGGATGCCGGGGAAACGGCGGTCGCAGTGGTCGAGCGCGGGCCCGGATCGAAGAGCGTGAGCTCACCGATGATCTCTCCGGGGCCCAGGACTGCGAGCAGGGACTCGCGGCCGTCGCTGGAGGTGTGGCCGAGCTTTACCTTGCCCTCGGTCACGATGTAGAGGCGATCGCCGAGATCGCCTTCGTCGAAGAGAGTCTCTCCGCGACGCAGGGTGGTATGACCCATCTTCTGCTGGAGGGACACCTGCTGTGCATCATCAAGGCCACCGAACAGCGGCACCTGGCTGATGAAGTTTCCGTCACCGATCATTGTGCGGAGCTCCTTCCGCTCGTGCCCGATTGCTCGGGCGTTCCGATTTGGACTGCGCAGTGGTTCCCATACGTAATACCGCTCACGAGGAGGTACCGCGCATCACACCATTATGCCCTATCTATCAGGTGAAACACGTTTCATTTCGCGATTTGTGTGAGCTGTCTAATGAAAAATGCGCTATTTAGCGTGTGCTAAAGCGTGTTCTGACAGAGCATCAGCCACCGCCTGGGGAGCCTCCTCGGGGAGGAAGTGGCCGGCCTCGCGAATGACGATCTGCGTGAGCGGCGCATCCACGAACTGGGCGTCGGCCGCGTGATCCAGCGTCGACCAGGCGCCATCATCGCGCCCGACCAGCGAAAGAACGGGCACGCGCAGCGGCTCGGCCAGGATGCGGCGCTCCTCGCGCGAGATCTTGCGCGTGGCGCCGAGGCCCCGCAGCGCGGTGTGCGCAGCGAAGGGGCGACGCAGCGCGGCCCGGTACGTTCCTGACTGGGAGACGAGGCCATCCACGTTCCCCGGCGAGGCCCACGCGCGGTAGACGGTCGTCACGAGCGAGCCGGAACGCAGGGCCCGTTCGCGCCCTGTCGGCAGTGCGAGGCGCCCCTGGAGCACGCGTCCACCTGCCCACGGCACGCGTCCGATCACGGGCTGAACGCCGAGCGGATGAGGGGCCGACAGGACGGCCACCGACCGCAGCTCCAGGGGTGCGAGCGCGCCGATCATCCACGCGACCGTGCCCCCGATACCCATGCCAGCCACGGAGAAGGACGCGATGCCGAGGGCGCGCACGACGGCGATGACATCGTTCGCCATCTGGGTGAGGTCGCAGTCCCCGCGGGTCAGGTCGGAGGTGCCAAAGCCTCGTAAATCAAGGGCGAACACGCGCGACGTCGACTCGGCGAGGGCGGGCAGAACGTCGCGCCATGCCCACCAGTGCTCGGGGAAACCGTGGAGAAGGACGAGCGCGTGGTCCATGCCCTCGCCCATGTCGGCGACGTGGAATGCGGCGCCGCCAGCGCTCACGTGCCGGTGAGTCCAGGGACCCTCGAGCTCGATCGCGCTGGCGGGAATCAGAGTCTTCACTTGCGGGCCGCGTCCTTTGCTGCCTTCTTGCGTGCGCGCTTGGAGTAGAAGGCGCCCGCCGGGTTCGTGGCCTCGATCGAGGTACGCAGGGCCTCCTCGTCGCGGCCGGTGCGGCGCGCCGCGTGCGACACGTACGCCAGGCCCAGGAGCGCCACGCCCAGCAGGACGAAACGGCCCGAGTAGCCGGAGGCCTGCAGGTGGTGCGTCAGGTTTGCGCCCAGGGAACCCGTGCCTGTCAGCGCGGTTAGTGCGGCCAGCGCCGACGTAGCCGTGATACCGGGGGCCATGACCCACGGCAGGCCAACGATCAGGGTGCCCAGGCCCATCAGCCAGGCGCCCAGCGAGGAGCGGCGCGCCACCACGAACAGGATCGCAGCAATGATGACCGAGCCCAGCAGCTCGCCGAGCGCCAGCATCGAGGCGACACCCGTGTACATGGGCGCGGCGTCAGCCAGCGTCATGCGCGCGCCGGCGTCGGCGGCCAGGTACCAGCCGACCGGCGTGAGGATGAGGAACAGCAGGAGCGAGAGCCAGTGCGCGCCCGTCCGCGAGGGCATCTCCGTGATCTGAGGAGCCGCGGAGAAGAGCTCGTCGTCCAGTCGCCCGGAGTCCGACTTGTCGCCGCGGGAGGCGGTCGACGCGATCGCGGCCAGGGTCGCGGCCTCGGCGTCCTCGTTGCCTTCACCCAGCAGGGAACGGCGGCGCGGGCGCGCCTCCTCGGCGGCGTCCTGGTCCGCGAAGGAGTACGAGGCCCGAGCCTCCTGGGTCGGCAGCTGCGCCGTCGGCTCGGTGAAGGGGGCGGGCGCCTCGGCGGGCTGGTCGAGCTTGGCGAAGGCAGCGTCGGTCTTGTCCGACGAGGCCGGGGCGGCCTGCTCAGTGGGCGCGAGTGCGGGGATCGACGGGGTCGTCGCCTCGTCGTCACCGAAGATCATCGATCGGCGCGAGGCGAGCGGGTGCTCGGCCGCCGCACCGCCGACGGCTGAGGTGGTTTCCCCGGCCTGGTCCGCGTCCTTGGCCTCGTCGGTGGATTCGTGCGCGGAACCATCGGTGGAATCGGCGCCGGAATCGTCGTTGGAGTCGGCGGCCTCGGTGGGTTCCGCGGACTTGGCAGACTCCTCGGAATCAGCGGGCTCCTCGGCCTTCGTGACTGCCTCATCCAGGTTCAGGCCTAGCGCTGCGGCAGCCTGCGCGGGCGTCATCACGGGGGCGAGCGCGGGCTCCGGATCCTCGGTCACGTCCTCGGTCGCCTCGTCTGCGGCGTCCTCGTCTGCGGAGGAGAGGAGGGAAGCAAAGGGATTCTCGGCTTCTTCCGCCTGGTCCGCGGAGGCCTTGGGCTGCTCGCCCTCCTCGTTCGACGAGGCGGGGGTGGGCTCGTCGGAGGCGGTGTCCTCTGCGGGAGCCTGCTCCTCGGTCGCGTCCTCAGCGGGGGTCTCCTCAGCGGGGGCCTCGTCGGTAGTCTCGGGCTCATCGGTCGCCTCTGCGGACGGCGCGTCGGCCTCGGCAGACTCATCGGCGCCCTGGTCGGCGACCGGAGCCTGGGCGGGGGGCTCCTGCTCGGCCTGCTCCTGCTCGGGGGCGGAGCCGGCCTCGTCCGTGGTGGACACGACCGGGAGGTCGCCCTCGGGGGCGGTAACGACGGGCAGCTCGCCCGTGGAAATCTTGTCCTCGATCGTGGGCTTGAGCGGGGCAGCAGCCGGAACGCGTCCCGTCAGGCCGCCGATTGCGACCGACTCGATCTCGCCCGTGTGGATGGGCTCACTGGACTCGCCGATGATCGCCGACGCGTCGGAATCTTCGCCCGGCAGCTCGATCTCCTCGCCGGTAAGCACCACGTTCTCGCGGTCCTCCTCGGCGCGGTCGCGCTGGACGTCAAACTCGTTCTCGGACATGCTTCCTCCTTGTATCTGCCCACATATTACGGTCCGTTAGACCGCTTGCGCGCATTAGGCCTCGGCAGGCCCCTCATTCGTCGATGCGGCCTGCGACGCATCGAGGTTCTTCAACGCGCGCATCCGCGCCCACAGAACCCCCATCGACGCGCAGCCCGTCGCCATCCCCAGGGCCGCCAGGGGAGGAGCGGCGAGCGAAAACTTCGTGATGATCGACGAACCGGGAACGATCACGTTGCCCGTCAGCGACGCCCACACCGGCAAGATCACGTAGCTCGGCAGCACGAGAATCGCCCACGTCGCGATCTGCGTACCCGTGATCGACCAGCGGGCGTTCACCGCTAAAACGGCGAAGGCCAGGCCCGAACCGAGGGCGAACAGCGGAGCGAGGGTGTGGCCCTCGAGGATTCCCTCCAGGCCCATCGCCGCGACGTTCGTCGAATCCGAGGGCGCCGCCCCCACCATCAGCACGCCCGCGGCGACCGCGGCCGGGAGCGCGACCGTCGTGCCGAACGCGTGACGGTGCACGCGCGCGAGAGGCATACGCGTGTCCTTGCCCGCGCGCACCCGCACAGACTTGATCGTCAGCGCACACGCGCCGAGTATGAGGGAGAGGCACACCGGGTACATGCACCACAGGACGCCGGCGAGCATGTCTTCGCGGCCCACCGACGACTTCATGAGCAGCGGCAGGCGCGCCACGCCCAGGAACTGCGCGACCCCCACGACGAGCGACCACACGAAAGTGACGACCATGCCCGCGCTCGACTCCTCGCAGTTGAGCGCGATGAGGGCAAGCAGCAGCGACGCGAGCGCCATGCCGATGAGGCCCTCCACCGAGGCGAGCGGCTGACCGACGGCGGCCAGCGCCTGCACGTCGACCATCGACGACCCCAGGAACACCAGGGCGACCGGCGCGAAAACGAATGCGAACAGCCCCGAGCGCAGGCGCGCGGAGAAGTTTCGATGCTGCAAAAGCGTCATGCCCCTAGTGTAGAGGGGTGAGTATCGAAGCCCTCGTTGACCCCGCGCCCGCCGTGCTGCGGGCGGCCGCCGCCCGTCCCGACGTCGCCTCGGCCATGAACGAGGCGCACGCCGCGCTCGCTGATCTGCGTTTCAGTGAGGGACTGCGCCGAGGCTGGGAGGAGGCCCGCGCCGAGGCCGCAGTCCGCGAGGCTGCCGCCCTGTCCATCATCGAGGGTGCCCGCACGAGCGTCGACGACGTGCGCGCCGCGTCCATGGGGGACGAGGGCGGGCCTGCGTCCGATCCGGGGGCTGCCCTCGCGCTGGGGATTTGGCGCTCGCAGTGGAACCTCGCCTCGCGTTTCCCCGCCCTGAACACGCGTTCCCAGGGCGGTGCGCGCGTCGCCCCGACACCCCTGCCGGCGCTGATGGCCGGGCTGCATCGGGATGCCTGCTCCGGTCTGGTGGCCTCCGGCCTCGCCCAGGCGAACGCCGTCGCCCTGCCCACCGATCCTGCTCTGCTCGCACCCGCCCTCGCCTATGCGCGCTTCGATGCCCCCGCCCTCGCCGTCGCCGCCGCGCTCACCGCCCACTTCCGTTTCCGGCGCGTCTTCGCCCCGGCCTCGTCTGTCGTGGGAAGCGGCCTGGCGCGGTGGATCCTCGTCACGCGCGGCGTTGACCCGACCGGCGTGTGCGTGCCGAGCGCCTACGACGCGCTGGATCCCGCGCGCGCGGGGCGTGAGCTCGCCGGGTGGGTGAGCGCCGATGAGGCCGGCCTGGCCAGGTGGATCACCCACTACTGCGCGGGGATCGTCTACGGAGCCCAGGTGGGGCGCGACGTCGCCCGCCACGTGCAGGCGGGCCGGCTCTCCTAAATCTGCTCGATCCGCGCGATCCGTCCGATCTGCGCGCCGTGTCAGCGGCGCAGGAGCGCGCAGGCCGCCGCACCCACGGCGACGCCAGCAATGAAGGGAAGCGCGACCTTCGCGGGGGTTGGGACCTCGCGCGGCAACACGCGCACCGTGGACGTGAAGGTGAGCGTGGGCCAGCCCTCGCGCTGCGCCATCTCGCGCAGGCCCCGGTCCGGGTTGACCGCGTAGGGGTGGCCGACGAGGCGCAGGAGCGGCGCGTCCGACACCGAATCCGAGTAAGCCGAGCACTCCGACAGGTCCCATCCGCGCGCGCGAGCCAGGGCCTCGCAGGCGTCCGCCTTGCCCTGCGCCTGGTTAAAGTGCGTGATCTCGCCCGTGAAACACCCGTCCTCGTCGACGGCCGCCCGCGAGGCGAGGACCTCATCCGCCCCCAGCATGTGGGCGATCGGGCGCACCACCTGCTCGACTGAGGCCGACGCGATGACGACGACGTCGCCCGCGCGCTTGTGCTGCTCGATGCGCGCGAGAGCCTGCGCGTAGCAGACGGGCTGGATCGTGCGTTCAAGCGCGTCCTCGACCGTGGCCTCGAGGAATGCGGCGTTCCAGCCGCGTCCCATGCGCCCCAGCGCCTGCGCCATCTGTTCCATGCGCGACTCGTCGGCCCCCGTGAGCAGGTAGGGCAGCTGCACGAGGACGGAGGTGATCGCGGTGCGACGGTTCATGAGCCCGGCCTCGATGAACGGTCCCGAAAGCGCCACGTTCGAGGACGTGTCGAGAATCGTCTTATCCAGGTCGAAAAAGGCCGCGCGTACCATGCGTCTACTCCAGCGTTGGCTCAATCCACAGGGTCCTCCGTCGGGCCCCTTCTATGCACAGGGTGGCATTTCGGGTCTGCGTTGTCCACAGGGGCGCGCGTGCGGGTGGACGGGTGGGTTCCCTCAGGCGCAGCGTAGCTGCATGGAAACCCATGATGAGACGCGCGATGTCGCGAATCGGGGGCCCGTCGCCCTCGTCGGCCTCGCCCCGCCCGACCTGGAGTGCGCCCGCGACGCGGTGGAACTCGCCGGGGCGCGGGTGTGCTCGAACCCGGCCCGCGCGCTGCTGGTCCTCGCCTCGCCGGGCGCGCCCGTGCCCGTCGGCGTGCCCTGCGTGCGCGTCGGGGGAGAGGGGCAGGTGAGTCTGCCCGGGGACACGGCCCTCCTCGTCTCCCTCATCGCCGAGGCCTGCCACCGGTGGGTGACGCCCGGCGCGGTGTGGGTGGTCGCCGGGATCTGCGGCGGGGTGGGCACGACGAGCGTCGTGCGACTGCTGGCCCGCGAGTATGGGCGGCGCCGCGGTGTTCCAGGGCGGTGGTGGCGTCGGGCGAGTCGTCGTGAACGCGGGCGGGCGCGAGGCGTGGTCGTCGTTGACGCCTCCGGGTCTGTGCCCGGGTTTGCTCGCGCCCCCGAGTGCGATGTCCCCGGCGTGCGGTGGGCGGACCTCGACCCGGGGGAGGACTGCTATTTGCCGTCGCTGCGCGATCACCTGCCCACTCTGGGTGGGGTGCGGGCCCTCGTCGGGGACGCGCGCGGCGGTGCCAGCGCGGACGACCCGCGCGTCGCCGCCGCCTGCCGGTCCCTGCACGCTCCCCTCATCGTGGACGCGGGACGCTGGGATGACCGGGCCGCGCGCTGCGCGTCCGCCGTTCACGCGAACGCTCTCGTCCTCGTGACCCGCCCAGACCTGGAGGGTGCCGCAGCGATGGCCGCGAGCCTCGCCTGCCATCCTCCGCCGTGCCCCGCGATCACGCTTGTGTCGGCTGGTCGCGGTAGGCGTAGCCCCGGGCTGTCCGCGTGTGCGCCGCGCCCGATCCTGCGCGCGCCGACGCGACCGGGCCGCGATCTGCGGGCTCTCCGCCGGGCCCTCGCCTCCCTCGAGCCGACGCCCCTGCGCGGGCGTTCCATCGCCCGCGACGAGACTGTGCACCTGGAGGTGGCCCGTGCGTAGCGCCCTGCGACTCCTCGCCCGCTCCCCCGCCCCCGCCGGGGCGATCGCCGACACGTCTCGACCCGGGTGCGGTGCGCGCGAAGCCGCCGACGCCCTCGAGACCCTGCGTGCCCGGCAGCGCGGGATGGACCCGCCCCTCGCGCGCCTCCTCGACGACCCCGACGTCACCGACGTGCTCATCAACGGCGCTCACGCGTGGGCCGAGCGAGGAGGCGGTCTCGCGCGCGTCGACGTCGGCATCCACGACGAGGCCGACGCCCGCCACGCCGCGATACGGCTGGCGAGCGCGTGCGGGGCGCGCCTCGACGACGCCAGCCCCATCGCCGACGGCACCCTGCCCGGGGGCGTGCGCCTGCACGCGGTCCTGCCACCCGTCTCCGGGTCGGGAACGCTCATCTCCCTGCGCGTGCTCGGCACGCGTCGGCTGGGCGTCGGGGACCTCATCGCGCGCGGCACCCTGCCGGGCACCCTCGGCCCGCTCCTGCGCACGCTCGTCGCCTCGCGCGCCAACGTCCTCGTCTCCGGCGCCACCGGCAGCGGCAAAACGACCCTCCTGAGCGCCGCCCTCTCCCTCGTCCCCTCCAGCGAACGCATCGTGTGCATCGAGGAGGTCGCCGAGGTCGCCCCCGCCCACCCGCACTGCGTCCACCTCCTCGAACGCAAGCCAAACGTCGAGGGGCGAGGTGCCGTGACCCTGTCCGACCTCGTGCGCGCGGCCATGCGCATGCGCCCCGACCGCCTCGTCCTGGGGGAATGCCGAGGCCCCGAAGTGCGCGACGTCCTGACCGCCCTCAACACGGGGCACGACGGCGGCTGGGCGACCATCCACGCGAACGGGGCGCGCGACGTTCCCGCGCGCCTCGCCGCCCTCGGCGCGCTCGCCGGCATGGGCGAGGAAGCTGTCGCCGCCCAGGCCGCCAGTGCCTTCGACGCCGTCCTCCACATGCGACGATCCCCCTGCGGGCACCGCTGGGTATCCGAGGTTGGGGTGCTGACGCGCGCTCGCGGTCCGCTTGCGTGTGAGGTCGCGCTCAGCGCCACAGCCTCAGGACAGGTGACCACTCACGAGGCCTGGTCGTCCCTGGCACGAAAGGCCGGACTATGAGGTGGGGTGCCGGTTGGATGGCCGTTCTCGGTGGCGGTCGCGACGTCGTGGAGCGCTCGGCCGATCGCGCGCTTGCGTGCGTGCTCGTGCTGTGCGCGCTCATGCTGGTGTCTCGTGCGCTCGCGGCCGTCGTACGTGGCGTGCACGAGCGTCGCGTTGTGCGCGCGTGGATGCGCCCTGCCGGTTCTCGTCAATCTGCCGAACGCGCGTGGATGCGCCGCCTGCGCAGACGCCTAGGCAGGGGAGAAAGCGGGAGGCATCGAGGGCGCGCCTGCGGCGTGCCTCAGGCGCGCGAGCTCTCCCTTCTGGTCGCCGAGGTGGCGACGCGGCTGCGCGCGGGAACGCCGACGCGGCGAGCCTGGTCGGACTCCCTCGCGCGCATCGGTGCGGGCGGAATCGTGCCTGAAAGCGCGTCCTACCCGCCCATCCTCGACGAATGGGCGCGAGAGCCGCCGCGGTGGGAGCTCCCCTTGCGCGCCCGAGCCCCAGACGCGGCCGCTCGTCGCACCGCCGCCTCCGTCGCCCTGGCCTGCCGATTCAGCCACGGCCTCGGCGCGCCCATGGCCGACATCCTCGACGCCATCGGGGACAGTATCGATGACGGCCAGTCCGTCGCGGAAGCGCGCCGCGTCGCCTCCGCCGGTCCCCTCATGTCCGCGCGAGTCCTCGCCGCGCTCCCCCTGGTCGGAATCACGTGCGCGCTCGCCCTGGGAGCCTCACCCTGGCAGTTCTATACGGGTGGGACGGTCGGGAGAATCTGCGCGCTGCTCGGCGCGGCCGCCTGGGTGGTCGGCATCGCCTCGTGCCGCCGGATCCTCGCGCGAGCCAGGTCCACCGACGAGGACACGGATCCCGCCCTGGCCTGCGACCTCGTCGCCGCCGGCCTGGCCTGTGGGGCCGCGATCCCACGCGTCCTCGACGCCCTGGCCGCTGCCTGCGCGCGAGAATCCCTCGCGTGGACGGCCCACGCCCTGCGGCTCGGCGTCCCATGGGACGAGGCCTGGGAAGAGACCCCGGAGTGGGCGCACCCGCTGCGCGACGCCCTCGAATCGTCCTGGACCAGCGGAAGCGCGCCTGAGATGATGCTCGCGCGCAGCGCCTCGTGGGAACGCCGGGCCCGCCTGGCCGACGCCAAAACACGCGCCGAAGAACTCAGCGTCCGACTCGTCGGGCCGCTCGGCGCCTGCTTCCTCCCTGCCTTCCTCGCGCTCGGGATCGCGCCCCTGCTCGCCTCCCTCACCGGCGGCCTCGACATGTAGGCGTTATCCACAGGGGTCGTTGGTGTGCACGAGTTATCCACAGGGGTCTTCGGCGTGCCTGAGTTATCCACAGAGGTCCGAATCCGCGTGGAATCGGGGCAGGTGTGGCGCGCACACTGGCCGCACGCGTCGATAGGCGCGCAGACGAAAGGACAGATCAATGATGATTATCGACAGAATCGAATCCGCGGCCACGCGCGCTCAGCTCGCTGCGATGAGCGCCCTGCAGGACGCGGCCCATCACATGACGGCGGGCCGGGGAGGGGAATCCCGCGCGGACCCGGTCGACCCGGAAGAGGGGGCCACCACCGTGGAGTACGCGATTGGGACCATCGCGGCCGCGGGATTTGCGGGACTCCTCATCGTGATCCTCAAATCGGACACGGTGCGCGCCGCCCTGGAATCCATCATCCAGGAGGCGCTGAACACCCGATGAAGAGCTGCGATCACGGATACGTCACCGTCGAACACGCCATCGGATTCCTCGCCGTCACGGCCGTCATCGGCGTCATTGTCGCGGTCGCCCAGGCCGGGATGACGGGGGCATCCCTGTGCCAGGCGGTGCGCGAGGGGGCGCGTGCTGCGTCGATCGGGCAGGGGGATCCGCAGGCGGCGGCGTCGGCCGCGTACGCGCCGGGATCCTACGCCGTCACCCGCGCCGGCGGGTGGGTGACGGTCAGCGGGAACGCCCCCTACCGCGGCGCCGCAGGTTGGGTCGGGGGCGTCGCCCGATGCTCGGTGACCACGATCGACGAGGGGGCACTGCCGTGATTCACGAACAAGGGGTGGCGGCCGCCCCCGATACCGATCCCGAGCGCGCGGGCGATCTCCGTGCGCTCACCGGAGAGGAAGGATCGGGCACCATCAACTCCGTGGCCCTGATCGTCCTCGCGCTCGCGCTCGCGGTGGTACTCGGCGGGGTGGGTGCCGCGCACCGCGAGCGGGCGCGCCTGCAGGCCGTCGCCGACCTGGCGGCCTTAGCGGGGGCCGAAGAATCGGCAACGGCGCCCTGGGAGGACGTGGGAGGACGGCCATGCGTGGCGGCCTCCTCCGTCGCTGCGGAGAACGGAGTAGAGATCGAGTCTTGCGAGGTGCGCGACAGCGATTGCCTCGTCGTTGCCAGTCAGAGCATCAGAATCGCTGGAATATCAACGATGGTGCGTGCGAAGGCGCGAGCCGGACCGGAGCGGTGAAAAATTCTCAGGAAATTGCCAGCTTCGTTCAATGGTTCCCACAGGTGGAGTCCGTACATTAATAGTCATCAAGCCAAGGGCGACACCCACCAAGGGTGAGCCGAGAAAGGGAGCGCATCGGAAGACTTGCACTGTGTTGATGGGATACTCGAAGGGGTCGGCCTCAGGGCCGGCCCCTTCGAGTTTGTGCTGTTGGCTTACTTGCGGGTTAAAGGACAAAACGTGTTGGTTTTGTGGTGACTTTTCGGCTTGCTGGTGCGGGAAAATCAACATTGAAGGTGGTGGGAGCCAACTTGAAGGATGGACAAAACGTGTTGGTTTTGTGGTGACTTTTCGGCTTGTTGGTGCGGGAAAATCAACATTGAAGGTGGTTGTTTCATTGTGGGGCTTGGATGCCCCACGTGTCTGATGTGTGGTCGAACGCGTGGCCTGGTATGGGCACTCAGCGTCAGGGGCGCAGTTCGCCGAGGCGTGCCAGCTGCCTATGCTCTTCGCCGTGCACGCGGGCCCTCTGATTCGCACATTATCCCGATGATATGCGCGTGGGCCCGACACCTCGCACGTGAACCCGATGATACGCGTGTGGGCAGCGCCGCCTACGTGCATATCGAGAGGTTTACGTGCGTATCAAGGCGTTAACGCGCATATTCAGCGGTTCGCGTGCGAGCTACACACCAGGCCGGGCACCGTCGTGTCCAAAACGCAGCCCGCCTCAGCCGCAACACCCCGTTGTCAATGTTTTTACCGAGGTGGTCTGCGATTTGGGCACCGCACCGCCCTGAACCGCGACATCACCACCGCCCAACGGGGGGATTTGCACCATTAGGGGCGCGACACGCCGAAGGGAGACTCCTAATGCTGCAAACCCCCACCATTACACCTGGTGTCATGCTCCCTCACTGGTGCTGGGCTGCCTGGCCAGGTGCAGTTTAACGTCGGTGAGGCGTCGTCGGCGATGACGGGGAACGTCATGGTCGGACAGCTCCGCGAGGACGCTTGTGTCCGATGGGGCGTTACACCCGATAGGGAAGATTCAACCCCTTCTGATCGGGTGGAATCTTCCCTAACGGGTTGAATGCTCCCGATCAGGCGGAATGTTCCCGATGGAGTTGATCATGTTTGAGGAGCAGTGGCGCGAGCGCGCTAGCCCAACGACACCGCCTCGACCTTGTCAGGGACCGAGCCTCGATCAACACGTTTTGACCTATATCCCCGAGGTTGGCTTACTTGCCGTGGTAGCGCGGGCTGGTCCCCAGGTGAGTGGGGTAGGGGTTACGCTCGTCGCCGATCATGCTCTCGTCCAGACCCCGGTAGGTGTAGGAGTTGTCGTAGGCGATCTCGAAGGGGGAGACCACGCCGTCGGTGTACTGCTTGACCTCGTCGGGCGTCGGACTGGAGCCACCCTCCTTGACTGCCAGGGGGTTCTCGTCGGGGTACTGGCTGGGGTCCGTGTTGACCATTGCGCCGGGTGCGATGCCGCCGTAGCCCGTGTACTTGTTCCACGTGTGGTCCGGGTTGGTTCCCGTGTGAATGAGGAGCTGAAGGAGCTGGTTCGTGGTGGCCTGGGGCCACTTCTGTCGGGCGAGTGCGAGAGAGCCGGCGACGAGGGGAGTCGAAGCTGATGTGCCGCTGGTGGTTACAAGTTCCCCACTTGAATAATCACGAATTTTTACAGGTCCTCCAACAGCTGCGCTGACGACACCTTCACCCCACGAGGAATAGTCTTGAAAGTTCCCGTCGGTATCGATGGCAGTTACGCCGATGACACCGGACCACTTTTCGTAGGTGACATCCGTTTCGTTCTTTGCATCGTTGCCGGCAGCGGCGGCGATGACTATCCCCTGGGACATTGCTCGTGCTATCGCCCACTTGAGAGCTTTACTTCCGCCTGCATATGAGGACGAAATGCTAATGATCTGAGCGCCATCGTTGATTGCGGTATTGATCAGTGATGAGGATTCGTTCTTATCAATACCAGAGACGCCCGCACAATCTGAACCGGCTGAGTCATCGGAAAAAACTAAGCGATATGAGAGGATTTTGGCGTCGGGAGAGATGCCGTAGTCTCGTGCGACCAGGAGTGATGCCATGGCAGTGCCATGGGTTTTGGTGCGCATGGACGAAGTCACCGTGCACGGCGACTTATCGGTGATATCGGCACCTGCCAGCTCGGGAGCGCTGGTGTCGACCTCGCCGTCCAGGATGGCGATGGTGACACCCTGCCCGGTGTAGCCCTTCGCTCGAGCTTGATCCAGGTGGTAGTACGCAAAATAGGGTTGGTCGGCGGCGGTGATGGTGTCCGCTGCGTGCGCCGGTCCGGACGGCAGCGCGGTGGCCCCCGCAGCAAGTGCCAGGGTCGATGCCGCGATGCCGAGCAGGCGCGCCGTGCTGTTCCTACGTGTCACCATTGGCGGGGATCCCATCCGTCGTCCTTGCGTGGTGCGGGCGAAATATCCTTGTCGGAACCGTAGGTCTGCGACAAGGGGTTCACGTAGCCCTCGGGCAGCTCGTCCTCGTCGTCCTCAAAGCGGAACGGCGTGTAGTGGCGTCGCTGGGCCTTCTTCTCGTCTTTCTTGCCTCCTGCGCCAGAACCGCCAGCACCCATGAAGCTGCCGGTTCCCTGAGAGCGACCGCTGGCCGCAGAGCTTCCAGTGCCATTCGCGCCGCTGGACGTCCCCGACATGCCCGTCACACCGGACGTCCCGTTGGTACCAGCCCCCGTCGCGCCAGCAGGAGCGGGGGGCGTGTACTTGCCGAACCCGGCACCGGAGTAGGAACCGGTGCGCAGGGCAGTTGATCCGGCAGCGCTTCCTACTCTCGCTCCTGCTCCACCGGCTCGTCCCATGATGGACGCGGCAGAACCCATACGAGCGGAACCGCGAAGGCCCAGCGCGCCTGCGCCGAACATGCCGACTCCACCGAGGCGACCAGCCGTCGATGATTTGCTGGCTGGGCCACCGTTGAGGCGCCACAAAGGATGATCGCGATCGACGGGGGAAGCCGGGGTGTGACCGCCAATGACACCGTTCGCGTGACGGTCACCGTTGACGCGCGTGTGCAGCAGGTCGATATCCATCAGATCCTGCGGATCGGTGACGGGGTTCAGGCGGGATCCGGGCTCTCCCTCGGAGATATATTGGTTGGGAACACGCTTCGAGGACATGACGCGGGAATCGATGGGACCGCCCTCGTCGTATCCATCCGCATACAGGCCCGAGCCTTGCCCCCGAAGGTCGGAACGCCCATAGTCGTTATCGCGGCTGGCACCGTACACGCCTGCTTCGTGGGGTGAGACCCACATGTTGCCTTGGTCGAGCTGATCGCTGACAGATGGAGTTGAGGGACCGTTCTGGGGAGGTAATTTGATGTCTGGATTCCCCGAAGCAAACTCCTCGACCTGCTCGGTATGAGCCTTCAACTGATCGGCGAGCTTCTGCGCCTCGTCATTGACTCGCTGCAGGATGGCCGTGGCGGCGGCCTCGCGCTGCGCGTTTGCCTGCGCCTCGATCGCGTCCACGTAGGCCGCACCGGTCGTGGCGATCGTGTTGATGGGCTCTCCGAACGGACCCAGGTGCTTTGCGACCGGGATAACGACCTGAGCGAGTCCCCGCATTGCTTCGGTTGCCTTGTCCAGGAGCGTGGGGGACAGGAGCTTTGCGTCCTCGGCGGCGTGCACGAGCAGACGTCGACCCTCGACGTAGTGCTCGGTGCCGGTCACGTACCCCTGACGTTCGCTGCTGTAGCGTTTCTGTGTCTGATCGATCCAGCTATCAATGGCCTCGCCCGTTTGTCCCTCAAAGCCCTGGTATTCCTTGAAGTGGGACACACTCGAGCTCATGACCCCCATTCCTTCGATGATCGTGGAGTGTTCGGAGTCGTAGTTGCGGAGCTTGCGGGATTCCTCCACGCCCTCAACGAACTTCATGAGGCGCTCGTACATGGGGCTGCTCACCATTGTTGTCTCCTCTCATGCGTTTCGGGCTAGAAGTCTGTCTGCGCGTCCTGGGTGGGCGCACCGTTGGTTCCCGCAGTCGTTGCGGGATCGGGACTCGTTGCTGATCCCCCGGCAGGTGAGGAGGAGGGACTCATCGAAGAAGTGGGCGTCGGTGAGGTGTAGGCCGATGGGTCGCCCATCGAGTTTCGGAGTGCCTTCAGCTCGTCCCCCGTCGCATGCTCGACGGCGGCAAAATCCTCGATCGCTTGATCGACATTGCGCCCAAAAGAGCGGAGAATGTCATGCTCGGTAGCGGCGATTTTGCCGTATGCGCCGAGGAAAGCGATAAACGCGTTCCGCAGTGCCTGGGGACCCGCCTCATCGGTCCACAAACGCTCGTATTGTCCGTTGGACAGGCGGGTGATTGCCTCGGAACTGGAGGCTATTGCCGCCCCCCCCTTGCTCGACGTCCTGCCGAGTTTGGGCGTGCTTGTTGGAATCGAAAGCGACGTCAGCCACGGCGCACCTCCTGCGTAGCGAGTCCGCCAAATGCGTGTCCCGCGGAACAAAATGAAACCCTGATCAGCATATGACCAGGTGTTCAAGAAAACAAGTTATGTTAAGGCAATGCATCACGCCCCCGGCGCCCGGTCCTGCAGGTAGGTAAGCAGCGTGATCGCGCCCTGTTTGGACAGGGGTTCGTTGCCGTTGCCGCACTTGGGGGATTGGACGCAGCGCGGGCACCCGGACTCGCAGTCGCAGGAGGACACGGCCTCGAGCGTGGCCGCGACCCACGACCGGGCGCTGTGAAAGCCGGCGAGCA
>ERZ773007.798-NODE-798-length-15480-cov-5.782820_pt1 | contig 15480 bp, 10 predicted proteins | sample MGYA00580665_ERZ773007 | MGnify/ENA primary metagenome ERZ773007 (study PRJEB29015, sample SAMEA2738122) | human oral metagenome | biome: human oral; feature: human-associated habitat; material: saliva | place: China | collected 2167 ... | reverse complement strand
TGGCGTCAATGACGTACCAGTTCTTCTCGACGTCGCCGGGCTTCGGTGTGTACGTGCGCACGGGCGTTGCCTTCGTTTCTCTTGGCGAGTGGGCACGCCGAAGCGCGGTGAAGCGTTCGCGGTTCGGCGAGACCACCATGGTCAGGTGAGTGGTCGGAGCACAGGCGATCCGGGGCGAGTGGGACGGCACCGCGGACACGCACACGTGTGCTGCACGACGATTGCCAACAGTACCGGGCGCCCCGCGGAAGGGTCAAAAGGTGCGGCTTCCCAGTTCCGTGAATCGCACCACGCGGCCAGGCGAGCCCCTGGTTGCCGATCAGCAGCTCAGACACCGGGTGGTGCGGGTCCGCTCGGCCTGGGCGGCGAGCTCGTCGTCGACCGGGTAGGTGACCTCCTCCAGGGTCAGACCGTGCGGCGGGGCGACGGGGGCGGCGCTCTGGCGCGTGCGGGCGTCCAGGAGCTCGCGCGGCCAGGTGACCGGCTTGCGTCCCTGCCCGACGGCCAGGCCCGCCCCCACCAGGGAGCGGACCATGGAGTGGCAGAAGGCGTCGGCGACGACGCTCAGGGTCACGAGCCCGGCGTCCGGCCCTGTGTCCGGCCCGGTCTCGATCCGGCGCCACTGCAGGGTGCGCAGGGTGCGGATGGTTGTGGCACCCTCGCGGGGCTTGCAGTAGGACAGGAAGTCGTGCTCGCCGAGCAGGGGCCGGACACAGGCGTCCATAGCCTCGACGTCGAGCGCATCGGGCAGCCACAGGACGGTGGCGCGCCGGGCGGGGTCGCGCGGGGCGGCGGCGTCGGCGATCCGGTAGGTGTAGCGGCGGCTCAGGGCGCCGAAGCGGGCGTCGAAGGCCTCCGGCACGGTGCGCGCCCCGGTGACGACGACGTCGCCGGCCCCGCGCGGCGTGCGCGCCAGGCTCTGCTGGGCCTCACGGGCCAGGACGCCCGCCACCCGCGTGAGCAGGGCGGTCTCGGGGAGGCGCTCGGAGCGTCCAGGCAGGGCGGCCCAGGCCTCGGGGCTCACATCGAGGTGGGCCACCTGGGCGGCGGCGTGGACCCCGGCGTCGGTGCGTCCGGCCACGGTGAGGCGGACGGGCTCACGCAGCACGGTGACCAGGGCGGAGGTGAGGACCCCCTCGACGGTGCGCAGCCCGGGCTGGGCGGCCCACCCGGAGAAGAAGGTGCCGTCGTAGGCCAGGTCGAGGCGGATGCGTGGCATGCCCCCATTGAACCGCACCGGCTTCGCCCTTCCACTAGGCTCGCGGCCGTGAGCACAACGACTCTGTCCGTGGACTGCGGAGGCGGCGGCATCAAGGCCTCGGTGCTGGACTGCGAGGGCAACATCATCTCCCGCGCCGTGCGCACCCCGACCCCCTACCCGCTGCCGCCGGAGAAGCTGGTGGAGACCATCGCCTCACTGGCCTCCCAGCTGCCGGGCGCGGACCGGGTGACGGTGGGGATGCCGGGCATGATCCGCCACGGGGTCGTCGTCGCCACGCCGCACTACATCACCAAGGACGGCCCGCGCTCCAGGGTGCTGCCCGACCTGGTGGAGGCCTGGGGCCGCTTCGACATGGGTACCGCCGTCTCCAAGGCCCTGGGAATCCCCTCCCTGGTTCTCAACGACGCCGAGGTCGCCGGGGCCGGTGTCGTCACGGGCCACGGCCTGGAGATGATCGTGACCCTGGGCACGGGCCTGGGCAACGCGGTCTTCGACAACGGGGTCCTGGCCCCGCACGTGGAGGTCTCCCAGGGGCCGGTGCGCTGGGGACTGACGTACGACGACTACATCGGCGAGCACGAGCGCCTGCGCCTGGGCGACGCGCACTGGTCGCGCCGGGTGCGCCGCGTCGTCGACGCCCTGCGCCCCATGTACCTGTGGGACCGCCTCTACCTGGGCGGCGGCAACTCGCGGCGGATCACGGCGGCCCAGCTGGCCAAGATCGGCGACGACGTCGTCGTGGTCCCCAACGAGGCCGGCATGACCGGGGGCGCCCGCTGCTGGGACATGGCCCGCCCCTAATTCCCGTTACTCCGTCCGTCGCCGGGGCCCTCCCGCATGGGAGGCCGGTTACCTTCGCGGCGCACCCGGCCGCTCATATCTCCGACTCGGCACCAACAGTCTCTTGCCGAGGGGCGCATCACCTTCTATCTTGCCGATAAGTTCTGCGACGTGCCCACGACGGCACCCTCATCGTGCAAGGAGGCACTATGCGTATCGGAGTCCCCTGCGAGCCGGCCGATCAGCCGCGTGCCGCTGCAAGCCCACAGACGGTGGAGCGGATGATCCGCCTGGGCTACGAGGTCCTGGTGGAGAGCGGCGCCGGGGCGCGGGCGCAGTTCCCCGACGAGGCCTATGAGGCCGCCGGGGCCCGCCTGGCCGGCGGGGCCCGGGTCTGGGGCTGCGAGGTCGTCGTGAGCGCCTCTGCCCCCGCCGAGGAGCACCTGGCACTGATGAGCCGGGGCGCGATCCTCATCTGCCGGCTGGACCCGGCGCGCCACCCCGAGCTCCTCGAGTCGCTGCGCGAGAGCGGCATCACCGCCCTGGCCCTGGACGTGGTCCCCAGGATCTCGCGGGCGCAGCCCCTGGACGTGCTCTCCTCGCAGGCGAACCTGGCCGGTTACCGCGCCGTCATTGAGGCGGCCTCCCACCTGGGCAGGCTGTTCAGCGGGCAGGTGACCGCCGCCGGCAAGTTCCCGCCCGCCACCGTCTACGTCATCGGCGCGGGCGTGGCCGGCCTGTCCGCCATCGGGACCGCCTGCTCCCTGGGCGCGCAGGTGCGCGGCTCCGACGTGCGCCCGGAGGTCGCCGACCAGGTGCGCTCCATGGGGGCACAGTTCGTGCCGCTGCCCAGCGCCCAGGAGGTGTCCTCCGACGGCTACGCCAAGGAGATGAGCGCTGACCAGGCGAGTGCGGCCAACGCGCTCTACGCCCAGCAGGCCGCCGAGTCCGACGTCGTCATCACCACGGCGAGCATCCCGGGGCGCCGCGCCCCGGTGCTCCTGGACCGCTCCGCGATCGAGGCCATGCGCCCCGGATCGGTCATTATCGACATGGCGGCGGCCACCGGCGGCAACACCGAGCTGACGGTGCCCGGTCAGGTGGTCACCACCGATGGCGGTGTCACGATCGTGGGGCACACGGACCTGGCCGGGATGCTGCCCGCACAGGCGACCCAGCTCTACGGGCGCAACATCGTCAACCTGCTGGGCCTGGTCACCCCCGACAAGGACGGGACCCTCGCCCTGGACCTGGACGATGAGGTGGTCCGGGCCATCACGGTCACTCACGACGGCGAGCTGCTGTGGCCGCCTCCCCCGATCCAGGTCTCGGCCGCCCCCGCCGCGAGCCAGCCGGAGCGGACGGCCGCCGACGACGCGGCCGCCCAGGAGGCCGCCCGCGCGGCTCAGGCGCGCTCACGCTCCCGGCAGTGGCTGGGGCTGGCCGTGGCGACCCTGGTGACCGCCGCGCTGGTGCTGGTGACGCCGTCGGCCGCCACGAGCCACTACATCGTGCTCATGCTCTCGGTGATCCTGGGCTTCCACGTCATCTCCAACGTGACCCCGGCCCTGCACACGCCGCTGATGTCGGTGACCAACGCGATCTCGGGAATCATCCTGGTCGGGGCGATCTCGCAGGTCGGCCACCCCCATCCGCTCATCAGCGCCATCAGCCTGGCGGCGGTGGTCCTGGCCACGATCAATATCGTCGGCGGCTTCGCGGTCACCCACCGCATGCTCGCCATGTTCACGAAGGACTGAGGTGAGGAGCAGATGATGACTCACATCCTGATGCCGGCCACGTCGTCAAGCACGTTGATCGCCGCCGTGCCGTCGCTGCCCTCGCCGGTAGTCCTGGCCTATATCGCCGCCGCGATCCTGTTCATCCTGGCCGCGGCCGGCCTGTCCCGCCATGAGACGGCCGTGGCCGGCAACGTGGCGGGCGCCGTCGGCATGGGCGTTGCGGTGCTGGCCGCCATCGGTCTGGCCCTGAGCAACCACCCCGCACGCGGTGTGCTGCCCACGCTGCTGCTCATCGCCATGGGCCTGGCCCTGGGCTCGGTCATCGGGCTGGTGGTGGCCCGGCGTGTGGCCATGACCGGGATGCCCCAGCTCATCGCCGTGCTCAACGGGCTGGTGGGGCTGGCGGCCGTCCTGGTGGGCTACAACTCCTACGCCTCCCCCGACGCCCTGTCCGCCTCGCTGGGCGCCTTCCACCTGGGCGAGGTCTTCCTGGGCGTGTTCGTCGGCGGGGTGACCTTCACCGGCTCGGTCCTGGCGGCCGCCAAGCTGGCCGGCCGGGTGCCGGGGCGGCCGCTGACGCTGCCGGGCCGCAACCTGCTCAACCTGGGGGCGCTCATCGGCTCCCTGGTCCTCATGGTGGGGTTCATGATGGCGCCGGCCGGCTCCGCCGCGGGCTGGGCCCTCCTGGCGGTAATGACGCTCATCGCGCTGGCGCTGGGGGCGCACCTGGTGCTGGCCATCGGCGGCGGAGACATGCCGGTGGTCGTCTCGATCATGAACTCCTACTCGGGATGGGCCTCCGCCTTCACCGGCTTCATGGTGGACAACGACCTGCTCATCATCACCGGGGCGCTGGTGGGATCCTCGGGGGCCTACCTGTCCTACCTCATGTGCCAGGCCATGAACCGCTCCTTCCTCTCGGTGCTGCTGGGCGGCTACGGGACCGACTCCACCAACGCCGCCTCGAGCGGTTCGGGACAGGAAGGCACGGTGCACGAGACCACTGCCGGCGAGGTGGCCCACCTGCTGCAGTCCGCCCGGCGCGTGGTCATCACCCCCGGGTACGGGATGGCCGTCGCCCAGGCCCAGTACCCGGTGGCCACGCTGACCGAGATGCTGCGCTCGGAGGGCGTGGAGGTCACCTTCGGCATCCACCCGGTGGCGGGCCGCCTGCCCGGGCACATGAACGTGCTGCTGGCCGAGGCGAAGGTCCCCTACGACATCGTCCTGGAGATGGACGAGGTCAACGACTCCTTCGACGAGGTCGATGTCGTCCTCATCATCGGCGCCAACGACACTGTGAACCCGGCTGCCCAGGAGCCGGGCTCCCCGATCGCGGGCATGCCGGTACTGCACGTGTGGGAGGCCAGCCGGGTCATCGTCTTCAAGCGCTCCATGGCGACCGGCTACGCGGGGGTCAACAACCCGCTCTTCTTCCGGGAGAACAGCTCCATGCTGTTCGGCGACGCCAAGGACACGGTTGAGGCCATCATCCGCGCCCTGGAGTAGGAGGGGCGGGCTCAGTCGAGCCGGCCTCCCTCGAGGCACTCGACGCCGTCGACGCCGTCGAGTCCGGAGAGGGCCTCGATGAGGTTGACGGCGGGGCGCTGCCCGTGGAAGCGCATGACGGCGTTCATGGTGCGCCCGTGCTCGCCGCGGGTCACCTCGGTCTCCTCCAGGGTGGCGGTGAAGCCCGATGCGGTGGCGACCTGGAGGATCTCGGGCATGACGGCGCTGCCGATCTCGTAGTCGATGCGCACGGTCACCTCGCCGCGGCGGCGCTGCAGGCGCGAGGTGAGGGGCCCCAGGAACAGGACGACGATGTAGTCCAGCGCGACCGCCGTGGCCGCCAGGGGGATCATTCCCGCCCCGCAGGCCATGCCGATGGCGGCACTGAGCCAGACGGTCGCGGCGGTGGTCAGGCCCCGGACGGTGTCGTTGTTGACGAAGATGACCCCGGCTCCCAGGAAGCCGATACCGGAGACGATCTGCGCGGCCACGCGGCTGGGGTCCACTGCAACATCCGAGCCGGTGATCGGGGCGAAGCCGTAGGCGGACACCAGGGTGAACAGGCACGAGCCCAGTCCCACCAGGACGTGCGTCTTGACGCCGGCGTCCTTGTGGCGCAGGTGGCGCTCGGCGCCCAGCGTCAGGCACAGGACGAAGGTGGCGAGCATCGCGACGACCTGGACCCCCACGTGGTTCAGGCTGAACAGCGTGTCCACACCGACTCCCTTCCGTGTCGTCACCGTGCCTGTCCTGCCGGCAGCCGCCGGCCCCCTGCCGGCCCGCTGCCAGCACAGCGACGATTCTAAAGGAGCCCTTGGCAGGGTGCGCCTTTGGTGATGTCTCCCCATCGCGGCGGCGCTCAGGCACCGTTTAGCGTGAGCTCACCATCTTCCCCTGTTCCTGAGGCTTGTCAGACGTGTTGCTCTCCTCCTGCGCCGCCCCTGAGGGGGCTGCTCGCGCCGGTCGGCTGCTGGAGCTCAGTGAGCGCCTGGCCGAGTCGGGCCGTCGGGGGGAGGCTCTGGATGCCGCACGGGAGGCCTGCCAGGTTCTCCGGAGCCTGGCCCGGCTCAGCCCGGACGTCTACCTGCCCGATCTGGCAGAGGGGCTGTCGGTCATGGCGGACCGCCTGCGCGAGGCCCGCCGCATGCGTGAGGGGGTTGCGGTCTCGCAGGAGACGGTCCGGATCCGACGGCGCCTGACCCGATACGACTACGACGCCCATGCCTCCGGGCTGGCGCAGGCTCTGTGCCGTCTCGCCGTCGACCTGAGCGCTTCCGGCGATCTGCGTGACGCCCTGGCCAGCGCTCAGGAGTCCGTGGACCTCTACCGGGGCCTGCGCCGGGATGGTCCCTTCGACGAGGAGACCGGGTTGGCTCAGGCTCTGGTCACGCTCGCCTGCTGTCTGAGTGAGTCTGGTCGGCCCAGCGACGCCTTCGTCACCGCCCAGCAGGCCCTCACTGTCCGACGGCGTCTGGTCCGGGCTGATCCGGATGTGCACACGCGCCGGCTCGCGGCAGACCTGGCCCGTCTGGCTCCCAGGCTGCGCACGGTGGGCTATGTCGATGAGGCCCTCGAGCTGGCCCTGGAGGCGGTGGGGCTCCACCGCCGCCTCGATGAGGAGGATCTTGGTTCGTGCACCGGTGATCTTGCCGGCGCCCTGGAGGTGCTGGCCGCCTGCGGGGCCGCCGTCGGGCGCCGAGCCGAGGCCCTGGAGGCGGCTGAGGAGGCCGCTGCGCTCTACCGGGGACTGGCCCGCCGCACGTCGGCGCTCTACTCGCCGAAGGTCGCGCATGCCCTGGGGACGCTGGCTCGGCGCCTGAGTGACGTGGGTCGGCACCGTGAGGCGCTCGACGCGACGACAGAGGCGGTCGGCGTCGCTCGCGCTCTGGCCCACAGTGCCCCCGACACCCACCTGCCTGGCCTGGCCGACGCCCTCACGGTCCAGGCCGCCTGCCTGCGTGATGCTGGGAGCCTGAACCGAGCGCTGGCTGCGGCGCGGGAGGTGGTCAGCATCCGGCGCGCTCTGGTGCGCAGCAGCTCCGGCACTGCCACCCCGGCCCTGGCTGAGTCCCTGTACGTCCTCGCCGTCTACCTGTACATGGCCGGGCAGCTGCAGGAGTCCTTCGCAATGGCCTGGGAGGCCATTGACATCTACCGCAGGCTCGTCCGCACCAACCCGGCTCCTCATACCGCCGCCCTGGCTCGGGCACTGAACATCCTCACCTTGAACCTCAGCCGGGCCGGGCGTGCACACGAGGCCCTGGCTGCGGTGCAGGAGGCGGTCACCTTCTACCGGAGCCTGGCCCAGATCGATCCGGCCGCCTACAAGCCGGACCTGGCGGCATGCCTGCACAACCTGGCCACGTGTCTAGCTGATGTCGGGGACCGCTCCGCCGCACTGGCCGCGATCCGGGAGACGGCGGATATCCGCCGGGAGCTGGCCGAGCGCGACCCGGCGACTCACGCCCCGGCGCTGGCACCGTGCCTGCACCGGCTCGCTAAGCGCCTGGCCGAGGCCGGTCACCGGGGCGAGGCCCTGGAAGCCGGTCGGGAGGCGGTCGCCGCCTACCGGAGTCTGGCCCGCAGGCGCCCGGAGGACTTCAGCCGGGGGCTGGCCGGTGCGTTGGGAACCTACGCGTCCGTCCTCGAGTGGGCTGGTAGGGGGGCCGACGCCGCCCGCATCCGCCAGGAGCGAGAGGCCGCCACCTGTCAGACCGAGGCCGAAGAGAACGACCACCACAACAGAACTGCGCAACCGCCCTGCGCCTCTCGGCCGTATGCCTTCCACAGAGGCAGTGACTGGAGATCCGTGAGAAACCGAGCGGCTGCTCGGTAGACTGCCCCACAACAGTCTTCCTCTCCTCCCTGAGGTCCGTACCGTGACAGAGCCATCCCCCTCGCATATGCCCTCACCCACAGCACCATCCGATCATTCATGGACGGGCTGGTTCGGCCCACTGGACAGCCTGTGGACGAACCATCCCTTCGTCGCATTTGTCCTCGGGCTCCTCATCGCCGCAGCCCTTTCGGGACTCGGCTGGATGAGCAGATGGGTCTGGAAGAACTGGCGACAGAGAGAGGACGACAAAGAAGCTGCCAGCCGCAAACAACTGCTACCACCGCGCATTCCCCCATTCACAGTCGACGTTGGAGTTCACCGCCTGAATCTCGAGCCAGCTCAACCTCAGTTGGAGAGCGCACCAAATTTCCCGGACATTTGCCGGCTTCTACAAGCCGACTCCACCCCGGTCCCCTTCCTCGACCGCTCGGGAACGCTGGCTCGACTGGAGACATGGGCACGAAACAAGACCCCATTCGCCATCCATGTCCTGGGCGGGGACGGAGGCTCAGGAAAGACCCGACTCGGTGTGGAGCTCTGCCGGAGCCTGACAGCAGCCAGCACTCCGGGGCGAGGTACTGAAACATGGAAGGCCGGATTCCTGAAGGAAATCAGTCAATTAGAAGACATCGTGTCCAGCACTGACACGTCATCACTGCTACTCGTGGTCGACTACGCCGAAAGCCGGCCTGACGTGGTGGAAGACATCCTTGACGCAGCTCACCGCGCAGCCGTGGAACACGAGAGAAAACGGGTGCGGCTCATCTTCCTAGTACGTCGCCCTTCGCCACTCCCGGCCACCCGCCAAGGAGGCAATAAATGGGTAGATGCTCTTCGCCCTCAAGACTATCATAATGAGGGACTCAATCGCCTTCTCGACGGCGCCTCAACAATTGTACTCAACGACGAGGAACTGTCCAGCACAGAGCGGAGGGAACTATTCACTCAAGCGTACGCGTCATTCGTCGAGTCGCCTGATTCGAACCTGTCAGACAACCTTCTCGATCAACTGAACAATCCCATTTACGCACAACCTCTGCTCGTCACAATAAACGCCTTACTAAATGCGCGCTCACTGCCGGGCACTCAGCGCACTTGCTCTCCCGACAAGTTGTTCGAGGAGGTTCTTTACCATGAGGAAAAGTACTGGAAGAAGCATTGGTCGGCAGCGACCCCTTTCAATCGAGAACTGGCGCGGCAGGCGGTATCGGCCGCCACCCTCGCCGACATCCAGGATGAGGATGACGCTACCAGCCTTATCGCACTTCTACCTGCTAGTTCTGTTGAGAACACCAAGGATCTCGCCCAGTGGCTGAGGCACTGCTATCCACCTCCCATCAAGGAGGATGGGAGTTCAGCCATGTGGTGCGGCCACCTCGAGCCGGACCGAATCGGTGAACACCTCGTCGCCTCTGAGTCCGCAAATCTGAGCTCTCTTCTCTGCGAACTGTTGTCCCCAAGTAGAGTAGGGGGATCACCTCTGCGAACGTTAACTGTCCTCGAACGCGCAGCCACAGATCCCTACGTCAAGGAGCATGTTGGGAGAATCCTCAACGACATGTTAGTAGAAGTCACTCAAGCGATTGAATCCCAGGCTATCAGCACCCAGACCCCCGACCTTTCCACCGGTTTCGCCAATCTCGTCAGCGCCGTATGTTCCCATATCGAACCGGATAAGGCACATGAAGCCGAACAGACTCTATCCGAGGGAGGGCACCTAACAGCATTCCTGGCATACGAGCTCGCCAGACAAGCATCAAACATCGACACCCCCACAAATGACACCCCGGATACCATCCAGGATAATTACGCTTTTAGAAAGGCCATGCTCAGCAATCGCTTAGACGACATTGGAAAACTACAGGAAGCATTAGAGGCAGCCAAAGAGGCAGCCAGAGTATATAGACACCTCGCCAAAGTAAAACCCGACAGTTATAAACTCAGTCTCGCTTCATCTCTCAACAACCTAAGCAATCTCCTCCGCAAAGTCGGACGCCGAGATGAAATACTTGCAATCATCAGAGAAGCAGTAGAGATCCATAGGCATCTAGCCGACCACACCCCAAACCTTGCAACGTCTTTACAAAACCTTGCGATTCATCTAAGCGATATAGGCCGCCAAGAAGAGGCACTCGATACTATCCGGGAATCCGTGATAATACGCCGAGACCTAGCCCAACAGAATACCGTTACACGCAACCAAGGACTAGCAAGCTCCCTAAACACGCTCGCCGCTATTCTTGGCAATATGGATCAAATTGACGAAGCACTAATCAATATCCAGGAATCTGTGACAATACGCCGAGACCTAGCTCAACAGAACGCCGCAGCCTATAGTCCGGACCTTGCCATGTCATTAAACAATTTGGCTCAATATCTAACCAGGTCAGGAAACCCTGACGAGGCATTGGCTGCCATTCAAGAAGCCACTGACACCTATCGTTACTTAACCCACGAACAACCCGCCACATACAGCCCCGATCTCGCAAAGTCACTACACAACCTTTCTGTATTGCTTGCCGAAACCAACCACCAAGAGGAAGCGCTTAGCACCCTCAAAGAATCTAGCGAAATATACAGAAGTCTTGCACGCAAATATCCTCTCGCATATAACACCAAGCTTGCGGAATCGCTCGAACTTTTTGCAATTCGACTTTCAGAAGGCAATCAGCAAGATAAAGCACTGTCCATCTCCACAGAATCTTTAAGTCTTTATCGAAGACTAGCCCAAGATTGCTTAGATGCACACATTTCAGATCTCGCCAATTCGCTCAACAGTCACGCAATTCACCTTGGTGAGAACGGACGTAAAGACGAGGCGTTAACCACTTCAAAGAAGGCCGTCAATTTCTATCGAGATTTGTCTACTCACAACCCAGGATCATACGATTTACGCCTCGCCAACGCCCTATATAATCTAGCTGTTCATTTTTCAGAGTCTGGCTTGAAAAATGAGGCGATTGATGCCGCAACGGAATCCGTCACTCTATATCGACATCTGGCCGACCAAAATCCAGCCAACTATAAGCATAGTCTTGCAGACTCTCTGGACAGCCTTTCAACATACCTTTCCGAGTCTGGACGACACGATGATGCACTTGAAGCTAGAGAAGAGACTACCGATCTCTACCGAGATCTAGCCAGCAAAGACCCGCAATCATTCAGCAGCAAATTCGCTGCTACGCTCGAAATTTATGCAGACATCCTGCATCAGAGTGGAAACATCGAAAAAGCCGCGCATATCCTTCAGGAACGTCACGAGACCCTCAAGCAAGTTAAGGAGATGGAGGAGGGCAACGCCTGAGCTAACTCGAGACACTTTGGTGATTTTTCGTCGGTATTGCGGTGTTGGGGTCTGTTGGTGGGACACTAAGAAGCCCGTACGGTGGCTTGTGTGAGCCCGTTTCTGGGTAAGGTCAGGACCGCCTCAGGGGGTGGCTACGGCGGTGCAGAATCGTGTCCAAGTCCGGTGGTGTACGCCGGATCGCGGAACACCTGGGTTCGACCCACGACGAGACCGAGGTGGCGGCCATGCTGGAGGTCGGGCGGCAGAAGATCGCCACCCGGCAGGGCCAGGGGCTGCTGGACCTAGAGTCCCTGGAACCAGCGCCTGGATGCACCGACCTGGTAGGCGCAACGGTGGCCGCCAAGCGCTCAGGCCTGCTGTTGGACGTTCTGCACGGGGCGTATGCCCGCCTGGGGCTGGGTGAGGCGGTCGGGGATGATCGGGCCTTTGAGCAGATGGCTCTGGCACGTCTGATCGAGCCGACCGCCAAGGCCCAGGCCCCCATGTCCTGGGTGATCTGGGCCTGGAAGCGGTCAGCGTGCGGACCTTGTTCCGCTCCCTGGGGCGCTGCGTGGAGCGGGGCTACCGCGAGAGCCTGTCTGGGGCTCTGTTCGAGCACGTCCCCGCCAGGGGGGCTGGCCCTGTGCCTGTACGACGTGACCACGCTCTACTTCGAGACCGAGAAGGAGGACGACCTGCGCAAGGTCGGCTACTCCGAAGAGAGGAGGGTCGACCCTCAGATCATCGTAGGCCTGCTGGTCGACCGGGGCGGTTTCCCTCTCCAAGTCGGCTGCTGGGAGGGCAACCGGGCCGAGACCGCCACGATCATTCCCGTCGTGGAGGCCTTCCAGGCCGCTCACGGCATCGAGGAGCTCGTCATCGTCGCATACGCCGGCACGCTGTCAGCATCGAACCTGAGTGCGTTGGAAGAGGCGAGGCTGCGATTCATCGTCGGGGCCCGCCAGGTCCGCGCCCCCGGCGACCTTGAGGTACACTTCCTCTGGGTCGGGGGCGCCTTCACTGATGGCCAGCTGATCGTCACCATCACCCCCAGAGGGGCTCCAGGAGTGAGCGCGACGTCAGCAGGCGTCATGAGCCGGTGCGGGACCCAGACACCCATCCGGGCTCGAGGAGAACAGTATGGGCCTACTCCAAGCGCCGCGCGGCCCGTGACAACCAGACCCTCACAGCTCAGGAGAACCGGGCCCAGGCCGTCATCGCCGGCGAGAAGCCGTACCAAGGCTAAGGCGTTCTGCCCGCCACCCACGCCGGTGACTCCGCCCTGGATGGAGTCCTCCCAGGCCGGGCCAAGTCCCTGCTGGGACTCAATGGGCTACGTCACCAACATCCCCGCGCATTTGATGGGTGCCGGTGAGAGGTCGTCTCCTCGAATCACGAACTGTGGCACGTCGAGGCGTCCTTCCGGATGAGCAAGCACGACCTGCAGGCCCGGCCGGTCTACCACCACCAGCGTGAGGCTACCTGGGCTCACCTGACCGTAGTGATAGCCGCGCCGGCCGTATCCCACTGCATCCAGGACGCCACCAGGATCAGCATCAAACGCGTCATCCGCACCCTTAAACCCCATACAGGACGTCACCATCAACCTCAACGTCCACCAGATCACCGCTCAACCCCAGCTCGCCCAAACCGCAACCAGCATCCCCAAATCCCTACAGACCCAGGACACTAAGACGTCACAAGTCAGACCTAGCTCTTTCCCACATCGGCATCGTTCCCCATCCACCTAGAACCACGGGGAGGGCCGGTCACCATCAGGTGACCGGCCCTCCCCGGAGTTCTCGCTCAGAGCGTCAGCTCTGGCTCACTTCTCGACCTTCTGGGCGGCGGCGCCGCCAGCGGGGGCGAAGCCCGCGGCCTCGGCGTCCTCGGCGCTGGCGAACCAGACCTCGGCGACCGTGGCGTCGTACCAGCGCGAGCCGGGAACGTGGTACTTCATGGAGTCCTCGTTGCCTTTGACCAGGTGGTCGTCGTCGGGAGCGTCGGTGGCGCCCTCCTCGAGACGGACCGCGCCGGCGTACTCGGCCTTGTCAGCCTTCTCAGCCTTGTCGGCCTTCTCCTCAACCTTCTCGGTCGTGGCCTTCTTCTCGGCCTTGTCCTCGTCGGCGACGGCCTTCTGGGCGGCCTTCTTGGCGGTGGCGACCGCGTCCTCCACGATCTCCTTGCGGGCAACCGGCTCCAGCACCAGGGAGATGACCGCCATGGGGGCGTTGTCGCCCTTGCGGGGGGTCGTCTTGATGATGCGGGTGTAACCGCCCTCGCGGCCCTCGAACTTGGGGGCGAGCTCCTCGAAGAGGCGGTAGACGGCGTACTTGTCCGTCACCTTCTTCAGCACGGTGCGGCGGGCGTGCAGGTCGCCGCGCTTGCCCTTGGTGATGAGCTTCTCGACGTAGGGACGCAGGCGACGAGCGCGAGCCTCCGTGGTCTTGATCGACTCGTGAACGATGAGCTGCGTGGCCAGGTTGGCGAGCAGGTGACGCTCGTGCTGGGCGCTGCCGCCCAGACGGGGACCCTTAGTGGGGCGAGGCATGGTTGTCTCCTAGGTGAATAACGAGCCGGCTCAGGCCTGGGTCTCGTCGCTGAAAGTGGGGTTGGCGTAGTCGTCGTCCGAGACGTAGTCGACCGGGGAGCCCTTGAGGGAGAGCCCCAGCTCGGCCAGCTTGTCCTTGATCTCGGAGATGGACTTGGCGCCGAAGTTACGGATGTCGAGCAGGTCGGCCTCGCTGCGCGAGACGAGCTCACCGACGGTGTGGATGCCCTCGCGCTTGAGGGCGTTGGAGGAGCGGGCCTGCAGGTCGAGCTCGTCGATCATGAGGGCCAGGTCCTGCTGGAAGGCCTCGTCGATCGGCGAGGGGCCGACCTCGATGCCCTCGGCCTCGACGTTGAGCTCACGGGCCAGGCCGAAGAGCTCCACGAGCGTCTTGCCGGCGGAGGCCAGGGCGTCACGCGGGGTGATGGAGGACTTGGTCTCGACGTCGACGATGAGACGGTCGAAGTCGGTGCGCTGCTCCACACGGGTGGCCTCGACGGAGTAGGAGACCTTCTTGACCGGCGAGTAGATCGAGTCCACCGGGATGCGGGAGATCTCCGCGTTGGGGTCCTTGTTCTGGTTGGCGGAGACGTAGCCGCGGCCGCGCTCGACCGTCAGCTCGATCTCCAGCTTGCCCTTCTCGTTGAGAGTGGCGATGACCAGCTCGGGGTTGTGGATCTCGACGCCGGCCGGCGGGGTGATGTCACCGGCGGTGACCTCGCTCGGACCGGACTTGCGCAGGTACATGACGACCGGCTCGTCGTTCTCCGAGGACAGGACGATCTCCTTGATGTTGAGGATGATCTGGGCGACATCCTCCTTGACCCCGGGGATCGTGCGGAACTCGTGGGGCACCCCGTCGATGCGGACGCTGGTCACGGCCGCCCCCGGGATGGAGGACAGCAGCGTGCGGCGCAGGGAGTTGCCGAGCGTGTAGCCGAAGCCGGGCTCGAGGGGCTCGAGCACGAAGCGCGAGCGGCGGTCCTCGACCACGACCTCCTCGGTGAGCGTGGGTCGCTGTGCAATGAGCACGTGGTTTCCTTTCGTCGCGGCGCCCGCTATATGACGCCGTTCCTCATGGGTGGAGCAGCCGGCCCGACCGGGCCGGCCCTACTCCGCGTCCCGCCGTGGGGGCGGAACGTGGTGAGACGACGACGCAGCAACCGGCTGCGCCGTCGTCCCGTGAAGCTCAGACGCGGCGGCGCTTGGGCGGGCGGCAGCCGTTGAAGGCCTGGGGGGTGACGTCGGTGATCGAGCCGACCTCGAGGCCGGCGGCCTGGAGGGAGCGGATCGCGGTCTCGCGGCCGGAGCCGGGACCCTTGACGAAGACGTCAACCTTCTTCATGCCGTGCTCCTGGGCGCGACGAGCCGCAGCCTCGGCCGCGAGCTGCGCGGCGAAGGGGGTGGACTTACGCGAACCCTTGAAGCCAACCTGGCCGGAGGACGCCCAGGCGACAACCGCGCCCGTGGGGTCCGTGAGGGAAACGATGGTGTTGTTGAACGTCGACTTGATGTAGGCGTGGCCGTTGGTGACGTTCTTCGAAATCTTGC
>ERZ773007.791-NODE-791-length-15514-cov-11.355909_pt1 | contig 15514 bp, 14 predicted proteins | sample MGYA00580665_ERZ773007 | MGnify/ENA primary metagenome ERZ773007 (study PRJEB29015, sample SAMEA2738122) | human oral metagenome | biome: human oral; feature: human-associated habitat; material: saliva | place: China | collected 2167 ... | reverse complement strand
GAGGTGGGACGACGAAATCGAATTCTAACAAATTACCGATTTCTGTCCCACTCTCTTTCAAATCTTATAATCCTTGTTCCTTCAAGGCATCCGCCAGACGGGCAAAATCTGCCAAAGTCAAGGCTTCCCCCCTAACGCTTGGAGATAATTCAGCTTGCTCTAGAGCGGCTGTTAACTTGGCTTTGGTTTCCTCTGACTTGCCAAAATGACTGGTCAGGTTGTTCCAGAGAGTTTTCCGACGATGGACAAAACTGGCCTTGGAGACCTTGAAAAAGAATTTCTCATCCTGAACCGCAACTGCTGGCTGGTCTCTGCGTACCATCTTGAGAATAGCCGAATCTACATTGGGCGCTGGCACAAAGACTGTCCGCGGAACGATAAAGGCGACCTTGGCTGTCATGTAATACTGCACGGCAATCGACAAACTACCGTAGGCCTTGGTGTTCGGCTGAGCCGAAATCCGATCCGCCACTTCCCTCTGCATCATAACGACAAACTCACTAAAAGGAATTCCGCTCTCAATCAAATGCATGAGAATCGGTGTCGTGATATAGTAAGGCAAGTTGGCCACTACCTTGATAGGCAGGTCAGGATTTTTAAACTCTGCTATGTACTGAGCCAGATCAACCTTAAGAATATCCTGATTGACCACGGTCACATTGTCAAAATCGCGCAGAGTATCCGCCAAAATAGGCACCAAACGATCATCAATCTCAAAGGCCATAACCTCGGCGGCACTTTCCGCCAAAAATTCTGTCAAAGCTCCAATACCAGGCCCAATCTCGATGACATTGACCTTTTTGTCAATCTCAGCTGTGTCCACAATCTTCTGGAGGATGTTGGTATCCGTCAGGAAATTCTGCCCGAAGGATTTTTTAAAGGTGAAACCGTGACGCTCCAGAATGGCACGGGTCACACTATAATCTGCAATACGCATGCATCGTCTCCAAATTTTTTTTATCCATGTAGAAATTCAATATATTTTCTAGATATGCCTGTTAAATAACCAAAGCTAAATATTTCGATCCGCCCGACATCTATTACGTTCACTTTTAAAGCTTTTTACACATCTCTCAATATATTTTTTATAGTCTTTGTTATCCACTCTAGAACCAGCATTATTTATTTTTTTAACAATACTATCTACTCTTTGTTCAAAATTCAAGGTATCTTTTTCTTTATAGATTACAAGCAACTCTAAGAACTCTGCTATGCCTTTTAATTTATTGTAAAACTCTACAGACTGTTGCATATCTGATACTCTTTCAAGTAATTCAAGTGTCTTTATATTTTTTCTAGACTTTGTTAATTGAATATCCGACTCACCGTGAGCTAGCTTATTTCTAGCCGTAATAACATCTTGAATTTCTTGAAAATATTCATTTGCAAACATTCCGCTAATATAGTCCTTTGTAATCCCCCTCCAGTTTTCTGTACTAGAAATATGTCCAATTGCAATCTCAAAAGATTTTTTCCATTTACCAGCAATTGTTTCCACCTGTTCAATATTACCTAGTTCAGTTTCATTAAAACTAACTTGCGAACTTTCATACAATATCTTATACAGACGTAGCTCAAACCAACTTCCCAACAAAAACATGTATAGCCTTTGAGATGCCTGTAGTTCTTTCTCCAATTTATGTAATCTACTGTTTTTGGGATTATGTTTTTTGTTCCAATGATATTCGCCAATAATTTTATTAATTGTTTTTTTGATTATATCAATTTGAACCTCACACATTAACAAATTAGATTGATAAATCTCATATAATTGTTGTTTAGTCAAAGATGTATTTGTCATTAAGTGACCTCCAGACAAAAAAAATTCTGCTTCCGAAAAAAATTGAATAGTGTGTTCTCCAATTCCTTTCGGAAGCAGGATTCGAACCTGCTATACTCCAAGTAACTTGGCGTGTTTTCCAATTCACACCATTTCCGCTATTTATATAATAACACAAACAATAACATTAGTCAACATTTTCTTATAATTTAAATGTAACGTTATCACTAAACAACCGACTGATTGTCTACACCTATTCAGTTAGATATCCTTTAATGAAAAAGAAAAATTCAAAAAAATCTAGTTCCTTTTAAAGGATATCGTAGCATATCTTCCGATAATAACAGTTTTGTCTCATATTTGAAAAGGTATATTCACTAATAATTTGAAATATTATCTCTTATACCATCTAGCAAAGGTCTAAACTCATGAAAATCGAATTGCGCATAATTCTTTAGAACATACTTTGAAAAAATATCTTTTCCATAATGATTAGCACCACCGCTTTTGGAGAATGTTTTCCCTTTTAAAATGGGCGGCAAATTACGAGACAATAATAGGTCTTCAATATCAGAGGAATTCCCATTATTTCTATTGGATAATAACGGCGTTGCCATTATGTACAAATTGTCTTTCTTGGTAATCCTATTAAATGATGTGCCTCTAACTTGATCCAAATCATTTTTTGTAATTGCTAAATCACGTGCATAATTTACAAAATCATAAAGTGGATTTCCTGACGGCTCATTGTCAAATAAAAAGATCGTTGGATTCTTGGGCATCTTTTTTGTTAGCTTTTTAAAATAATCGATATAATTCAAATATAGTACTTTTTCAGTATCACTCATTGGAAAACTCTCTTTTTCAGAGAAATAGTTATACCAAAATGAAAATCCACTTCCTCCCTCAGGGACATTAAAAAGATACTCTATTGTATTAGTATGATTTAGAAATTCAATTTTAAATATAAAGTTATTGCCAACTTTTTCAACAAGTTCAGGATATTCTAGATATAATTTTTTTAAAGCCGCTTTAATGTACCGAGGATCGGTCTTCCCCTCTGTTACAATTATCGTTTTGTCATTTCCAAAAAAATATTTATAAAATAGAAATTTCTTGTACTCTTTTTCTCTAGAATTAAATAAAGACATGTACATTTTCTTTTCTTCTTTACTGATACTGTAAAATTCCGTAGGTAAATTATATGTATTATGTTTTGTATTATAGAATAATTCTTTTCGTAAGTCTTTATTATAAAAGATATACTTCCAATAATATTTCGATTCAGATTTTTTCGATGAGTTTCTTCCTAATAAATATTTTTGTGAATCCAGATTATTTTGTATCAGGGATTTTTTATAAAGTAAATAGTTGTTATATTGATCTATTTGAAAAATAAAAGCAAATCGTCCCGTCAATTGATTCAGCGTTCCTGGATTTGTATCTATTTCAAAAGCTCCATCTTTATATAATTGAAAGGCCATTGCACGAGTATTCTTTACGTATTCTCTTTTTACATTTATTTTCTTGTTGACAACTAGTCCAGTAACTTCTTGGCGTTGCATGTTATTACTCAATCGTGTTTTTTTAGGATTGATTTCAAAACCAGATGAGATGATTACCTTCTCTAATTCAGTTAAAAAGTTATCTAACTCTTTGCTTGCTCTCAGCTTATTAGAGTTTAGTTCACGATTTGTCGAAAAAGTCATATCATCGGCATATCTAGAATATGTAAAACGATATTTTTTAGCAATTTTGACAATCCGATAATCTAAAATTCTAGTAATTAAATTTGTGATGATGGGAGAAGAAGGGGCTCCTTGTGGTAACTTACCTTGGTAACATGCAATTTGTGCAATTACTGTAGCAATTTCTGGTGAAACAGCAAAATCCCTGTCTTTTATAAAGAAGCCTCTTACTCTTCCAAAATTAAAAGAATCGAAAAAGTTTTTCAAGTCAATGTTCAGAATGTATTTTTTGTTTCGATGCATCTGAGAGTTGGTAATAATGCTTTTCCCCTTTTCAAATGCATGAGACAGAACAGGTGTTTTAAAGTTCTTGTCCTTCGATTTAGATTCCAAGCTTTCAAGGTGGCACTCCCACAAAACATTAGACAATTTTTTCTGAAGGAACTTCAACTCTTTTTGGGGAGCATGTATAACTCTTTCTCCACCATTCTTTTTAGGAATAACAATTGGCGGTTCATATAGGTTATCGGTTGTTATGTTGTATAACAAATGGTTAATGTATCTGGCATTTTTAAAACCAAGAAGTTTTGCAAAGTCATCCTTGGTTTTTAATTGATTTAATTTAGTCATTATCTTATCCTTAATAAAAAAGCGCATGAAAACTCTTATGCGAACGACAGTATAGAAACCTTCCTTCAGCAGAGATAAAACATACTGCAACTTTTTCCAGAAGAAATCTAATTGTCTTAGTTTTGGGATTACTGGAGTGAGCTGAACACTCTAGTAACATTTTTGTTAATACTTGCGAACACACAAGTCAAAAATCTGATCATGCGCAACTTTATTCTATCACAAAATAACCTGTTAATCTAGAATTAAGACATCTTAGACTATAAATTTTTATCAACACCTCAAAAAGCCAGACAGAGTCTGGCTTTGCATTGTTTATATCTGAGAAGTGTTTTAGAATAATTAAAGGATTTTATCAGCCCGATCCACCATAAAGAGTGAGATAGTCATGATGATATCGATGGCTAGAAGGGCAAGAACCGCTGGAACCCAAGATTGGAAAAGATCAAAGCTATAACCAAACAAGGTAGGACCAAAGGCCGCCAAGATGTAGCCCCCTGTTTGCGCCAGACCTGAGAGTTGCGCAGTCTTTTCAGGCGAGCTGTCTTAAGTGAGAAGCAAACCATGAGATAAGGGAAGAGGGCGCTGCAGGCTGTCCCAATCAAGAGGTGGGCGACTAGCCAGTAGAGGAAGTTGTCGCTTGGATACAAGAGCATGGCAATTCCGATCATACCAGCGATAGAGATAATTGCCAGCATGATTTGACGGTGGCCGTCTGACAAACGAGTCGTTAGACTTGGGACAGTCATGGAAAAAGGAATGCTGATCAGCGAGAAGATAGAAGCCAGAAGAGCCGCATCACTATTAGAAATACCAGCACTAACAGCCATAGTTGGCAACCAGGTCATGCTTGTATAAAAGAGCAAGGACTGAAGACCGCCAAAGACAATGATGGCCCAGACAGATTTGCTTTTTAGAATATTTTCTTTCGATTTCTTTTCTTGCTGCCCTTCTAGATAGTGATTGTGACGATGATTTGGCAACCAGACTAGCAGAGTGACCAAGCAGAGGAGGCTGAGAACAAGGATCAATCCCTTCCAAGAACTAGCTTGGGTGATAGGGACAGAAAGATAAGAAGCAATAGCGGTGGAAACTCCCATAGCAGTGACATAGAGTGTCGTTAGGAGACTGATTTTTTGAGGTTGATTTGCCTGAATCATACTAGGAAGAAGAACATTGAAAATAGCAATGCTCGCTCCGACAATCAAGGTCCCTAGATAGAGAAGGGGAAGGTTGAAGATACGAATGACAGAGCCAATAGTTAAGAGAAGGAGACAGTAAGTAAAGAGATGTTCTAGTCCGACTTTTTGTGCCAAGCGACTCGCAAAAGCTGAGAAAAGAGCAAACATCAAGAGAGGGAGACTGGTTAAAATCCCAAGAGAGCTAACCTCCACTCCTAGTCCCTGAGCGATATCTCCTAAAATAGTTGGAAGAGCAGTAAAGGGAGAGCGTAAAACAGTCCCGATTAAGACAATTCCTAGAACAAAAAAGAGTGATTGTTTTTTCATAAAAACCTCGATAGGATGATTTTAATAACAGCTTATTTTAAGTTTTTTTTCTTATAATGTCAAGGAGAGGACTGCTAAGAAAGCTAGAACGATTTAACTGAAAATAGAGTGAAAGGAGACGGATCTCTTTACTAGAATTTTCCTTGATTTGATATAAAAATAGGAAACTAGGAAATTTTGTGATAAAATAGTGGAAGGAAATCTATAAATTGGAGAAAAACTGTGTCTGAAAAGCAAAAAATTAGCGTCTTGATGTCGGTCTATGTAAAGGAAAATCCGACATTTTTGAGAGATGCCATCAAAAGTGTTCAAAACCAGACCTTGAAACCAAGTGAGATTGTTCTCGTAGAGGATGGGCCCCTCACACCCGAACTCTATCAGGTGCTAGATGAAGTGGAAGCTCAGTCAGAGATTCCAGTTAAGCGTTGCCCCTTAGAAGAAAATCAAGGTTTAGGTTTGGCTCTTCGATACGGTGTTTTACAGTGTCAGTACGATATCATCGCTCGCATGGATACAGATGATATAGCGGTAGCTGACCGCTTCGAAAAGCAAGTCCAACTAATGGAAGAGGAAAATCTAGATCTCTTAGGTGGGCATATTGCAGAATTTATTGACAACCCTGACGAGATTGTTTCTTACCGTCGTGTTCCAACTCAGCACGCAGACATTGTGGCTTACCAAAGGATGAGAAGTGCCTTCAACCACATGACTGTCATGTTCAAGAAGGATATGGTTCTCAAGGCAGGCAACTACGAAGACGGACTTTATATGGAAGATGACCTTCTCTGGCTCAATATGATTGCCGCAGGAGCTAAGACTGGAAACCTCGATCAAATCTTGTGTAAGGTTCGTGTCGGTGCAGGAATGTTTGAACGTCGAGGTGGTTTGCGCTACCTCAAACTCTATCGTCAGGCTCGTCAACGCATGCTTGAAAGAGGTCAAATTTCCTACATGGAATATGCGAAAAGCATTGCTATTCAGGCGGTCGTCGCACTTTGTCCAGGTTTTGTACGTCAGTTTATTTTTGTGAAATTATTAAGAAAAAATAAGTAGGCTTGTAAAAGATAAAACAACCAAAAAATGTTATAATAACAATATATTTATTTGCATTCTTTTAAGGGGGAGTAAATTCCTATGAATAAAAAACTAACAGATTATGTGATTGATCTGGTTGAAATTTTAAATAAACAGCAAAAACAGGTGTTTTGGGGTGTATTTGACATTGTTAGTATGGTGGTTTCCATCATTGTGTCCTACATTCTCTTTTATGGCTTGATTAACCCAGCGCCTGTGGACTATGTTATCTATACTGGTTTGGCCTTCCTCTTCTATCAAATCATGATTGGATTTTGGGGGCTCAATGCGAGTATTAGTCGTTACAGCAAGATTACGGATTTCTTAAAAATCTTTTTTGGCGTAACCGTCAGCAGCATTGTCTCTTACGGACTTTGCTACGCCTTTCTTCCTCTATTTTCTATCCGGTTCATCATACTCTTTATTTTATTGAGTACCTTCCTGATCTTGCTCCCTCGTATCACTTGGCAGTTGATTTATTCTAAGCGCAAGCAGGGTAGTGGGGATGGCGAGCACCGTCGTACCTTCTTGATTGGTGCTGGCGATGGTGGTGCTCTCTTTATGAATAGCTACCAACACCCAACTAGTGACCTCGAGTTAGTGGGAATTTTGGATAGCGATGAAAAGAAAAAGGGACAAAAACTAGGTGGAATCCCAGTTTTGGGCTCCTATGATAATCTGCCTGAATTGGCCAAGCGTCACCAAATCGAGCGAGTCATCGTAGCCATCCCTTCGCTTGACCCATCAGAGTACGAACGCATCTTGCAGATGTGTAATAAACTCGGTATCAAATGTTACAAGATGCCCAAGGTTGAGACAGTTGTTCAGGGGCTTCACCAACCAGGTAGTGGCTTCCAGAAAATTGACATCACAGACCTTTTAGGTCGTCAGGAAATTCGTCTTGACGAATCTCGTCTGGGTGCAGAACTTACAGGCAAGACTATCTTGGTGACAGGAGCTGGTGGTTCGATTGGTTCAGAGATTTGTCGTCAGGTTAGCCGCTTCAATCCAGAGCGTATCGTCTTACTTGGACATGGTGAAAACTCCATCTATCTCGTTTATCATGAATTGATCCGTACATTCCAAGGGATTGATTATGTTCCTGTCATTGCAGATATTCAGGACTATGATCGTCTTTTGCAGGTGTTTGAACAGTACAAACCAGCCATTGTCTACCATGCTGCTGCCCACAAGCACGTTCCGATGATGGAGCGCAATCCAAAAGAAGCCTTCAAAAACAATATCCTCGGAACCTACAACGTTGCTAAGGCTGTTGATGCAGCTAAGGTACCTAAGATGGTTATGATTTCGACTGACAAGGCGGTCAATCCACCGAATGTTATGGGGGCAACTAAGCGCGTGGCAGAATTGATTGTCACTGGCTTTAACCAACGTAGCAAATCCACCTACTGTGCAGTTCGTTTTGGGAATGTTCTCGGTAGTCGTGGTAGTGTGATTCCTGTCTTTGAACGCCAGATTGCTGAAGGCGGTCCTGTAACGGTGACAGACTTCCGTATGACACGTTACTTCATGACCATTCCAGAGGCTAGCCGTCTAGTAATCCATGCTGGTGCTTATGCCAAGGACGGAGAAGTCTTTATCCTTGACATGGGCAAACCAGTCAAGATCTATGATTTGGCTAAGAAAATGGTCCTTCTAAGCGGACATACCGAAAGCGAAATTCCAATAGTTGAAGTCGGGATTCGACCAGGGGAAAAACTCTATGAAGAACTCTTGGTTTCGACCGAATTGGTTGATAACCAAGTCATGGACAAGATTTTCGTTGGTAAGGTAAATGTCATGCCTCTAGAAGCCATCAATCAAAAAATTGAAGAATTTCGTTCACTCAGTGGAGATGAGCTCAAGGAAGCTATCATTTCCTTTGCAAATGAAACAACTCATATTGAGTAAGAGTGACTCATGCAATTAATCATAAATCAAAGACCAAGGTTTTGTATAGACAGAACCTTGGTCTTTTTACTCTGTAGTTTCAAATTGTCGTATTATTTATAGCTGGTTAATGATATCATCGATTGTATGGGCAATCCAGTCAGGCTGATAGCTGAGTAAATCAGCTTCTTCTCCAAATCCCCAAGTGACAGCGAACTTTTTAATTCCAGTTTCTTGGGCTCCTATCATATCAAACTTGGTGTCGCCGATAATGAGAACTTGTTCTGCAGGGAGTTGATGCGTTTGCAAGGCGTAGCGGATGACATCCGCCTTGTGTGGCGTTTCAGGACTAGAACCGTAAATGCCATCAAAGAAATGATGGATTCCCAGATTTTTGGTCATATCATGGGCAGTAGGAGTATTTTTTGTTGTAGTGATATAGAGAGGATAGGTTTGCGAGAGCTTTTGGAGCAATTCCGTTATTTTGGGGAAAAGTTGCGCTTCGTGGATTCCTTTTTTCTTGTAGTAAGAACGGTAGGTTTGAATAGCTTCTGAGATTTGTTCCTTTGGGAGACAAGTGGCAAAACTGCTTTCAAGTGGCGGGCCCATGAAACCACGAATGGTTTTGGCATCAGGGCTTGGAACTCCCAGTTGTTCAAAGGTATGAGTAAAGGAATTATGGATCCCGATGGAGCTGTCAACCAGGGTTCCGTCTAGATCGAAAAAGATAGCTGAGATTGATGACATAGTTTCTCCTATTAGATAAGGTTATTCTCCGAAGATTTCTTTTTGTAGGCGACGACCAGTCGGGGTGGCTGCGAGTCCACCTTCAGCCGTTTCACGAAAGGCAGTTGGGAGGCTGGATCCGACTTGGTACATGGCATCGATGACTTCATCGACAGGGATCTTAGATTCGATACCTGCCAAGGCCATATCAGCCGCGATAAAGGCAAAGCTGGCTCCCATGGCATTGCGCTTGACGCAAGGAACTTCGACCAAACCAGCGACAGGGTCGCAGATGAGACCTAGCATATTTTTAATGACAAAGGCGATGGCTTGGCTAGCCTGATAGGGCGTTCCACCTGCGGCCAAGGTCAAGGCTGCGGCACTCATGGCAGAGGCAGAGCCGACTTCGGCCTGACAGCCACCTTCAGCACCTGAGATAGAAGCGTTGTTTGCGATAACCAATCCAAAGGCACCCGCGGCAAAGAGGAAATCTAGCTGTTCTTCGTGACTAAGGTCAAGTTTTTGGATAGCTGCAGTGAGAACAGCTGGGAGACAGCCGGCACTTCCTGCGGTTGGAGTGGCGCAGACCAAGCCCATTTTAGCGTTGTGTTCGTTGACCGCGATGGCATTACGGGCTGCTGATAGGATGGTAAAGTCAGACAAGGCCTTGCCACTTTTGAGATGGCGGTCTAGCTTGGCTGCATCGCCACCCGTTAGGCCACTACGGGATTTGTTTTCACTAAGGCCAAGCTCGACAGAGGCTTTCATAACTTCTAGATTGCGCTCCATGAGGAGGAGAACTTCATCTCGGCATCGGCCGGTCAGTTCATATTCTGTCGCAATCATGAGTTCTGCGACATTTCCTTGGAAGTCTAGATCCGCCTGCTCGACCAATTCTTTGATAGAATAAAACATGTTTCCTCCTACTTAAAGAAATTGACATTATGGAGATGGGGGATTTGTCGGATTTCTTCAATCGCCTCTTCGCAACTTCGACTATCGACTTCGATAATCATGATGGCTTTTTCTCCAGCTTTTTCCCGAGTCACATTCATTTGGGCGATGTTGATATCGAAACGAGAGAGGGCTTCTGTGACATGGGCAATCATACCCGGAATATCCTGATGCACGATGATGATGGTCGGAGTATTCATGTTAAGAGAGACGGCAAAGCCATTGAGTTCCGTAACTTGGATATTTCCCCCACCAATGGAAATCCCTGTCACACTAATGGACTTATGGTCATTCTTTACAGTGATTTTAGTGGTGTTAGGGTGAGGAGCATTGCTGTCTTTCTGAATGGTCCAGACAATCTTGATACCACGCTTATGGGCAATCTCGAGACTATTTGGAATGTCGGGATCGCCCGTATCCATACCTAAAATACCAGCAACGAGAGCAAGATCCGTTCCATGACCACGGTAGGTCTTGGCAAATGAATTAAATAATTGGAATTCTACTTCTGTTGGCGTATCGTCAAAGATGGAAGACACGATTTTTCCGATACGAACGGCACCAGCTGTATGGCTACTTGATGGGCCAATCATGACAGGTCCGATAATATCAAAGACAGATTGAAAACGAAGTGAGTGCATCTGTTTCCCCTTACAAAGATTCTTGTTTCTATTATATCAAAGAATGAAGTTCTGTGCTTATTTCCCTTATAAAACTGAAAAAATGGATAAAAATAGTATAAAATCTTGTCTTTTATGACAAAAATATCAATGTTTCAGTAAATATAAAATATTTTTGTAATATTTCTACACAAAACCGTCAAGAAATGGTAACATTCAAACGGTATGATAGAAGCATAGTAAAAAGGAGAAATTTCAGAAATGACATTAACAACTAAAAAAATCAAATCAACTCTTGCAGGAGCAGCAACTTTCCTTGCTTTCCTTGCACCATCACTTACTTTTGCAAACGAAACAGTCACTTATACAGTTAAACCAGGTGACACTCTTTCAGAAATCGCTGAGAAGTACAACACTACTGTTGAAAAATTGGCGGAAAAAAACAAGATAGAGGATATCCATCTGATCTTTGTGGACCAAGTTTTGGTCATCGAAGGAACAGCTCCATCGACAGCAACTGCAACCGCTGCAACTTCTGCAGCAACTTATGAAGCACCAGTTGCTACAGAAGAGACAAGCGAAGCTACAACTTATGAAGAAGTTGCTGAAACAACAACTTACGAAGCACCAGCAGCTCCAGTAGCAGAAGAAAGCTACACTGCACCAGCAGCAACTGTTAGCGGATCTGAAGCAGAAGCCAAAGAATGGATCGCTCAAAAAGAATCAGGTGGTAGCTACACTGCTACAAACGGACGTTACATTGGACGTTACCAATTGACAGATTCATACTTGAACGGTGACTACTCAGCTGAAAACCAAGAACGTGTAGCAGATGCTTACGTTGCAGGACGTTACGGTTCATGGGCAGCTGCTAAGAACTTCTGGCTTAACAACGGTTGGTACTAAGAACTAACTAGCAGAATAAGATGCAAAAGTCGAGGGATTTCCTCGACTTTTTTATATTTCCTTTGCTTGATAACAGGTCTCTACTTCCTTTTTGAGGTGAGATAGCATTGAGGTTTCATCAGTTAACTCCAGAAGGGAGAAGCCCTTTTGAATAAGATGATTATTACTAGTGCAAATACCTATTCGAACATAAGTGATTGCCAAAATATCGTATCTTTTCTTTTTCTTGGCATCCTCTAGTAAGGTGTAGCAGATTTGTTGACAGGTATTTTTATCTTGATTGTACAAGTAGATGGTGGACAGATTGAGTAGGATTGCCATTCGTAATTCATATAAATGTCGATAGTTTTTATATTCTTCCAAGCGCTGCAAGATTTGTTCAGTGATGAGGTGGAGGTGTTCGATGGGAAAGCTAAAAAGTATGGTGTTGAGGATTTTTAGGTCGCTTTCATACCATGTATCTTGTTTTTCAATTTTTTCCCAAAGTTTTTTGATAGTCTGTTTCACTTGGTCTGACAGTTGCTCTGTACCATGTTGACGGATATGAATGACAACTTCCAGCATATCCCTGATTTCTTCTATAGGCAGGTCGTGATGGGTCTTGAGATAGTTTTGGCATGTTTCAAAAAAATGAACTAGACCACTGCCACCAATGATGGAATTCATATTGAGATAAGTTTGCATGATTTCTGTCCGTTGGCTCGGCTGATAGAGATGGCAGATGTAGTCAAACTCTTCAAAACTCATATTAATCTGTCGGAGAAGAAATTCCATGTTTTCATATTTGGGAGTTACCTTGCCACTTTCAATCTTTGATAGGCTAGTTCTTGAAAGGACATCTCCGCAGACCTCTTCTTGTGTTAAGCCTTTTGACTCACGTATTTCTTTATAGACCTTTCCGAAATCATAACGCATGATTGACTCCTTTTCGTGAAAAAAGTTAACAAATAATAAAATCCTATTAAAAATATTGTATCATAGTAATATAAAAAGTAGAAAATAAAACTAAAATAAGTTTGTGGAAAAGCTTGGTGTAATTTTAAAATGGGCTTAATAGTACTATGATGTAGCTAGAAAAGGGGTGGAAAAATGTTTAAAAATAAGGAGCTTTTTCGAGTAGTCATGATATTTGTGATAGGAATTATCCTCATTTTAATGACACCAGTCTTATTTAAAGTTGTGATGGAACTATTTCAAAATAAATAGGCCTCTACTTGAGGCAGAGTAGTGAATCAGGAGGTTAAGTGATGAACTACAATTTAAAATATCTTTTATCAGGAATATTTATCATAGTCTTTATAGGCTTCCTAGTTTGGATGCGTTATTTTAATCAGAAGAAGGAAGAAGAGCATTCGGATGTGTCTTTTGAAGCGAGATTAGACAGTGAGGTTAAGACATTATATAAACAACTAGGATTGGGTGAGGAGCCTCATTATTTCTTAGCCTATCGCTACCTACATCCCTGGTTTAATTTGGCGATTTTACCACCAACAGTTGAAATTTTCTTAACTAAAATAGCGCTGGTGATGGTAACTCCAGATGAACTACTGATAAGAAATATTGGGAATGGGATGACTTTCACAAGTGAGCATCATCGTGATTTGCGACAAGGACTTATCCGCATTCCAAAATCAGAGATAAAAGAATTTGAGATTCGCAACTGGAAAAAAGTTTTTATATTGGGCGATTTTTTGACAATTAAAACAAGCCAACATAGCTATTATTTGCAGGTTAGAGATGATGGACTTCAAAAAGGAAGTCTTTCTACCAAACATTTCTCAGACTTGAAACGACAAGATTTTCTCGGATTATTGACAGATAAAAGGACATTCTGATAGACAATTAACCAAAAAACGAATCTTAGGACGTTCAACAATTCAAAAACCACACAGTATTTCTTTCAGCTTGATTGTACTCAAGACTGAAATCACTATGTGATTTTATTTGGAAGCTAGTTTTTCCCAGCCTCTTTTTGCTTACATGTAGGGAAATCTGTTCACTCTTTGTAGACAATATGTCATAATCTTCTCAAAAAAGTAGTATAATGTTTTTATAGAATATAAATAGTGGTGGTTAGCATGCATGCATTATTAGCAACAAGATTAAAAAATAAGCGAAAAGAGCTGGGTTGGTCGCAAAAAGAGTTGGCAGAAGGAATTTGCCAACAAACTCAGATAAGTCGAATGGAACAAGGCAAATATATGCCAGGAGCAGATTTGTTATATAAATTATCTGAAAAAATGGGCTTAAATATGGACTATTTCTTTTCAGGAGAAATTTCGAAAGAGTTTCTAGGCTTGTCTGCTTTCAAGAGATTGTCTGAAACATTGTTGGAAAATCAAGATTATGCCTCTTTGAAATATGCTTTTGAGGGAGAAAGAAAGCAACAGATTTCCTTATCTTTTGATGAAAAGATTTATCTGGACTGGATAGATGCTGTTCTAACCTATCAATGTGAACATCAATTAAAACTAGCTATTTCAAAAATAGAGAACATCCTCAGTAGGATTAGTATTGATAAAGTAGACTACTTGTATATTTTGAATACCCTGCTGATTTTCTTAGGCTATGATGAGGATAAGGAGAAATTTGAGCAACTATATAATCAGGTTTCCATAGCTCTTTCAAAAATCGATACCAGTGTGCGTGAACAAATTGAGTTGTATATCAAAATAAAATACAATTATTGTTACCACCTTTGGAAACAGGAAGAGATGGACAAGTCCAGAGCGCTATTATTAGAGACAATTGAATTTTGTAACAAGTATCGTAGTAGTTTTAGGTTAGCAGATTTATATTGTTTGTTGGGAAATGTAACAGAAAATCTTGATATCTCTGTTGCTAAGGACTATTATATAAAAGCTAAGGTGCTCTATCTAATTGAAAATAATGAAGTTATGGCACTCAAGGTAGAACAATATCTGATGGATAAGAAGTCAGAGAATGTATAAGGATGGCAGAAGCTATCTTTTTTATGCGTAAAACATAACTATAATTCTTTTTTTAAAAAATATTTAGATTTTTACTTAAATTGCTTGACAGTTTATATATGTTGATTTATAATATAGGTGAAAGAAGGTGGCAAGATGGGAAGATTAAAATTCGAATATTTGAAAGCGCTGTCTATATTACTTGTTGTGCTAATTCTACTGAGTAATAGTCGAAGTTTTATTAGTACTACTCTAGTTGCTCAAGGTATTGATACAGGAGCGTACTATTCTCCCAGTTAAGGGTAAGTTCGTTGTTTAAAATGAAATGAGATAGAAGGAAGGTGAGTCCAATGGACTACGATACTTGTTGATAAATTACTATAGCTGTTTTTACGGAACAGCTCTCGATAATAGGAGAAATAAATCATGAGAAAATTAGTTAAAATTGGTGTTGCATCTTTAATGGTATGTGGTATACTTGCTACTACAAATGCTTTAGCAGTATGGGTTGATGGTGGTCAATGGAACTATGGAGTAGGTTGGACAGGAACTTTTGGATATTCTGATTATTTACATTCTACTCGATCTCATACAGCAACTGTCAAGCATGGAGGTAGAATCTCTAAGGATCGTGAAGATCCCGAGGTTTGGGCTCAAGCTTCCCTTAATAAAATTCCGCCAACAGGATTAGAATATTTCTATGGATTTTAAGTGAAATTTTCCCTCTCCTATTAGGAGAGGGAGAACTTTATTGGAGGTATCTTTATGAAAAAAATCAGTAATTTCTGTATGTTACTCCTGCTTCTGT
>ERZ773007.788-NODE-788-length-15536-cov-9.824688_pt1 | contig 15536 bp, 12 predicted proteins | sample MGYA00580665_ERZ773007 | MGnify/ENA primary metagenome ERZ773007 (study PRJEB29015, sample SAMEA2738122) | human oral metagenome | biome: human oral; feature: human-associated habitat; material: saliva | place: China | collected 2167 ... | reverse complement strand
GTATGAACGCCGCCTATTTTCCCTCAGCAGAGGAATATACCGCCTTGTGGGGACTCACCAAAGAACGTTTCGAGAATCTGCTGGCGCAGCCTCAAGAAATCGCAATTCTGCATCCCGGTCCCATGAACCGAGGGCTGGAGCTGTGCGCCGAAGCCGCCGATTCTCAGAACGCCTGGGTGCTGCGCCAGGTCAGTAACGGCGTGGCGGTTCGCATGGCGGTGCTGTACCTGCTCTTGACTGACGGGTCAAGCGAGAAACTATACTCCGGCGACGAATCCTAATGCTATCCGAAAGAAGGAATATACATGAGCACGTACCTTATTAAAGGCGCCTCCCTGCTGGGTGAGCGCGTTGCCGATATCCTGATTGAGGATGGCAAAATTGCGCGTATCGGTCAAGATATAGAAGCCGCAGACGCTCAGGTCGTTGATGCTTCTGGTCAGATTGCTCTTCCCGGTCTGGTCGATATTCATACTCACCTGCGCCAGCCCGGATATGAGGCTTCTGAAACCGTTGAGACCGGTACTCGCGCGGCGGCTTTAGGCGGCTACACGGCTGTTTTTGCGATGGCGAACTCGCTTCCCGTTGCAGATACCGCAGCCGTAGTTGAGCAGGTTGACCGGCTGGGTAAAGAGTCTGGTTGGTGCCGTGTGCAGCCTATCGGCTCAGTGACCGTTGGGCTGAAAGGCGAATTCCTCTCGGACATTGGTTCTATGGCGACCTCTGAGGCGAAGGTTCGAGTGTTCTCGGATGACGGCATGTGCGTCTACGATCCGGCGATTATGCGCCGTGCTCTTGAATACGTAAAGACTTTTGACGGCGTGATCGCCCAGCATGCGCAGGAGCCCCGTCTAACTGAGGGTGCTCAGATGAATGAAGGCAAGGTTTCCGCCGATCTGGGGCTTACCGGCTGGCCTGCTGTCGCGGAAGAAGCTATTATCGCCCGCGATGTTCTGCTGGCTGAGCATTTGAATTCGCGTCTGCATATTTGCCACCTCTCGACTAAAGGCTCGGTAGAGGTTGTGCGCTGGGCTAAGTCTCGCGGTGTGCAGGTAACCGCCGAAGCCACCCCGCATCACCTGATTCTGACCGATGAAAAGGCGCGCACCTACGACCCGATTTTTAAGGTGAACCCGCCTTTACGCACCGAAGAGGATGTGCTTGCTCTGCGCCAAGCTGTTGCCGACGGCATTATTGATGTTATTGGTACCGACCACGCACCGCATCCGGCAGAAAGCAAAGAATGCGAGTGGGCGTGTGCTGCAAACGGCATGACCGGTCTTGAGCAGGCTCTCTCGATTATTCAGATGACCCTTGTGGAGCCAGGGCATATTACCTGGGCTGATGTCGCACGGATTATGAGCGAAACTCCGGCGAAAATTGGCAGCCTGGATGCTGAGCAGGGCCGTCCGCTTGCCGAAGGTGAACCAGCAAATATCGTGTTGGTTGATCCGAAGGCTAGCCGTGTGATTAAGCCTGAGGATCAGGCCACGAAGGGCAAGAACAACCCGTATCGCGGGATGGAGGTTCCCGGTGTTGTGCGTGCAACCTTTTACGCGGGGCATCCAACCGTTTTGAATGGTGAGCTCGCGAGCCCTCACCGGCAGGCTTGATCGTTCCAAAAACCGAGAAGAAAGAAGAACCGTGGAAAAACTGATTCCCACCCTTATCTGCGTTGCTGTGGTGGCACTGTGCTTCTTTGGTATTTGGCGCGGTTGGAAATCCCGTCTCAAGCGGCAGTCCACGATGTTCGGTTCGCTCAAAGACGTTCCCGAACGCTACGACGGGTTTGAAGCCGAGGCGGCGTTTGAGGGGGAGTATGTGAGCACTACGATGTTCGGTGATGAACTGAACCGTGTGGGGTTCGACCAGCTAGGGTTCAAAACAAAATCCACGCTCCTGATCTACTCGGACGGCATTATCTTCACCCGCAACGGGGCTAAAGACCTGTGGATTCCCGCGAAGAAACTTGCGGTCATTACCACCGGGCGGGGAATGATCGGCAAGGTTGTAGAACGTGACGGACTTATCGTGATCGGTTGGACTCTTGACGGCCACCGCGTGCAGACCGGATTTCGCACTCGCTATGCCGATCAGAAAAAAATCGCACTTGAGAAGCTTCGCGAGATCTCGCCGGATGCGGTCGATAGCCCCGAAAAATGGGTGCGGGAAGAGACGGCACATCACTAAATACACATACAACTCACCCACAAAATGCCCGCTAATTACGAACGGCATACCAAGAATTTCCTGCACACAGTGTTCCACTTATAACGGGCACAAGCAGGGGAACAGACCACCGAGAAAAGGAAAGTAAGAGCATGACTGAGATGACACGTTCCGGTGCTTTGGGCACGGACCGCGCGTTACTCGTTCTTGAGGACGGCACCATCTACCGAGGCTACGGGTATGGAGCAATTGGCGCATCCTTAGGCGAAGCAGTATTTTCCACCGGCATGACCGGCTACCAAGAAACGCTGACCGACCCCTCCTACGCAGGGCAAATCGTGGTGCAGACCGCGCCTCATATCGGTAACACCGGTGTGAACAAGGTAGATGCAGAATCCCGCAAAATTTGGGTTGCCGGGTACGTGGTACGAGATGCCGCACGTGTTGCCTCCAACTGGCGTGCAGAACGTACCCTGGATGACGAGCTCAGGACCCAAAGTATCGTGGGCATTCAAGGCATTGATACTCGTGCGCTGACTCGCCGCCTACGCTCCAGCGGTTCAATGCGTGCAGGCATTTTTTCGGGGCGTCACGCCAATCGCCCCGAAGCCGAACTTTTGGAAGCGGTGCGCGCCTCCGAGCCGATGGCGGGCCGTAAACTTGCCGATACCGTTTCCGTGACGGAAGCCTACACGGTTGAACCTCACCAATACGGCTGGTTCGCTCCGCCGGTTGCCACCATTGCCGCACTCGATCTTGGCATCAAATCTATGACCCCGCAGCGTTTTGCGGAACGCGGCGTGCGCGTCCATGTACTGCCCGCAAACACAGCCCTTGAGACCGTAAATGCGCTTCGCCCAGACGGCGTATTTTTCTCCAATGGTCCCGGCGACCCGGCAACTGCTGACGAGCAGGTTGAACTCCTGCAGGGTGTACTACGCCAGGGCACCCCGTTCTTCGGTATCTGCTTTGGCAATCAGCTTCTCGGTCGTGCGCTCGGGTTCGGGACCTACAAGCTGCCCTTTGGACACCGCGGTATCAACCAGCCCGTCATGGATAAAACCACCGGCAAAGTTGAAATAACCGCCCAAAATCACGGGTTCGCCGTCGATGCGCCTATCGGTGAATACGTAACCGCCCCCAACTCCGAATTCGGCGAGGTCATGGTTTCCCATGTGGGGCTGAATGATAACGTGGTCGAGGGGCTAACCTGCAAAGATATTCCCGCGTTCTCGGTTCAATACCACCCGGAGGCAGCCGCAGGTCCGCACGACTCCGCATATCTTTTCGACCGTTTTATCGACCTCATGACCTCCACCAAGAAGACTGCAAAGGAAGCCTAAATGCCACGTCGTACCGACCTTAACAGCGTCCTTGTCATCGGCTCAGGTCCGATCGTCATCGGTCAGGCAGCCGAATTCGATTACTCCGGCACTCAGGCTCTACGCGTGCTCAAAGAAGAAGGCGTGCGCGTTGTCCTCGTAAACTCCAATCCGGCGACCATTATGACCGACCCTGAGTTTGCAGATGCCACCTATATTGAGCCGATTACCCCCGAAGTCATCGCTAAGATTATCGAAAAAGAACGTCCAGACGCCATTCTTCCTACCTTGGGCGGGCAGACTGCACTCAACGCTGCTATTGCTCTTGATAAGCAGGGAACTCTGCGCGAATACGATGTTGAACTCATTGGCGCAAATATCGAAGCCATAAACCTAGGCGAAGATCGTGAAGCGTTCAAAGGCGTGGTAGAGCGCGCGGGCGGCGAATCGGCACGTTCGATCATTGTGCACTCTATGCCGGAAGCCCTTGAAGCGGCTAAAGAGCTCGGTTATCCCATGGTCGTGCGTCCTTCCTTCACCATGGGCGGACTTGGCTCCGGCATGGCCTACAACGAAGAAGACCTTTACCGCATTGCCGGCGCAGGTATCCAGTATTCGCCTACCTCCGAGGTTCTGCTCGAAGAATCTATTCTTGGTTGGAAAGAATACGAACTCGAAATGATGCGCGACAAAAATGACAACGTCGTGGTCGTCTGCTCGATTGAAAACTTCGACCCGGTCGGCGTGCACACCGGCGACTCCATCACGGTGGCGCCTGCCCTCACCCTCACCGACCGTGAGTACCAAAAACTTCGCGATATCGCTATCAACGTGATCCGCGAAGTTGGGGTTGATACCGGCGGATGCAATATTCAGTTTGCCGTAGACCCTAAGACCGGGCGCATCATCGTTATCGAAATGAACCCACGCGTTTCACGCTCTTCAGCGCTTGCGTCTAAAGCAACCGGGTTCCCGATCGCTAAAATTGCGACCAAACTTTCGCTGGGTTACACCCTGGATGAGATTCCGAACGACATCACCCAGAAAACGCCCGCATCCTTTGAACCGACCCTCGACTATGTGGTCGTCAAGGTGCCTCGTTTTGCCTTTGAGAAGTTCCCGGCCGCTGATCCGACTCTCACAACCACCATGAAATCGGTGGGTGAAGCAATGGCGCTGGGCCGTAACTTCACCGAAGCACTCCAGAAGGCTATGCGCTCTCTAGAGCAGAAAGGTGCTTCTTTCTCGTTCACGAAGCAGCAACTGAATGCCGAAGAACTTGACGCGCTTATTGAGAAGACCAAGATACCCACCACGCAGCGTATCTATCAGGTGCAGCAGGCACTTTTGGCGGGCGCATCTATCGCGCAGGTTTTTGAAGCCACCAAGATTGATCCATGGTTCTTAGATCAGCTGGTGCTGCTGAATGAAGTCGCCGGGATTGTGCGGGAAAACCGCGATAACTTGACCCCTGAAATCCTGCAGCTGGCAAAACGCCACGGCTTTTCCGACCCGCAAATCGCAGAGATTATCGGATCTTCTGAGGACGTTGTGCGCGGTGTGCGTCATGCTCTAGGTATTCGCCCCGTATTCAAGACTGTTGATACTTGTGCCGCTGAGTTCGAGGCGTTTACCCCCTATCACTACTCTAGTTATGATTCTGAGGATGAGGTCGCTCACCATGAGACTCCCTCGATCATGATTTTGGGGTCGGGGCCGAACCGCATCGGCCAGGGTATCGAGTTCGATTATTCCTGTGTACACGCTTCGCTGGTGCTGCGTTCGCTGGGGTACGAGACGGTTATGGTGAACTGTAACCCGGAGACTGTTTCAACTGACTACGATGTTTCGACTCGCCTGTATTTTGAGCCGCTGACGTTGGAAGATGTGCTCGAAATTGTTGAATCGGAGCGCCGCACGGGCGGCTTGTTGGGCGTTTTTGTGCAGTTGGGCGGACAGACTCCGCTAAAGCTCGCGAAGGCCCTCAAAGATGCTGGTGTGCCGATTTTGGGCACTACTCCCGAGGCTATTGACCTTGCTGAGGATCGCGGCGAGTTTGCGCGTGTGCTGGAGGAAGGTGGTTTGATTTCGCCGAAGAATGGTACCGCATACACCTTCGAGGGCGCCAAACGCGTTGCCGATGAGATTGGGTACCCGGTGTTGGTTCGTCCCTCCTATGTGCTGGGCGGGCGCGGTATGGAGATCGTCTATGACGAAGCAAATCTTGCACGCTACCTTGAAAATGCGACCGAGGTTTCTCCCTCTCAGCCAGCGCTCATCGATAAGTTCCTGGAAGACGCTATTGAGATTGATGTGGATGCTCTCTTTGACGGCACCGAGCTCTACCTGGGCGGCGTTATGGAACATATCGAGGAAGCCGGCATTCACTCAGGCGATTCCTCCTGCACCTTGCCGCCAATTACCTTGGGTCCCGATGTGATCGCCAAGGTTAAAGAAGCAACCGAGGCTATTGCGCGTGGTACCGGAGTGCGGGGCCTGATTAATATTCAGTTTGCTTACGTCTCAGAGAATCTGTTCGTGATTGAGGCAAACCCACGTGCATCTCGCACCGTTCCGTTTGTCTCAAAGGCAACCGGAGTGCAGCTGGCTAAGGCGGCCGTGATGATCGGTTTGGGGAAAACCATTGCTGAACTGAAGGCAGAGGGATACTTGCCTAAGAACATGGATGGTGCATCCCTGCCGCAGAATACTGCAATTGCAGTTAAGGCAGCGGTTCTTCCGTTTAGCCGCTTCCGCACTCCTGAGGGTGTGGTGGTTGATTCCCTACTTAGTCCCGAAATGCGCTCGACCGGCGAAGTCATGGGTCTTGATACCCTCTACGACACTGCCTTTGCGAAAGCCCAGGCAGGTGCGGGGTCACCGCTACCGACCGAGGGCAAGGTCTTCGTTTCGGTGGCTAACCATGATAAGCGCAATGTGATTATCTATGCCAAGATGCTTGAACAGCTGGGCTTCGAGATTGTCTCTACCGGCGGCACTGCAGATGTGCTTCGTCGCAATGGTGTGAATTCCACGGTTGCCTCCAAGTTTGCGGAAGCAAACGGTCAGCATTCGATCGTTGATATGGTGCGCAATGGCGAAATTGATCTGATTTTGAATACACCTGCTGGCGGTGCAGCTCGTAGCGATGGCTACGAAATCCGTGCGGCCGCAGTCAGTGTTGGTTGCCCTGTGATGACCACGATTTCGGAGTTCGCGGCTGCTGTTCAAGCTATTACCGCGCTGCGCGAGCGTAGCTGGGAGATCATAAATCTGCAAGAGCATGGTGAGTTCCTGCGAACCGCAAGCACCGGAGAGCAGGGACAGGACAAGGGCGAACAGGCGCGTGAGGGGGAACTTTCGTGATCCCCTTCGGCGATCGTCTTGCGGCTGCGATGGACGAATACGGTCCGCTGTGTGCGGGTATTGACCCGCATCCGAACCTGCTGCAGGTCTGGGGTTTGGAAGATTCTGCCGAATCTCTGCGTACTTTCGCTATGAATGTCTACGAAGGATGCGCCCCCTACGCTGCAGCGCTCAAACCCCAGGTTGCCCTGTTTGAGCGTCACGGTTCCGCAGGTCTTGCCGTGTTGGAAGAGCTCTTTGCTCGCGCCGCTGAAGACCGGGTTCTAATCGTGGCGGATGCAAAACGTGGTGATATTGGCTCGACTATGAAAGCCTATGCGGATGCCTGGCTCAGTACCTCTTCACCACTCGGTACAGATTCGGTCACGTTAAGCCCGTACTTGGGGTTCGAATCGCTTCGCCCAGCGCTGGATGCGGCAACTGCGAACCAGCGTGGAACTTTCGTGCTGGCGCTGACCTCAAACCCTGAGGGTAAGAGTGTGCAACATGTGGGCAAAGCAGAAGATACCGGCGCGGTAGCGAAGCAGGTTATTGCCGCAGCTGCCGCAGAGAACACTGCGCAAACTTGGGAACGCATGGGTTCATGCGGTCTAGTTGTGGGTGCCACCGTGGGGGAGGCCCTCAAGGAATTGGCGATAGACCTGAGCACTTTCAACGGTCCCATTCTTTCGCCGGGATATGGTGCCCAGGGGGCTAGTGCTGAGGACCTATACCGGATTTTTGCAGGTGTTGAATCTCAGGTTTTGGTGAATTCCAGCCGTAGCGTGCTCTCTGCAGGTCCGCAGCCGACTGACCTGGCGCGGGCGGCGCAGAGTGCACGTGACGATTTAGTGCGTGCGCGTGGTACATCGTAATTCGTTGTGATCGCGTGGTGGCGTACAGAGTTTATCTGCTCTGTGCGCCATTGCGCTGTGTTGAGCTTGAAAGGCTTTACGTTACGAACCTCAGTTCATCGTTTTACAGTGCAACATGCTAAGTTAGAAAACGTAAGAACGCTGATTTATATACATATATCGCTTGATGGGAGACCCCATGCCGATTACGCCGCTAACCGATGAGGTGCGTGCATCAGCACGTGAAAAGGCGTTGCTTGCCCGTACTCGCCGCCAGGAAGTTAAGCAGGCACTTTCTACCCGTGAGCTGTCGGTACGTCAGGTACTCGATCTGGTCGATGATGACCAAGCTCTTGCAAAGATGCCTGTTGATCAAATGCTCCGTGCCCTTCCGGGAATTGGTGCTGTGCGTGCCGAGAAAATTATGGAAGAGTTGCAAATCGCGCCGACCCGCCGTTTGGGCGGTCTTGGTGTGCATCAACGCCGTAAAATGGTGGAGTATTTTAACCGCAATGTTCGGCATACACGCCGCCGTAGTGGTCGATAGTTCTTGCCGCCGAATAAAATAGCATTATTACATCACACCGTAGGAAGAACCCGATGACTGCTCAACCTAGACTTACCGTTCTGGCTGGTCCCACTGCCGTGGGTAAGGGAACCGTCTGCCAGTATATTCGTGAGCACTATCCGAACGTCTGGTTTTCCGTTTCGGCAACTACTCGTGACCCTCGTCCCGGCGAAGAAGAGGGGGTGCACTACTATTTTGTCTCGCATGAGGAATTCGATCAGATGATCGCTGACGGACAGATGCTTGAGTATGCGGTAGTGCACGGTAAGAATAAATACGGTACTCCGCGTGCTAAGGTTCAGGAAGCTCTAAATGCTGGTCGCCCAGTAATCCTTGAGATTGATCTTCAAGGGGCTCGGCAGATTCGGGAGTCTATGCCGGAGGCACAGCTGATTTTCTTGGCACCGCCCAGCTGGGATGAGCTCGTGTCTCGACTGGTGGGGCGCGGTACTGAATCAGAGCAGGAACAGCAGCGGCGTCTTGAGACCGCCAAAATCGAGCTTGAGGCTGAAAGCGAGTTCGACGTAACCGTGATCAATGATTCGGTAGAGCGCGCGGCGCAGGAGATTGCGCACATCGTGGGTGCTGAATCTGCTGAAGCATAGGGTACGTATTTTGACGGCGTGCCGGGTATTACTGTGCTTTCTCGTTAGGGTACGTGATTTTTACCGAGTTTAGCGGTAGAATATTGCTTTAGTTTTGGCTGAGTTCGTGTACATGAATGTCAGCAGTGTACAAAGACAACATATTGGAGTTTCTGTGGTAAACGAAATCAAAGAGCACGAAGACTACAACTTCGTTGATGGCGTAGCTCCCGAGGGGATTGTGAACCCCAGCGCGGATGCGCTGATTCAGAAGGCTGAGTCTAAGTACGGGCTGGTGATTTTCGGTGCTCGTCGTGCTCGCCAGATTAACGCTTATTACGCGAATCTGCAGGAGAGTGCGGGCGACCACGTTGGTCCTCTGGTTGAGTCTGAGGCTAATGACAAGGCTCTTTCGGTTGCAATGCGTGAAATTATGGCAGATCAGATTGTTGCTGATCACGTGCCGGATGGGCACTTCAACGAAGACGGTTACCTGGTTCCTGAGGAATTCGCATCCTTGGGTCTGGGCGACGCCGATTTCGGTGCTATTGAGGAGGAGTACATTCCTGCCGGTACCGAAGAGGTTATTGCTCTTGAAGAGGTTGTTATTGATGACTCCACTGAGTAAGGAACGTTTGTAAATACCATGCGCATTATCGTTGGTATTGGAGGGGGCATTGCCGCGTATAAAGCGGTAATGCTCCTTCGTCTTTTCGCAAAAGATGGGCATGAGGTTATTGCCATGCCCACCGAAGCTGCCCTGGAGTTTGTGGGTAAAGCTACCTTCGAGGCCCTGAGTGGCAACCCGGTTTCCATGAGCGTTTTTGAGCGTGTTCCTGAGGTTAACCATGTTCGCCAGGCCGAGCTAGCGGATGCGATTGTTATAGCACCGGCGACCGCCGATTTGATGTCTCGGTTGGCGGCGGGGCGCTGCGATGATTTGCTCTCTGCTACGGTACTGACTACTCACGCTCCGGTGATTATGGCTCCCGCTATGCACACTCAGATGTGGGAACATCCGGCAACGCAAACGAATGTGCAGACTTTACGCGAACTTGGGTATCACGTGATTGAACCGGCGGTTGGGCGTCTAACGGGTCCCGATTCGGGTGTGGGCCGCATGCCGGAGCCGGAAGATATTTTTGAGGCGGCGCAGCGCGTAATTGCCGAGTTCCCGAAGGGGGAGCAGCATCCTTCGCAGATTCCGGGATATACGCCCACACGTCCGGTTCACACTGGCTCGGCGGAAGAGCCTAGCAGCTCATTTGCATTAGGTATTGAGCCTGAGCCTGGAATTTTGGCGGGGAAACGCATCGTGATTACGGCGGGAGGCACCCGTGAGGCCTTGGATCCGGTGCGTTTTTTGGGTAACCGCTCAACAGGTAAACAGGGTGTAGCTTTAGCCCAGGCTGCGCGTGATCTGGGAGCATCGGTACATCTAATTGGTGCTAATCTTGAAGTCCCCGCGCCCAAGGGCGTACAGATAACCCGAGTGGTGAGCGCCCGTGAACTACGCGATGCCGTGCTGGAAGCTCAGAACAACGCCGATATGCTTATTATGTCTGCAGCGGTTGCAGATTTTCGGCCTGCCGAATACGCCGAGTACAAGATTAAGAAGACCACAGATTCTTCGGACGCTCCCACGATTCAGCTGGTACGCAACCCGGATATTCTGCGTGAAGTCGTGGAGCTTCGACAGAAGACAGGTGCCGGTGCACGCTTGATTGTGGGTTTTGCCGCAGAGACTGGGTCAGCTGAGCGAACCCCGCTTGAGCTTGGGCGCGAGAAGCTGGCGCGTAAGGGCTGTGATTTTCTGGCTCTCAATACGGTGGGCGTAAACCAGGGTTTCGGAACCGATGATAATACGATTACGTTGCTCTCTTCGTTCACAGATCGGGAACCCGTTTTTTCAGGCTCTAAACAGGTCGTTTCCGATCAGATATTGCGCACTCTTGCACAGTATGTAAAGCCCTGAGAAAAGCAGAAATACGAGCCGATTAAGTTTGTGACTCCCTCCCTCCGAACCCGTGTAACGTTCTGTCATAATTGATACACGAGTTCACATCCTTGGGTACTGTATCCCGCGTGCCCCAAACCTAGTAGAGTAGAAACCGTGAGTAATAACCATCTACGCCTTTTCACCAGCGAGTCGGTGACTGAAGGGCATCCCGATAAAATTTGTGACCAGATTTCTGATGCGATTCTTGACGGCATTATCGCGCAGGATTCCACCGCGAACGTTGCTGTCGAAACAATGGTGACAACCGGACAGGTTCATGTTGCTGGCGAGGTGACAACCTCAAGCTATGTTGAGATTCCATCGATCGTTCGTGAAACTATTCTAGGTATTGGCTACGATTCATCGACCCGCGGTTTCGATGGTGAATTCTGCGGCGTATCGGTATCGATTGGTGAGCAGTCACCCGATATTAACGCTGGCGTATATGAGTCTTTAGAGGCTCGCAGCGGTATCGCAGTTGATGATTATGACCGCCAGGGTGCGGGCGACCAGGGCATTATGTTCGGGTACGCTTCGAACGAGACGAACGTATTGATGCCCGCACCGATTTGGCTGGCGCATCGTCTCTCAGAGCGTCTGACGAATGTTCGTAAAAACGGTACGCTGGTGAACCTGCGCCCGGACGGCAAAACTCAGGTCACTTTGGGGTATGACGCCGATAATAAGCCTGTTTCGGTTGATACCGTGGTGGTTTCTAGCCAGCACACCGCCGATTACGATTTAGCGGATTTGCGTGCGGATATTATCAAACACGTGATTACTCCGGTGCTGGATGCCGCCGAGTTTGATAGCTCGAACACGAAGTTTATTGTGAACCCTGCCGGTCGTTTTGTGCAGGGCGGTCCCGTAGGCGATGCCGGTTTGACCGGTCGCAAGATTATTGTTGATACCTATGGCGGTTCAGCCCGTCACGGCGGCGGCGCGTTCTCGGGCAAAGATCCCTCGAAGGTTGATCGTTCTGCGGCATACGCCATGCGTTGGGTCGCCAAGAATATTGTGGGCGCTGGTCTTGCCGACCGTGCCGAGGTTCAGGTCGCTTACGCTATTGGGCAGGCGGCACCTGTGGGCCTGTACGTCGAGACTTTCGGAACCGAAAAGGTTGATCCTCTCAAGATTGAAAAGGCTGTGCGTGAGGTCTTTGACCTGCGCCCATTAGCGATTATCAATGACCTTGATTTGCGCCGACCCGTCTATAAAAAGACCGCGGCTCACGGTCACTTCGGCCGCAATGAACCCGAGTTCACGTGGGAGCGCTTGGACCGTGTTGAGGCTCTGCGTTCGGCGGTTTCAGCATCCTAATGCGCGAACCTGCGAGTATGCAGCCCAATGACGCGGATGCTCAGAACCCTACCGATACTTCGTCGATGAACGTTTCGGCTTCTGAGCCCGCTCAGCAGGAATCCCTGCAACAGCCTGATCTGTTGCAGGGATTTCCTGCTCTTCGCGATGCTCTGATTCCGCCCGAGCCTGAGCCTGTTGATGTGCACCAGCGGCTTGCCCAGAGCGGGGTTCCCTACCCGGTGGCGCGGGTTCGGTTAGATAACACCCTGCCGCATCTTGACCGTACCTTTGACTACCAGGTTCCCGCTGAGCTGAGCGAAGACGCGGTTCCCGGCGCTCGTGTGCGTGTGCGGTTCGGCTCGCAGCGGGTTACGGGTTTTATCGTGGAGCGCGCCGAAACAACCGATGTTGCTAAGGGACTGCAGCCGCTTTTATCGGTTCTGTCTCGGATCCCTGCGGTTTCTGCCGAAATCTTTGACCTTGCAGAGGCGCTTGCCGATCGGTACGCCTCAACCGTGGCGAATGTTTTGCGGCTTGCGGTGACGCCGCGCGTGGCATCTCTTGATAAACAGTACGCGCAGTTTTTGCCTACGTTCTCTGAGCTCATGGGTCTGCCGCAAGGATCTGATGAAACCGCCGATAAGGCGGAAGATAGCACTTCTGAATCGGTCGCCGAAGATGCCTCAGATACCGACCACGAGCCGCAGGAAGAAGCTCCTGAAGAAGCACCGACCAGTGGTTCGCCCTCTTTGACCGATGATATTCGCGGTTTCCTCTTGGGAGGTTTCGCGCCCTACCAGCTTCACCCGCCTGCCGCCCAGGTTTCGGCGGAGGACTCCCGTGCCTTTAGCGATTATGAGAATGGTGCCGAATTTTTAGAGGACTTGGCGGCTGGGTCCCCGGCGCGTGCGGTCATGAACGTGCTGCCCGCGCATCCTGAGTTTGATTGGGCTGAGCTACTGGCTATTGCCGTGGTAACGGCGGCTGCGAATGGCCGTGGTGCCTTGGCGGTGGCTCCCGATCAGAAGACTCTCGACAGGCTTGAGTCCGCGCTGAAACGTCGGGTGCCGGCGGGTGCTTATGTTCGGTTGAGTTCGAGTGATAAACCGCATAGTCGGTATCACGCCTATTTGAAGGCGCGTTTGGGGCTGGTGCCTATTGTGATTGGCACTCGTGCGGCGGCTTATGCTCCAGTTGCTAATTTGGGGCTGGTGGTGTGCTGGGATGACGGCGATTCCTCGCTTGTGGAGCGCCGTTCGCCCTATTGCCATGCGCGCGATGTGCTGTTGTTGCGTGCCCAAGCAACAGATGCGGCAGTGCTGTTCGCTGGGTACGCGATGAGCAGCGAATCGGCACGATTGGTACGCACCCGGTGGGCTTCGCATGTGCGGGCACCTCGGGCGACGGTGCACGAGTTTTCGCCGCGCATTTTTTCGACGGGCAACGACTATCAACTGGCGCGTGACCCGTTGGCGGCTGTAGCACGTATTCCTCGGTTGGCGTTTGAGCGTGCGCGTGTGGCTTTGCAGCATGGCCCGGTGTTGGTGCAGGTTGCGCGCAGCGGCTATGTTCCGTCGTTTTCGTGCCAGCGGTGCCGCATGCCCGCGCGCTGTAATACGTGCCGGGGGCCACTCTCGTTGGCGGCGGACGCTTCGGTGCCGAGTTGCTCTTGGTGTGGGCGTTTGGCACAGCAGTGGCGGTGTGCGGAGTGCGGGTACGATCAATGGCGGTCGGGGACCGTGGGGGCTTTGCGTACCGCGGAGGAGCTGGGGCGTGCCTTCCGGGGTGTCCCGGTAATTTCTTCAGCGGGGGACCATGTGCGCGCTTCGGTGGGTGCCGAATCTGTGCTGGTGGTGGCGACCCCGGGGGCTGAGCCGGTGGCGTTTGGCGGTTATGCGGCGGCGTTGCTTTTGGATGCCGATTCTATGCTGCGTTTTGATTCTTTGCGTGCCCCGGAGGCCGCGTTGCGGCGCTGGTTTAATGCGGCCGCGCTCGTGCGTTCTGCGGCTCAGGGCGGGATTGTAGTGACGACTGCCTCGCCATCGCAGGTGGAGCAGGCGTTGGTTCGGTGGGACCCCACATGGTTTGCCCTGTATGAGCTGGATGAGCGGTCGCAGATCGGTTTGCCCCCGGCGGTACGCACATCGGCCATTACGGGTACCGAGGACGATGTTCAGGCATTCCTGGCGAAGCTGAACCTGCCGGAAGACGTTCGGGTAACCGGACCCGTGCCGCTGGATGAAGATTACTTTACACATCAATCTGCCGGTGTCGAGAGCGGGGGAGAGGGCGATATATCTGAGCCTTCACCGTCAGGGGCCGAGGATGCAGTACCTGGGGACTGGCGCGCTATTCTCTTCTTCACCTATGCGCAGGCGCCGCAGGTTACCCATGAACTGCGTTCCGTGCGTGCAGCGTTCTCAGCCCTTCGGCGTGTCGGAGCGGTGCAGGTTCGTTGTGATGGGCTGGATGTGGTGTAGTATGGGTAAAGATATATTAAAGGAGCAGCTTAAAACTGAAGGGTTGTAAATGAGTAGTTTAATACCCAATTTAGAGAGTTTACGGAGTAAAATACCACTAGATACTGAGACTAGTGATACTCATTATTTTTTAAGTAAAATAGATAATGCAGAATCCAGGGAAGCCGTTTCTTCCACGTTTAAAGGTATTATCGATAACTGGCTGTCCGATGAGGAATAAGGCAAACATGAACCCACTCATAACTCGTATTAGAATACAGGGATTCAGATCCTATGGACCAGAGCCCCAAGAGATAGACTGTGACTCTCCCATTACTGTTGTATATGCGGATAATAGTCAAGGTAAAACTTCATTTGCAGAAGGTATAGAATTTTTATTCTCGGGGCGCATCAGTCGAAGTTCCATATTTGGAGGTGCCACCTATGAGTATAAGAATATGCTTAGTAATATACATATGCATTCTATAGATCCAGATGCAGATATATGGGTGGAAGCAGTTATTAAAAATACTGATGGAAATAGCAAGATTGTCCGTCGTGAACTGGTGAGCGATTATGACACAAATGGAAATTGTAAATCAAATTTAATTATTGATGGTATACAGATTCCCGAAAATGAAGAACATAATAAACTAAAAGCCTTAGGTATATTATTAAATCCACAACCAATTGAAGCTCCGGTACTTCTACAGCATACCTTAAGGTATGCGTTAAGTACTGAACCTAAGAAACGAGCAGATTATTTTAGCAGGATGCTGCTAGTTGATGATATTCAAATCATTATTGAAGGAATGAAAGAAGCAAAAAAATATTTAGCATCACTACCTGATTTACAGTATAAACATAAACTCGATAATTTAATTAATAACAAAATTTTTACCAATTCAAAAAATATTAATGATAAATATAGGAA
>ERZ773007.786-NODE-786-length-15567-cov-13.559116_pt1 | contig 15567 bp, 8 predicted proteins | sample MGYA00580665_ERZ773007 | MGnify/ENA primary metagenome ERZ773007 (study PRJEB29015, sample SAMEA2738122) | human oral metagenome | biome: human oral; feature: human-associated habitat; material: saliva | place: China | collected 2167 ... | reverse complement strand
ATCGGGTGTGACGGTGCCGTAAGTTGCTGTCTACGGTTTGTAGGTGTCGTGCCATGCGTTTGGCGTTGTAGTATTCGGGTGCATTATGCACAGAAAAGAGCGCGTCATAGTCTTTGAGGATGACGAAGACTCCTTTGCTCAGATCGAGCCAGTGAAGGTCTTCAATAAATTCTTCAGTCCACCCTACTGGGTCTCCTACTGTAGGTGTGTCGTAGGGGAACTCTATGGCGCGTAGGATTTCTTTGACTCCTGCGTCTCCATCACGAACAATAGCTGCACAGGATATCTCGATAACTGCCCATCCTTGATCGCGGAGGGCTTGAGTTTGGCGTTTGAGCACCTTGTCTTCGGTGATGTAGATAGCAGGGAAGAAGCTATTGCCGTACCCGTCGTCGTAGTAGCTCATAATTGTTTATCTCTTAATGGGAGGGAAGATTTCTTCGTGCGTGTGTGGACGGTTCTGGGCATCTAATGTACTTTCAATCACCAGGTAGAGATACCGTATAACCTGTTCCTGCGGGTCTCATCGACATATTTTTTAAAAGGTGGGTATTCTGCCCCTGGGTTATCCTCGTCGAAGCTTTCGATGATGGTAGCGTGTCCTTCGAAAAAATCGAGGACTGTATCGAGCTTATTACGGGATACTTCTATAGCGTAGAGTACGTGGGGTGGGTCGTAATCAGCGTAGGCGAATCGGGTGTGACGGTGCCGTAAGTTGCTGTCTACGGTTTGTAGGTGTCGTGCCATCCATTTTGCTTCAAATTCTTCAGGACCGCTCCAGGGGGTGAAGAGAGCGTCATAGTCTTTGAGGATGACGAAGACTCCTTTGCTCAGATCGAGCCAGTCGAGGTCTGAGATGATTTCTTGGGTCCAGCTCATGTAATTGTCATCGGGGAGTTTGTGCGGGAGGTTGACGGCTCGGATGATTTCTAAGGCTCCTGCTTGTGGGTCTTGGGAGGCTGCTATGTTTTTGCAGGATATTTCGATGATGGCCCAGCCCTTATCGCGGAGGGCTTGAGTTTGGCGTTCCAGCACCTTGTCTTCGGTGATGTAGATAGCGGGGAAGAAGCTATTGCCACGCCCATCGTCGTAGTAACCCATAAATTGTTTACTCCTTAATGAGAATAAAGGTTCGGTAGTGGTCCGGGGTGTAGTACATGGTTCCATTATTAGCTATGACTAAGCGATGTGTGCCAAATTTTTCTGTTGTTGCTTCGCCCGGTACTTTGATGGTCGTCTCATAGTATTTCAGATCCATAAACTCTGTGGCATCTTTATTGGTCATACGAGTCGGCAAAGGAACATACGTATGAGTAACCTCTTCAGGAGTACCCCTATTAAGTCTGTATTCTAATTCATTGTTAAAATCTTGGAACCGTGCATCAGGATGCAGATTTCCGCCCTTTGTCCAGACCTCCTTTGCCATATCAAAGGCCTCTTGCGGGATTTCTCCATCGTATTCACTAGGGCGGAGCACCAAATATTTGTTCACACCGGGATCCGTACCGTACATACCGGAAGTATAGTCGGTCACCATCTTCTCGCCCTTGCTGTCGATAAAGTCATCCCGGAACATCCGCATCTTCGGCTCAGGAGGCATGGGCTTGAGCTCCTTAAGCTCATAGCCAGGAGAGCCAACCTCCACACCGTCTAGTTTAGCCTGCTTCCTAACAGCTTTGTTGTACTCCTTAATCTCTGCATTTTCAGCCTTGATATGTGCTCTTTCAGCACGATAAGTATCAACTTTTTCCCCTAGATCACTTAAATCATCTACATAAATAACATCTGACCTATAAGGATACTTAACCCGTTGACCCTTTAGCCCTTCCCAGTCAATACGAGACTTAAGATAGTCATCTGCCGGTGGTGCATTATTAAAACCCCTACTATAGGTACCGCCTCCGTTGGGTATTCCCCTCTCTGCCATCTCGGGTACAGCTTGACCGTGGGCAACGGGCACCAAGTGATCGTCGCCGAAGCCGTGAAAGGTATGCCGTGGTTGGAGCTTGGGCACTACATGCTCGATGCCCAGCAGGCTGGTGCGCGTCCATGTGGCAATGCGGTCTTGGATTCCGTTGATGCGGGTTTTGACGGCATTAACGGTGTTTTGGGTTTTAATGACAACAGGGGACGTCTTAACCCGATCAACCGTTCTGGAGATAACGGGGACTTTCATCGCCTGGTTGCCGGTGGCGCGTGCTACGGGCGGCCCGGCTTTGAAGAGCATCCCTATGAGTGCGGCTGTGAGTGCTTCTTTCCCGCCTTCCTGAAGGGCGTAAGCCTGCACTTTATCCCAGTCGATATTGCCGTCGGGGGTGTGGAAATCCATGCCATCAGCGGCACCGTTGGCGGCACCAGAAATAAAACCAACACCGCCGGCCAAGAGGATACTTGTCGGCGCTATGAACAGGGAACCAATAACACCTACAAGAGCCAGAAGGCGCAGACTCTGCTGCATGAAACGTTCGCCTTCTTGGCTCTGATACTTACGGTAATCTGCAACCGTCATGGGGCGCTCACCCCGAGGGTCCACATACTCCAGCGGATTATTGCCTGCATATGCGTAAACGTCAGCAAACCAGGATGAACCAGCTATTGCGGCCTTCGGGTCTGTTGAGAGGAAACGACGTGAAGGGCTGTCATAGACGCGAGCGCCTAGCATATCTAGACCGGCTACGCGTAGCGACCCTGCACCCGTGAACTCGAAACCGGTGGGCAGCCCGGGAATCGGGGTAGCGTTTGCAGAAGGTACGCCCCAGTCTGTCGGCAGTCCGGGTGTGCTACCTAATGCCGAATCGAGGGTGTTGCCGGTCAACCCGGGGACGTTGAGGGTATGCCAAGGTGTCACTCCGCCGGGTATACCCGCCTGCGAAAAGCCGCCGTCAGAGCTGGGTGCGCTCGTTGCCCCAGCACCCAGAAGATGCGGAATATCCGACCTGGCATCCCACATGAGAGGCACTGTAATGCCCTCACCATCAGAAACAGCGGATACCTCACCCACCGCATCAGAAAGCAGCGAAGTACGTGAAATACCTACATGTGAGGAAACAGAGTCTGTTACCGATGTCAGACCGCCGTAGGCACCCCAGCTATATTCGCGAGAGTATGAGGTGCCGGTGAGCTTATCGGTCGTGACTTCACCACTACGTTCGCCTGCCAGATTGTAGGTGTATTCCGTGATGGTATGAGCGGCAAGCTCCCCAGCGTCGCCTCGTGCACCTGCGTATGCGCGAGCCTCAACGGCGACTAACTGGTTCGCTTCGTTATGGGTGAAGATACGCTCACCCTCCAGAACACGAGAGCCTGCAGCCGAGCGTTCAGATCCGTTAGAACTATCGAGAGCAAAGACGCGCTCGCGCATCATGACTCCGGCTGTGTACTCCCACTCCCACACGTGGGATGCTGAACGGGCGCCCACAAGCTGCCCGGCATCGTCATAGGAGTACAGCACAAGACCATCCGGTGAAGTATCAGATCCCGTTGAATCCAACCCAACCACACGACCGTTATGGTCACGGATCACTTGTGTGCGTTCAAGAACCTTTGATTCTTCAAACCCTCGGACGTCGGCGAGTACCTGTTCACGCACATAGTCTGAGATTAGCCCGGTAGCGCGCTCGTGTGTCCAGGAAGACACCATATCTCCCACCCGAATCCGCGTGAGACGTCCCAGAGGATCGTAGGAGAATACTGAAGAGATAACGTCGTGAGCGGGCTGTCCCGTGGCATGTGTTGTTACAGCTACCGTTCGACCAGCACCATCTACGGTACGTGTAGACTTTGCGTAAGGGGTTACTGACGTGATCAGATAACCATCGGCATCATACGAGTACGTCAGCGTATATGCGCCGGTTTTGATAAAGGTATTCAAAGCGTGAAGACGCTCGTACATATCGTCGTCTGCATGAGCGTTGCTTTGATCGTCCGATCTTAGGAATCCTGAACGGCTGCGAGAGATCAGACGGTCGGAGGAATCATAGACAAAACGATGCTCAAGGTACGGCTTTTCGATGCCAGCAAAGGCGGAAGAATCGCGAACCCGGAGTGCAGAAGCTGAGGCGTAGTCACGCACCGTCACGGTTCGATGACCAATAGATGATGCTCCGGGGGAGTACGAATACTCCGCCGCGCACACACCATTGACGCTCAAAGACGCGAGCAGACCGCCACCCTGATAGTCGTAGGAGTATGCACGGGTTCGCTCACCATTATTTTCAGACAGCAGACGACCTGCGGCATCGTAGGTGTATGTAGATGTTATCTCTGCCGTAGAACCCGCGCCCTTAACGGTGCGGATAAGCTGACCTGCGGCGTCATAAATATACGTGGTGACCTGGCCGGTCGCATCCAGGGTGCGCACCATCTGCCCAGCAGCGTCATACTCGAAATGGGTGCGATACCCTAAGGCATCTACAGCAGTCACTAGCTGACCGGCTGCATCATAGATGAATCTGCGGTTACCAGCGCTGTTATCACTCATGCGGATCAGGCGTGAGCACCGGTCGTATGCATACGTTGCCGTGCGAGCCCCATGCTGCACCCGTACGATCCGGCCAAGGGCATCGTACGTCGTATGTTCAGTTGTGCCGTCAGGATAGGTTCGGGCAATAATTCGAGATGCGGCGTCGTAGGTTAGCGTTGTGTACGCCCAAGCGGTAGGTTCTTCCCACTCCACGTTCTCGCTCACTGCCGGCTTCTGCTCGGGTACGCTTAGCCCCACACCTATACGCCGCAGACGCCCAGCTTGATCATAGTCGAATGTTTGGGTGCGTCCCGCCGCAGATACCTCGCGTATCAGCCGGTTTGCCGCATCGTAGGTGCGGCGGGTGAGCCCGCCATGAGCATCAAGAGTTTCAACGGGATTGCCTGCGGCGTCATAGGCTGTAAACTCGGTAACAGTTTCGCTGTTTCTTGGGGATGCACTCGGTGACTTTGAGTTTTGAGATGCACGTCTAACCGGCTGCGAAGAGGCGAAACTTTGGGTATTGTTCTCGCCCTCAATAATCACCCGTCCCAGATAATCGACGTGACGGAATGAAGATCCGAGTATTCCGCCGGAGGACGTAGTTTCTTTGCCCGTTCTACGGTTTACAGTGCGGTGCGTAACAACACCGGTAGCATCCGTAATCTGGCTGATTTCGCCAGCCAAGTCGTAGTCAAACTCACTCCGGGCACCCAGAGGATCTGTCACCGCAATAAGTTGTGACAAGCCATCGTATTCATAGTTGGTTACGGCACCGAGGGCATTAATAGTCTTGACCATGTTGCCCCAGGCATCAAATACTGCGCGGTTGGTACGACCCAGTGGATCCGTGACAGCGGTGATTTGGTTGCCGTTATTGTACTCAAAGTGCGTGACATGACCGTAAGGATCTGTCAAAGAAACGGGCAGCTGACCTATAGGCCGCGATGTATTGCGTAAACGGTGAGTGTCGCTTGATGTAAGGTTTTGGCGTACAAAAGCAGGAATATCCAGTTCTTCGGGAGCAAGTTCAGGGTACGTGAAGGACCAGCGTGAACCGGCAGCATCCGTAACCGAGGCGAGTTGCCCGGCGGAGTTCCAATGGGTAGAGGTTACGTGGCCTAGAGCATCCCTAACCTGCACTATTCGACCGTGTTTGTCGTACTCTAGATGGACTGTATCGCCAACACCGTTTGTTATGCTGATCAGTTCTTGACGTGCGTTATAGGTGTATGTGGTACGTACACCGGTGGGGTCAGTAACGCTCAGAAGGTTGCCGTACTCATCCCAGCTGTATTCTGTAGTATGTCCGTTCCCATCAGTCATAGTGATGGGGTTTGGGTTTGCGCCTGTTGATTCGTAGGTATATGACACTACCACGGGATCACCGGGGTTGAGCCGATCACGGAAATCACATACAGAGGTCGTGAGCAGGCGGTTATGTTCGTCCCAGGTGTACTTAGACAGTGCACCCTCGGGGGTAAGCTGTTTCGCTAAACGGCTGTAAGAGTCGTAGGAACGGCTTATCGTAGAGCCATCGCGTTCAGTAACGCTGATGCGGTTGCCGAACTTATCGTAGCGCATGACTTGGCGGCTGCCATCAGCAGCCGTCATAGAGCTAAGACGTCCGCGTTCATCCGAGCGCCAAATATTAGAGCTGTCGCCGGTTATCGCGTCAGCAACAATCGTCATAATGCCCGGAGCATAGACGAAAGACACTTCACGGGAATGTTCTGTCAGCTGGTGGACCACGCGTCCTTGACCGTCATAGGTATTAGTGACTTCACGGTGGCCGTTCACGTCCCAGACTTCTTCAATCAGGCGCTTAGCGTTATGGGTGTAACGACGAATACCGTCGGGACGGTTAACCGCTGCTAGCAGATCATCATCGTCGTAAATGTAGGTGACGGTATCAAGTATCTGCACATCATGATCTATAAGGTAGGTGCTGGCAGATTCAGGGCGAATACGGTTATCACGGGGTGAGCTGCCGTAGCGTATCTGAAGACCTCGACCTGAGGCCGGGTGAATGATGTCAGTTAGCTCTAACGCACCCGTTGCGGAATCCGATGAGTAAAGAGGCAGTGTTAAGGTTGCATAATGCCCCTCCATCACGCCTGTCCAGGCACCAGAAGGGTCGTAGAAGTATCGAACATGCTTGGAATTGTAAACAACCCAATAATATGCGGGTGTAGTAGGTGCGCTGACCTTGCGCCCAGCGTTCTCTGCCGTCTTGATTGCTTTTGTTGTCGCTGTGGAAACATAGCTGTAAAGCTCGTCGCCGGGAACAGTTTTGCTAAGCCAATACGATTCGGAAGGAACACGACCAAAACCGTCGCCCATACGAGGGAATGCAAGAGTCCGACCATCAGGCGTGTGCCATACAGCGCCCGTGTTACTCAACGTAAGTTGAGTATCAAGCGTAGAAGACCAACCGAGACCAAAGATGCCCGAAGGGGCTTCTTCGGGATAGGTAATGGCAACGCTGTTGTACATACGTTCAAGTTTGATGAGCGATGCCGCAGGAGCGTGCTCGAAGGAGAGATCACACTCATGCTCAATGAAATTCCCTGTGGCAACATTTACGGGATCAAGCGCATATCCCGCTGAGTATACAGCGCCGGTTATTGTCGCACGAGAAACATCAATACTCGGACGATCCGTAGAAATTTTCTGTTCCTTCAGATAATTCCGGATATACCCCGTATTAAGGTACTGCGGATAATCCAAAAAATCTGCTTCAGAATAAATAGGCCCTAACATTCCTTGAGAACCAGCTGTCGCGAAAGCTTCCGCAACAGTGAGAATCCAACGAACATCAGATTGGTTGGCATCAACCCATTTTGCTAGCGAGTTAAAAAGGCTTACGGCATCAAAAAACCCCCATGACGTATGCTCAACAAAAGAGCTATAGCATTTGGTGATATTGGAGTAAAGCTCGGCAATTCTTTGATCTAACGTGGAGTTCTTCTGTGCAAATTTCACGATGTTGCCGGGAATAGCCGATGTAGTCTCGGTAGCATCCTGGGCGGCATCCCGAGCCCTCTTCTCGGCGCGATGCGTACGGTTGCGCCCGATAACCTCTGCATTTCTGCCCGTATTACGGGATTTGATAATCGGGGCGCGTTCGTCGAACTTGGGACCTTCGTTATCTAGATTAGGCTGTGGTTGGGGAGGGTAATGAGCAGCGGGATCTTTCTGAAAACTTATAAATGTATTTCGATTATCATTTTCAATGTTATCTCTGATCTTCCGTTTTTCTTCCTCCCAGTTTGCCATAGCCTCACGGAATTTTTTACGATTCTCATTTTCTTGGTGTGCAGCATCAATATACTTCTGCAGGTCGGCGGCGGCATCGCCTAAGGCTGTAATCAGGTTTTTACATTCAGAGATGGAATACTTGCAGTTCTGATCAAAAACTCGTGCAAAATGTCCTTTAAACTCACGTTGGGCTATGCCAATATACCGCTGCCGTTCCGGAAGCTGTATTTCTAACTTTCTTTTTAAATACCTGAATATACTGAGCAGAATATCGGCATGATTAAAATCGAACTCAACATCACGCTCTAGAACGTGCATGTTGTCGTATTCGCCCATAGTTTATGTATCTTCCGTGATGCGTGGCTGGAAACTATGCTGAACCTAAGTGAAAGGTTGAAGCTCAACTTATGTTACCAGATGTGAACCCCCAATATGAGCACAGCCTGTAGGAGTCTAAGGCGTTGCATGAGCCTGTCTAGTCATCTGGAATACTTGAGCCCCTCGAAAGTTTTCGAGGGGCTCAAAACTCGCGCACTTCCATGCACATGGACTGCGAAAGTTCTGGTACTAATCAATAACCGGGCGGATGGTCTCAACCGAGACGATGCCGCCGTGCTCGGCGGTTGAGACCTGCAGGACTACCGCATCCCCTGGCTCCATATAGGGATCTTCGGTGGGAAGAATTTTCGCCGAGCCCTTCATGAGGTGCCCTTTGAGAGTTTTAAAAACCAGCGGAAAAACGGGACGGTGCGTGCACAGCAGCGAAGGAACTTCCTTCACGAACAGCGATTCGGTCACTTTTGCCGTGCGTTTAGGATGCCCTGCCGCGCCGCTCTCCGAGAGGGACTTCTTCTCTTTGATCGCGATCGCATGGTCGTTCGCGTAGGGCGCCACGGTCTGCATGCACCGCAGCCATGGAGATGAAAGCAAACGGGTGGGGGAGTATGCCTCCAGCAGGCGGCTATGCGCAAGCGCCTGGCGTTTACCGGTTCCCGCGAGCGGACGCTCGTCGTCGGCGGCAGTCCAGTTAGACCGCGGTTTTGCCTTGGCATGCCGCATAATGACGACCGGGCGAGTGTGCAGAGTACCGGCTTTATGGTGAGCAACGAGCGCATCCAAAGGCTCGTGATCGGTGCTGTTGCTCAAGAGCTTGCGTGCCTCTTTGGGGGTTACCCAGCGGATTTCATCAACTTCGCCTTCGTCAGCGCGGGGATGCTCACCCACGGGCAGCTGCGCGGCCCAGTAGAACACATCCTTGGGGCGCCCCGAGACCATGTAGTTGGTGACCGCCAGCGGCACGCCGAGGGTTATTCTGAGGGTGACTTCTTCGCCTACCTCACGAATGGCGGTTTCAACGAGTGATTCGCCCGCATCCTGTTTGCCTTTGGGCCAAGACCAGTCGTTATAGCGGGGCCGGTGAATCATGAGCACCTCAAGTTTTTCCCCGTGCAAGCGCCAGACGAGGGCACCTGCGGCAACGACAGGCGCTGTGTTTTCGCGGGTGCGGGTGATGGCGAGTGAATTATCGTATACGTGGGCGGAATAGTACGTTGATTCGGTGGTCACGGGATCCTCTACGAGCTGGTAGTGATGATGCGGTGTACTCCCATTCTAGGGGAAAAATCTTCAGAGGCGTCACCGTCCCGTAACCTTGTGTTCACCTTCGTAGTAAAAATCCGAATGTTACGTGGCTTGGCGCCCTGTGGAGCACAATTATGGGCATATAGTGTGGCTTTCAGACCGAAAATTCGCATAGTGCTACTTTTCGGTCTGAAAGCCACCTGTATACAGAAGTTACGGAAAGGGAAAACCGCTAAATCTTGTCGTGGTTCTTCCGGGAGCGCGAGCGCAGGTAATAGGACTGCACATCGCGCAGCGGGTTGCCGTCGGCATCGGTATCGAAACGCTTCCACGTGCCGTCACCCGAGAGGTGCCAGGTGCGGGATTCATCGCTCATGTAGACCGTGAACATATCGAGCAGGTACTTGATATGGCGAGGGTCTTTGACCCTTACGAGCGCCTCAATCCGGCGGTCGAGGTTGCGGTGCATCATATCGGCAGACCCGATGTAGACGATGGGCTCACCCGCGTTCTCAAACGCGAAGATGCGCGAGTGCTCCAGGAAGCGCCCAAGTACCGAACGCACCCGGATATTCTCGCTGAGTCCGGGCACACCGGGGCGCAGGGCGCAAATACCGCGCACGACCACATCGACGGGAACTCCGGCCTGAGAGGCGCGGTAGAGAGAGTCGATAATCGCCTCGTCCACCATGGAGTTGCACTTGATCTGGATGCGCGCCTCCTTACCCGCCTTATGATTCTCAATTTCGCGGTTGATGCACTCGATGAGCCCGCTGCGCAGCGAACGCGGGGCAACCAGCAGCGATTTGTAGGTGGTTTTTGGCGCGTACCCGGAGAGCTGGTTGAATAGGCGCGAGACGTCTTCACAAATTTGCTCGTCACAGGTGATAATGCCGAGGTCTTCGTAGAACCGCGCGGTGGAAGGATGGTAGTTGCCGGTGCCGATGTGTGCGTAACGGCGCAGCTGGTTGCCTTCGCGGCGCACTACCAAGGAGAGCTTGCAGTGGGTTTTCAGTCCGACCAGACCGTAGACCACGTGCACGCCTGCGCGTTCGAGTTTGCGCGCCCAGGAGATATTGGCTTCTTCGTCGAACCGGGCCTTAATTTCAACGAGGGCGACAACCTGTTTGCCTGCTTCGGCGGCTTCGATCAGCGCATCGACAATGGGGGAGTCGCCGCTGGTGCGGTAGAGGGTCTGCTTGATAGCCTGTACCTTCGGGTCGGCCGCCGCTTGCGCAAGAAACGCCTGCACACTGGTGGCGAAGGAATCGTAGGGGTGGTGCAGAAGCACATCGTGATCGCGGGTTGCGGCGAACACGTCCGCCTCTTTGGCGGTTTCGGCGGCGTTGAGCCAGCGGGAGGTATGCGCAATATGCTTGGGGTAGTGCAATGCGGGACGGTTGGCGCGCACGATCGCGCCCATACCGCGCAAATCCAGCGGCGCGGGGAGCTTGTATACTTCGGAGTCGTCGATATTAAGCTCAGAAATAAGCAGGTCAAGAATCGTGGGGTTGATCGTATCTTCAACCTCAAGACGCACGGGCGGACCGAAACGGCGGCGCAGCAGCTCCTTTTCGAGGGCCTGCAGCAGGTTCTCGGCATCGTCCTCTTCAACCTCAAGGTCTTCGTTACGGGTTACGCGGAAGACATGGTGCTCAACAACCTCCATGCCGGGGAAGAGCGTGTCAAGGTGCTCTGCAATGATAACCTCTAGCGGAATATAGCGGGATTCCTTGCCGGTCGTGTTGGCGGCGCGGGGACCATCCACCGAAATCATGCGGTCAAGCTGATCGGGCACCTTCACACGCGCGAAAAGTTCCTTGCCGGTCTGCGGGTTGCGCACCAGCACCGCAAGGTTCAGTGAAAGCCCCGAAATATAGGGGAAGGGGTGCGCCGGGTCTACCGCGAGCGGGGTGAGAATCGGGAAAATATCGCGCAGGAATTCTTGGCGCAAACGGGTTTTAGCGTCTGCATCCAAGTCATCCCAGCCCACAATATGAATGTTCTGTTTTTTCAGCTCGGGAAGTATCTGCTCGTGGAATACCTGGGCGTGGCGCTTTTGTAGGCTGTGAGCGGCGGTCGAGATCGCTTCCATCTGTTCGTCAGGGCTCAACCCTGCGGCGGAAGGTACCGCCAGTCCGGTAGCGATGCGGCGTTTGAGCCCCGCCACGCGCACCATAAAGAACTCGTCAAGGTTCGAGGCCACGATAGAAAGAAAATTCAGGCGCTCCAGCAGGTACAGATCAGGGTCTTCGGCGAGCTCCAGCACCCGGGAATTAAAATCGAGCCAGCTGCTTTCGCGGTCGAGAAAACGCTCGGCCCCAAAATCGCCTTCGATGCTGGGCAAATCGAGTTTTTCACCCGCCTCAATGCGGTCGGCACGGGTATCGGCACGCTCAATCTTCGAGATATCGTTTCCGATGTGAATCAACCCGGTCAGCGGTGCCGGTTCGGTATTCTTTTTGGTATGCGGGTGGGGTGCCACAGGCTATTCCTTACTATGTTGAGGGACTAAGTTTACGATGCGCCGCTCGTCATCGAGCACAACGCAGAAAGAACGTTCGGTATGGGTATGAGCCGGTAAAGGATCCGCGCCCCACCCCGAATAAACGCTAGATGCTGCCGGTCGAGATAACCGCCGTGGTAACAGCGGAGAGCACGCCCGCATCCACACCGTTAGACGAACTCTTGCCGGATCCGCGTTCGGGGGCGTACATGCGATCCACGGTCGCAACTGCGAACCCTAACGACTCGTAGAGCTTCAACGCAGGGGCGTTATCGGCGTCCACATACAGTTCGATTGCATGCAGAGGCTCGCCGTTTTCGTCGGATGCAAGCGCCAAATACGCCAGGGCACGCAGGGTCACAGTGCGCCCCAGACCGCTACCCTGGGCGTTTGGACTGACCCCCACCACATAAATCTCACCCGCAGGCACCAGATCGTCGAGCGGCTGCCCCGGCTCGGTCTGAGCGGTGGGAATCTTTGTCCACGTAAACGCCGCAATATTATGCGGATCTTCCCGCTCGGAGATGATAAAGAACCCCTCCGGGCGGAACCAATCGCTGCCGGTGCGCTCGCGTAAGTCCGCGAGAGTCAGGCGACCTTGTTCGGGGTGCTCGGCGAAGGCTTCCGCGTTAACGCGAAGCCAGGGGTTTTCGTCGGCGGGGGTGAAGGTGCGCAGCTCAAGCGAGTCGGGCAGGGTGCGCGCATCCGAGAGCTCGGCAAGATTCTCACGGGTTTGCTCGTCAAGCGGAAGTACCATTTTGTACAGCACGCGCACCGGGGTGAAACCTGCGGCTTCGGCAAGCTCATTGGCGGGACTCTCAATACCGGTGTCGGTTGCGCTTCCGTGTACCCAGAGATTGTAGTTGGCGGCCTCGCTTCCTAAATCCTCGATAACGCGAGCGAAGAAGGCGGGACCGAGCCCCTGCCCGCGCATCTGCGGGTGAACGGCTGCCTCAAGTACACCGGGCTCGTTGGAGTCTTCGGGGGAGGGAACGGCAACGAGCACAGCCTGTAACTCGGGATTATCGGCGGCCGAAGTGAACGCGAAAACTTGCGGTTTAACCAGACTCTCACCGCGCACCGCTTTCGAGAGCTCCACCAGAGTTTGCTCGGAGAAAGCCGGGGTACCGTCGTGCTTCTGTACGGCGCGTGCGAACTGCGTGAAATGCTCTAGAAGCTCAGCATTGAGGGGCATATTTTCGTAGTGCCCAGAGTCGAGGGTGAAGTTTTCGGGTGATGCCGCCATTCTCGCCTTCTTTCACATTGCCTACTGTTTAACTTTACCGGGTGAAAGCCTGCGTTTGAACCGGTTTGATGCAATAAGCGCAATCTTCAGCGCACCAGAAAAAGAAAAGTATTTCGCCGCGCCGTTAGTCTTCGGCAGAAGGATCATGATGCGTATTCTGCGCGTGGAACGAATACCCCACATTACGTACCGTGGTAATCATCTGTTCGTGCTCAGAACCGAGCTTTGAACGCAGTCGACGAACGTGTACATCGACCGTGCGAGTGCCGCCATAGTACGAGTCGTAGCCCCAGACCTCCGAGAGTAGCTGCGCCCGCGAAAATACTCGCCCGGGATGCTGAGCCACAAACTTCAAAAGCTCAAATTCCTTGAAGGTCAGGTTGAGTGCCGCTCCGTTCAGATGCGCCGAATAGGTTTGTGCATCAATGACCAGATTGCCGATGCGGATAATCTGCTGGCTGCGATCGTCTGTATCTTTGAGCTCGGGTGCCGTAACCAACAGGCGCAGGCGAGCATCCATTTCGGAGGGCGAAGCCTGGTCCAGCACAATATCGTCCACCTGCCACGAGGCAGAAACAGCTGCCATTCCGCCCTCGGTTAGGACAATCATGAGCGGGATGGTGATCCCTGCGGTCTTCAGAAGCTGGGCGGTATTGCGTGCTTTGAGCAGATTTTGGCGCGCATCCAGAATAACAATATCGTGTTCCGTGCCGATAGTACTCAGGGGCGAATCGAGGGGAAGCTCAATCACACGGTGGCTGAGCAGGCTGAGGGCAGGAATGAGTTCTTGCGCTCGTGGCGCATCGCTCAGTAACGCAATGCGGTACATACACCCTCCTGAATCTGCAATCCTTACTCGCACGGTTTTGTACTATTTTACTCATGCCTTTGTGTGCTCTTCGGGCACAGTACCTTCAACGGTGCTAAAACACGCAGCAGCGGTGCGCGTTAAAGTTATTTTTACCCAGGAGAGAGCGCCGTGATCCGCGCTTTAGTTCAGCTATCTATGGTATTTTTAAGGCATGGACAACATCTTGTACTTAGAGATCTTCTTCATCTGTTTGATGGCTCTCATCTCGGTATGCATCGCCGTTGGTGCATACGCAGTACTTAAGGGTCTCTTCGCAGGGCAGAAGTAGAGCGTAAAATTTTTTGAGCCGAGGAAGGCTCACGGTGCCCCCGGTTAACGCTGAGGCACCCCGGATGGGGTGCGTAGACAGTGCCGGGGGCTTTTGTATACCCGGCTCTCGTGCATCCCAGCCTATGGCGAAATAGCACACGTTTTGAACCACCAGCAGTAGAAAATCCCTAAAATAGAGGTCATGGCAATTGAAATTCCAACCAACCTAACCCCCGAGCTCGTTCCCTTCGCGTGGCTTCTGGGTACCTGGGAAGGTACCGGAACCATGTGGTACGAAGGACAAGAGAATACCCCATTCGGGCAGATTATTAACTTCACCCAAGACGGTCTGCCGTACCTTGAATACCGCGCCGAGTCTTTCCTGCTCGACGATAACGGGCAAAAGCTGCGTCCTATCACTATCGAGACCGGTTTTTGGCAGATCGACCGTCCCCTCACGGATGCTGACGGCGGGTTCGGGCTGGTGCCCAAAGATATCGTCCCCGCTTTTGCCGATGCGGAATCGGTTGAAACTCTGCGCAACGAAGACGACGGGTTCAACTTGATCGCCACCATTGCGCACCCCGGCGGCATCAGCGAAAACTACGTAGGCATGATTAAGGGACCGGTTGTGCGCATGCAGACCGGTAACCTGCTGCGCGACGAAATATCGCACGACTACGCCGGATCCGTGCGTCTGTGGGGCCTTGTAAACGGCAACCTCATGTGGGACTGGGAGATCGCCGATCAGGAAGGCAACCTGCATAAGCACGCCTCGGCGGAACTGCGCAAAACCTCATCCATGAGCGGCGATTCGCTGGGCACAGGCATGTTCGGTTCCCTCGACGACGGTACAGAAGAAGGCTCAGCCGAAAACTAGGACTACTCCACGCAGAGTAAAACCCGCATACCCGCCGTTCCGCTGCGGTGTGCGGGTTTTGCAGACCGTCTGGCCGCCACTCACGATAAAAAACAGCACGAGAGGAACATCATGAGCACCGCCGAAAATACCGCCGCCGATGCGCCCGAATACACCCCTATACTCAGCCCCCTCATGCAGGTGCACGGTGCCTTCGCCGCAGACGGCCCGGATACGGGCATCGCGGCGCACTACGGCAACCCCCTGGCCGAACAGCGCGCCCTAGCCCGCGACCGTGGAGTCACAACGGGGGAACCCGTAGTTGTGGACCGTTCCTCCCTCGGCGTCGTGAGGGTCGCAGGTCCCGACCGCGCCAGCTGGCTCACCTCCCTCGCATCCCAGATTTTGACCGACATGAACCCGGGGGACAGCCGCGAATTTTTACTACTCTCCCCGCAGGGACGTATCGAATATGCACCCGCCGCCGTCGAGGACGGGCAAGCGCTCTGGCTCATCGTCGAGGGTGCACAGG
>ERZ773007.783-NODE-783-length-15600-cov-5.511547_pt1 | contig 15600 bp, 10 predicted proteins | sample MGYA00580665_ERZ773007 | MGnify/ENA primary metagenome ERZ773007 (study PRJEB29015, sample SAMEA2738122) | human oral metagenome | biome: human oral; feature: human-associated habitat; material: saliva | place: China | collected 2167 ... | reverse complement strand
GCAATAAAGGGGTAGCTTATCTTTTATTAGAAACAATCTGTATTGCGTTTCTAGGAACATTAGTTGGTTCGATTTTAGCAATCCCATTTGCGTTCTTATCTGCAACGAATATCGTTCCAAAGCCAGTAGCATTAATCTTCCGTACAGTAATCATGGCCATTCGTACGGTACCAACTCTGATTTACGGATTAATGTTTATCCGTGTAACTGGACCAGGTCCGTTCACAGGATTATTAACGATGTCTGTAGCATCAATCGGGATGATTTCTAAGCTTTATATTGAAGCCATCGAAGACTTAGATTACAAGATTTTAGAGTCATTAGACGCTAGTGGCTGTAATTTATATCAAAAGATTCGTTTTGGGATCTTACCGCAGTTAATCCCTTCATTTATCTCAACAGTGATTTATCGTTTTGATATGAACTTAAGAGATGCAACGGTTCTAGGGATGGTTGGTGCCGGTGGTATCGGTTCACCATTAATGTTTGCCATGAGTGCTTATAAATGGAATGAAGTAGGGGCAATTCTATGTGGATTAATCATTCTAGTATTATTCATTGAGTTTGTATCTACTAAGATTCGCACACGTTTAGCACGTGGTTAATAAATCTATTAAATAACAAAAAAACGACTTACAGAGCATTTCTGTAGGTCGTTTTCGTTTATAAAATTGATTATTTCACCTTTGTAAAAATTTCACGAATTAACGGTGCAAAACTATATGCAACGGCTGCAAAGCCAATCACTAAAAAGAATGATAATACAGGCACTGTCTGATAAATAGCGAATAAAATTGCAGCAATAAGAACTGCAGCCATAATCAGTGATTGCACAGGCATTACGATGATAAGTAAATAACTATTTTTAACGAGACGTTTTATAGGACTAAAATACTGAGTCGTCATCGCAAGACCAATAATTGAAGCTACGATAGTGACGATTAAAATTAACGCTGATAACATAAATAACATAAAACCAATGATTCTAAATATATCAGCATTATTATTAGCAAAATTCCAGTAAAATTGAGCCATATAAACCATAGCAGCAATTAGAACTAAATATACGATCCATAGAAGCATCTTTTTAGTAATATCACGTTTAAATTCATTCCAAAACGGCTTAACGAGTGTGCGATTTTCATCCTCAGAAAGCTTAAGTGTCGTATGCATTAATGCAGCTAATGCAGGACCAATAGTTATAATAGGTATACATAGAAAGATAAATAAAAGATTTAATAAAATAAAATCAGCAACTAACGTAGCAAAATGCCAGAACTTGCTGTCTTGATTATATTGCATGTGAGACCATCCTTATTAATTAATTACTTTAATAGTATACGTTGAGAGGCTTTAAAATGCAATGATGTTTCTTTATCATATTTCATATACATATACAGGTTTACATAATATATATTATACTAAGTTATATATCAAAAAGTTTCTATATCCTCTATCATAAATGAATACGCCCAGCGTTTATAAATAACACTGAGCGCATAATCATTTATATAGCTTTTAATGTATCGATATCTATATTCTTATTAATGGATAATAAACATAGAACTTTTCTTGTAACTTTTTTGTTACAACTAATGCTTAATCCATCGGCGTATATATTTAATTGGTCTTTATATTTACGTACGATGCTTTGAATTCCTTCTGTAGAATCCACGACATAATCCGTCTTATAGTCAAACACGACAATTTCATCGTCTAATTCGATATAACCATCGATAATCCCGTGAATCATCATCAAATCATCTGTCTGAATCGATTTAAAGAATTCACTGGCTTCTAGTACATACGAAAATGCTTGCTCACGTACTAACGCATGTGAATTTTGCACAATCCATTGACCAAATGATGATTGAAAGAATTCGAAGGCTTGTGTCACTGGAACTTTTTTAGCAACTTCTGGTGTAATTTCATTGGATTCCACTAAACTTCGAAGTAATTGTTCTAATGAATCTAATGTAATGTCACTTGTAAAGTCAATCTTTTGCATTAATAAGTGAAGAGCACTACCTCTTTGTGCGCCAGAAACCGATGCTGAAGCAGTTTCCATAAAGCGTGGCTGTTCCAATGTAGGAGAGAGGTAAATGGCTCTTCTCCCCTCTTCTATCAAGCTATTTTGCGATAATTCTTCGATAATTGGATCTTCAAGTACACGTTTTAATTCAGATACACTCTGATAGCTTGTTGTCTTGCTTTCAGCGTCATATTGATAGTCTTGCTGAATTGTTTGGAGCATTTGTTGTACTCGAAACTTCAATTCACGTGGAGAATCGGATTCGCTGTAGTATTCATGCCAATCTTCTTTGAATACCTCTTTACCACTGATTTCGTGAATATATTGTTGACTATTGGATACAATATCCGTTTTCGCAACAGTTTCAGGAATAATCTTGAATTGTTCACGAATAGCACTTAGTAGCATCCAGTTTAGGAATGTACCGCTCTTGAAGCGTGCTTGATAAGGTAAAATTTCGCTAGATTCATTTGTTAAAAAGGCATATTTCTTCTTAAATGACCCGTAGTTTTTAAGCGTACCTACTATAATTAGCTTTTCACGGGCACGTGTCATTGCTACATACAATTTACGCATTTCTTCGGATAACAATTTCTTTTTCTCGAAGTTTCTTGTGGCTACAGCTTGTAAGGTTGGGTACGTAATACGAGTATTTAAATCAAAGTAATTTGTACCTACACCGATTTCATCTGAGCACAAGATAGATGCTTTTAAGTCCTGCATATTGAATTTACGATTCGTATCGATTAAGAATACGACTGGGAATTCCAACCCTTTACTTGCGTGAATCGTCATCACTTGAACAGCATTTGAATCCGTTGCAATCGGTGCTTCATCTAAATCTTTTTCTTTCTTTTGAAGAGCTTCAATAAAGCGGATAAAGTTACGAACACCTTTAAAACTACTTGATTCATATTGATGCGCATGTTCATATAAAGCATGCAAGTTTACAGCTCTTTGCGCACCATTGGATTGTCCATGAACGTATTCCAAGTAATGAGTATCCATATAAATCTCCCAGATTAGCTGAGCAATTGATTCGTTATTTGCGCTGTCTCTCCATTTATTTAATAGTGTTAAAAAGCCTTCTAGACGCTCTTTAAGCACTAATTGTTGCTTAGAATCGTAATAATCGATTTCTTGGAGTTTAAAATCAGAAACAAACTGGCAAACAGCCTCGTAATAACTTATATTTTTTGATGTTTTACGAATGTGCGCCAATGCAATCTCGTCTAAACCTACAAGTCCTGAACGCAACACTGCTACTAACGGAATATCTTGCAATGGATTATCAATCACTTTTAGTAAAGAAACCATTGTCGTAATCTCTGTACGTTTAAAGTATGATTGAGCCTTTTGAACATTTACTGGAATTCCGTAAGCAGCAAAAATGGATTCAATCTTATCATTGTTACTCTTTGTTGAAGAAAGAATAGCAAAGTCTCCATAAGTTACTGGACGTTTTGCATCTGCCTTATCATTCATCACTTCAAAAGGTGTCTTTATCATCTCTTGAATGCGTTGCGCTACATAATGAATCTCATTTTCTACTTTTTCAAATCCTTCAGCATCGTCTAAATCATCCGACTTTTCATCTAAATCCACATCTTCAATTAAAATAATTTCACTGGATTTATCGTCATCTTGAGAATAAGAGAGATTCCCTGTTTTAAGCGCAGCGACATCGTCATATTCCACTTGTCCCAACTCTTTATTCATAATTTGTTGGAATACTTTATTTGTAAAGGAAAGAACCTCATCTCTAGAACGAAAATTCTCTGCTAGAACAATTCTTTCCCCACTCTTTCCTTCCGCATACGCTTCGTATTTTTCACGGAAAAGAGACGGATCTGCAAGACGGAAACCGTAGATAGATTGTTTCACGTCACCTACCATGAAACGATTATCGGGCTTACTTACGAGCTCTAAAATCGCTTCTTGGACACGGTTAACGTCTTGATACTCATCGACCATGACTTCTTTAAAGTGATTTTGATAGTATTCGGAAGCAATCTTTTGACCATTTGAATCTAATTTTGTCAGAATTCTCAAAGTATCATGTTCTAAATCAGAGAAATCAAGTTTGTTTAACTGATGTTTTTCATCTTGGAATCGGTCATAGAACATCACAGCAATATCTGAAAGTTTCGAAAGAATTCGATTTACTTTCGTCATTTGCTGCAGCTGAACTTCTGGAGAAATCGCAAAGTAATCTTCTTTGATTTTTTGGAAGTCTTTTTTCAAGCCTTCGCGAATTGCTTTAATCTCATCTAAGCTTTCTTTAACAGTATCATCCACTTTAGCTGTAGACCAGTTCTTGAATTTTCTATCTTCAAATGTTTGATGCGCAAAAACGTATGACTCTTCTTGGATATGCACCAAAATCGTTTTTACAAAGTCTATATCATCTTCTAATACCGCTTGATGCTTCGGAGCTCCAAGAAGTTCGATATCTTTAAGAAGTTGATCATATTGAGTAACAAGGTAACTTAACTCTTCGATTAATGCTGGATTTACGTACGTTTTAACGAAAGATGTTGAAGCATAATCACTTCCAACTGAATAGTTCTCTGTTAAATTGGATAGCCATGTTTTAGGCTCTCTTTTAGAACGTGAATATTGGTATAGACGGTAAACAGTATTCGTAATACCATCGTCCGAACGGTCGTTTGAGAACGTCGCAAATACTTCTTCAAATTCAGGATGTTCAAGAAGCTCTTCCTCAAGAGTTCTCCATACTTTTTCTTGCAATAGTTGCCCTTCGATTTCATCCATCATCGTAAACACTGGATCAATACCCGCTAAGTAGAAATAACGACGAATTACTTTCATACAGAAACTATGAATCGTTGAAATCATAGCAGACGGAATTAGTTGCAATTGTTTCGCAAAACGTTGTTGAAGAACTTCATCCGTTGATTTTTCAATTGCTTCTTCTAATTTAGTGCGAAGACGCTCCTTCATTTCCTTTGCTGCAAGCTCCGTGAAGGTCACTACTAACAATTCATTAATGTCGATTCCCTCTTGAATATGCATCAAAATACGTTCTACAAGCACTTTTGTTTTCCCGGATCCGGCTGAAGCAGAAACAAGAAGATTGTTCCCACGAGTAGCTATTGCCTTCCATTGATCAGGTGTTGCTTGTAATCCTTTTGGTTTCTCTGGAATCATTCTTCTGTCTCTCCTTTCTTCTCTTGTAATTCCTCTTGAATAAATGCAATCCCCTCTTCTTTTTCAAATTTAGGAAGATTACGATATCTATTTTCTGGGTTTGTAGCATCGAACTGGGCAATACTACTAAATTTACCGGATACAGAATCTGCATATTGTTTAAAGTCTTCATATGGAGCTAGTGTGATATCCCCAGATAGAATACCTTTACCTGCTTCTTGAATCTGTTCCCATACAAAATCTTTAAATAACTTCAATTCTTCTGTCGTATAAACGCCATTTTTATAAGTAGCACTGATACCACCATCTTTTTTCAAAGCGACATTTAATACGTTTGATTTACTTGTCTCAACAAGTTCCGGATTAAGTCTAGCAATCTCATCAGAGTTTACTAAACCACGATGTTTAAAGGCTTTAGTCCATTCTTGGATAAACTTATCTTCCGTTGGCACTTCTTTAATGCTGAATTTTGGATTATGCACATGGATATAACTTGCTTCTAGAGGCGTTGGAACCGTACCTGTTTCACTGCGAATAATTTCTTCAGATACTTTCAAATACGTTAACAGTTGGATTTGAACTCCTGCAATAAGTTTTGCAATCTCGAATTTTTGTTCAGAAGATTTATAGTCAATAATCCCGTTATAAATTCCGTTATCTGACTGTAGTAAGTCGATACGGTCAATTTTCCCACGTAAATGAATAGAATGATTTTTACCAATTGGAATGTGAATTGGATAGTTTCCAGAAGTCCCGAATACCACTTCGGTCATCCAAGGTTTTGTCTCTAGCGCTAAGGCTTGTTTTTGAAGCGCATTTGTCGTTTGCATTAGAGTTTGGTGTAACAATCCTTGGACGAAGTTTAAACGTCTAGAAGAGCCTAAAATCGCAAATTTCGGGTTCTCTTTCATTCGATTGAAGATTTCTTTTTCAATAGCCAACTTTTGCTCTACCGTTAAGTCTCTTAAAGATAATCGAAGAGCATTCAATTCTTTAATAAACTGATCGAAGAATTCATGGAAGTATTCTCCTGTATTGGCTGGAGAAAGCTCGAATTCTTGGCGTTCTTTCAGTCTTAATCCGTATCGTAAGAAATGACTAAATGGATCCTTATAGTAAGTTTCAATTTGAGACGTTGATAAATTCAATTGATTTCCATAAAGCTCTTGCGCAAGAGAAAGTGGTAATTTACTTGCTACATTTAATCTGAATACAGATGCCAGTAACGCATGATAGTCAGCGCTGAATGCAGCGTCTGCTTTTAGTAAATGTGGAATTAATTTCCATAAGAAATCAATCTCATCTTTTTCTTTGAACTTGTTCTCTCTCATCTTCAATAGAAGCGTTGTAAAGAGTTCAAACGGAACGACGAAATCCCCATGTTCTAAACGGTTTTGTCGGTTCAACGATCCATCGATTTCTTTAATTTCAAACTGTTTTAGTAATCGTTGAACAAAATTTGAAACGAGTTGTTCCTTACCGTCTTTAGAAATCGCGCACGATAGATAGAGCTGCTCGGTTGCACTCATCAATAACTGATAGAACACAAATGGTTCAACGGATTGCAGTTGTCCTGTTGTAGGCGCTAGGAAACGTCCACTATCTAGTTGATTTGAGAATAGCTCACGTTCATCGTCCGTTAATAACCCTGTCTCATCAATATTTCGTGGCATTACACCTTGCGTGAGTCCGACTGCAAAAGTAATTTTCTTAGGTGAATAACGAACAGAATCCATTCCTGTAATGGTTAATTCATCTAATGTAGATGGGGCTAAATTATAGTGTGTTTGTTCAAATCCTGTATGAAGTAACATCATAAAGGTTTCCCAATCAAAGGATTTATCTCCGAAAATATAGATATATTCATCTAGTAAACGGATAAATTCAGACCACACTTGTTCTTGACGTCTTGCTGTTTCGACGTCTCCTTCTTCAGCAGCAACATCTCTCCAGTAAATGACCGATCTATCTAATCCTAGAGTCGTCAATAATTGATACAATACAGTAACTGCTTCAGTCGTTGTAGCTGCTTGTTCTAGTTTCTTGAATGCAGGTAGTAATACGCTTGTTAATTCATCTCGAAGTTCTTGCGCCTTTAAAAGAATTTGCGTATTTTTATCCGTCACTTCAACTGTAGAATCTTCGTCAATAGAATCTTCCACATAGGCCCAAGGTTTTCCATTCGTCCATTGATAACCTTCGTAACCATTAGCAAGAATAACTGTTTCCGTTTCATCTAATTGCTGTCTAAAGGCTTGTAATTGGTTCTTAAGAGGCGTTTCATCACCTTTATGCCACAAGACATATTCGCTACGAAGAAGACTCATAATATCGGCATAACGCCAATCGTATTGCCAAATATTATAGAGTGCATCCAGAACTTGAATAATTGGATGATGCTCCATTGAGTCGGATAAATCGATAAAACCAGGAATATCATATTGTTTTAAAAGAGATTCCAGGAATAAATGATTCTCTTCTAAATTACGCCCCAAAATTTGAATGTCTTTATAGCGAACTTCACCCTCTTGTACCATTCTCTTAATTTGGGCAAATGTCTCTTGATACTCTTCTCTTTCATCTGTGTACTTAGTAAAAGTGATTTTTTGTAGTGGAAGTTTATCTTTGGCTGGTGTCTTCACTTTTGGAAGTCCACCATTCGTTTCAAGCCAGAATTTTTCAACCTCTTTAAATTCATCATCAAAAAGAGAATCACTTTCTTCCCATTCGATGATGCGAGCTAAGTCCTCTCCTCTATTCACCCATCTTGAGAGTCTTTCTAAGAGGAGTCTGTTTGAAGTGAATAATGAATCCCCTGCTTCGTATTTAGCGGTATGGACTCCATATGTCGTTAATGTTGCATGAAATTCAACGGTTGCCCCACTTCCTACTAAGGCTTCAATCACTTCCATTTCAGCCTTCGTTAATGTCACCATTTCATCGATTGCAATAGAGGTATTGGACAAATCCTTAGTAGCAATTACGCTGCATAATTGCGCATAGCTTTCTTCTTGATGAACGAAATCTTCTTTTAGTGCTTCTATATAGTAACGATAAATAATCCCAAATTCTTTTAATCGTTGCTCGTTTTCTGAAGGAGTGGACGCTTCAAAAAAGCTAGAGAAATCCTCAACTTCAATTCCTCCAGATTGAAATTCATTCATTACCTTGCTTAATTGTTCAAGAAAACCTTTATGACGAGCTTCGTTTTTAAAGAGAACAAGCTCCTCTGAATGTTCCTCTAGAATTGATTTCAAAAGCATGGTAATTCCTACTTTTGAAATCGATGTTTTCTCAGTAATAGCTTCATTTCTGAGTAAATACCATAATAAACGTTTGAAACTGTATACTTGTAGTCTTGTTGAAGCGTAGCTACGAGACGGGGAATCCGTTAATAATTCTCCGACTTTTCGAATCATTTCCATTTCGGCAGTAAACTTAATGTGATCAGGAACAATGTAGTAAACCTGATGTGCTTCATCTTGTTTAAGCCACTGCGCAAAACGTTCGGCAATCTTCTTTGATTTATTAACGGATTTCTTTGAAATAACGGCATTAAATCCCATTGATGCGTCCTCCTTTTTAAGTCTTCTTTAGTATATCATGAAATCTGGAAAAAGCGCTTTAAAAATTGAAATAAAAAAACACTTTTAGCAGTTTCCTACTAAAAGTGTACATTTCTTTTATAGTTAAAATTATCCCACTAATTTTTCTAAAAGATCAGGACGGAATCCGAAGAATGGTTCTACGCCATCAGCTACGATAACAGGTAATGATTGGAAGCCTAATTCCTTCACTTCTGCTAAAGCTTCTTCTGACTCGAAAACATCTTTTACAGTGAATTCCACGTTGTTATTTTCGAAAAATTGTTTTGTAAAATTGCATTGCATGCAATTTGGTTTTGAATAAAGAATAATATTGCGATTTGACATATTACTTCTCCCCTTTTTATTTTTTTCTGACAGAAGATATCATACATCATTTTGAATCAAAATACAATATATAGTTCTTATGAAAATGCATTTTCATTTTAAAACACAATATATAGTTTTAACGAATTACTTATAAACGCTGGTATCAAAGCCTTTGTTGGTCACATAACCATCTTTTTCCCAAATATTTTTCTTACGTTTTTTTGCTTTCTTTTCAATTTCTTGGAATTGTTTTAACAGGCTCGTGTTTGGTTCGTAGGCATACCCAACTCTGGCAAGCCCCTCTTCAATTAAAATATCTTGAAGTAATTTTCCATCGACATACACATACATTAATGCACGATCATACTTATCCGCATGGTCACCAACATCGAAACTTCCTTCGATTTTCTTAGCGTTTGTTAATAGTTCCTCAGTACGTTTCTTCGCTTCATCTGCAAAAGGTTGAGCTTCTTTACCCTCTTTTGCTGTTTCTGGAGCATCTACAATGAGTAGACGCACTTTAAATTCTTTCCCTTCATAACTGAGGTGGAATGTATCTCCGTCTGCTCCGTATACATATTTAAAAGGATATTTTTTCATGCTCTCAAAGTAATCAAAATTCGTTCCCGTAAATGAGGAATTAGAAGCATTTTGAGACGTTTTCGATGAAGAATGAGTATTTGATTTATTCGTTGTCTTCTGCTCTCCAAAAGCCTTATAAAGAGCAAATACAACCACAATAATAATTGAAATAATTGTACTAATCATTTTCCATTGTTTTTGGGTCATTTTGTTCCTCCCTAATAAATAAAAAAGAGGCAAGAGCCCCTTTTCTATTCAAATTAAACTTCTAAAAGTTCTTTTTCTTTGTTTGCTGCTAACTTATCGATGTTCTTAACACTTTCATCCGTAACTTTTTGGATGTCTTTTTCTAATGTGTGTAATTCATCTTCAGTAATTTCTTTTGCTTTTTCAGCTTTTTTCGCTTGATCAATCGCATCGCGACGGATATTACGTACACTTACTTTTGCACTTTCAGCTTCTTTACCTACTTGTTTAGCAAGCTCTTTACGACGTTCTTCAGTTAATTGTGGAATAATTAAACGAATAACAGAACCATCACTTGTTGGAGTGATTCCGATATCGCTCATTAAAATCGCACGTTCAATGTCGTTTAATGAAGATTTGTCATAAGGTGTAATTAAAAGCATACGTGCTTCTGGAACTGTAATTGAAGCTAATTGGTTTACTGGAGTTAATGCTCCGTAGTATTCCACTTCTAAACGGTCTAAAAGACTTGCGTTTGCACGTCCAGCACGGATTGAGCCTAATTCACGTTGAAGCGCCTCTTCAGATTTTTTCATACGTTCTTTAGTATGAGCTAAAATTTCGCTAGTTGACATTACCTATTTCCCCCTAACTGTTGTACCAATGTTCTCCCCTAATACAACGCGTCTAATATTACCTGGTTCGTTTAAATTAAACACAACTAATGGAATATCATTATCCATAGAAAGTGAGCTTGCAGTCGTATCCATTACTTTTAAGCCTTTTTGGATAACATCTAAGTGTGTTAATTCATTATATTTCTTCGCATTAACGTCTACACGTGGGTCGGCACTATAAACGCCATCCACGTTGTTTTTCGCCATTAAGATTGCATCTGCTTCGATTTCAGCAGCACGTAAAGCAGCGGCTGTATCTGTTGAGAAGTAAGGGTTCCCTGTACCACCCGCAAAGATCACAACACGTTCTTTTTCTAAGTGACGGACCGCTCTACGACGGATATAAGGTTCAGCGATTTGACGCATATCAATAGAAGTTTGAACACGAGTTGGAACTCCTACGTTTTCTAAAGCGTCTTGAAGTGCTAATGCATTCATAACAGTTGCTAACATTCCCATATAGTCTGCTTGAGCGCGTTCCATACCAACTTCTTCACCAGTAATTCCGCGCCAAATGTTACCACCGCCGACAACAATGGCAATTTCAACACCTAAATCATGAACCTCTTTTAGCTCTTTAACAACTTCTTTAATCGTTGGTGGGTTAATACCAAAGCCTGCTTGGCCTGCTAATGCCTCACCACTTAATTTTAAAACAACACGTTTGTATTTTGGTTCAACCATTGCTTTATCTCCTTAATCTTTATAAAAAAAGGGAATAGCGGGTAGCTATCTACCATATTCCCTCACATGAACAGTGATTATTTTTTAACTTGTCCCATAACTTCTTCTACAAAGTTATCAACACGTTTTTCTAAACCTTCACCAACTTCGTAACGGTGGAATAATTTAACTTTTCCGCCTTTAGAAGCAACGAATTTAGATACAGTTTGATCTGGATCTTTAACGAATGGTTGGTCGTTTAAGCTGATTTCAGCTAAGAATTTGTTTAAACGTCCAGCAATCATTTTTTCTACGATGTTAGCTGGTTTACCTTCGTTTAATGCTTGTTCAGTAAGAACTTTCTTTTCATGTTCTAATTCTTCTTCAGAAACTTGTGAACGGTCAATATATTTAGGGTTGATTGCAGCGATGTGCATTGAAACGTCTTTAGCTGCTGATTCATCTGTAGAACCTTCAACAACTGTTAACACACCGATACGTCCGCCCATGTGTAAGTATGCACCGAATGCATCTGCATCAGATTTTTCAACGATTTCGAAACGACGTAAAGTGATTTTTTCACCGATAACTGTAGTTGCTTCTGCAATAACGTCAGAAACTTTACCGTTTGGAGTTTCAGCTTCAAGAGCTTCTTCTAAAGTTGAAGGGTTTGCTTTTAAGATTGCTTCAGAAACTTCTTTAACTAATGCTTGGAATTTGTCGTTTTTAGCAACGAAGTCAGTTTCAGCATTCACTTCTAAGATAACTGCACGGTTTCCTTCTACTAATACATTAGTAATCCCTTCAGCAGCGATACGGTCTGCTTTTTTAGCAGCTTTTGCTAAACCAGCTTCACGTAAGTAGTCAACCGCTTTGTCGATATCTCCTTCAACTTGAACTAATGCTTTTTTAGCATCCATCATACCTACGCCAGTCATGTCGCGTAATTGTTTTACTAATTGAGCTGTAACTTGAGCCATTCTCAATTCCTCCTATAAATTGCTTTAAAATTTTTATGAACTTTTTAAAAAAAGCTGTTTGAATTGAAAAGTCTATTTCGCCTCTTTCTGATTCAAACAGCTTAACAGTTAGTGATTATTCAGCGTTGTCGCCTTCAACTAATTTTTCGATATCTTCTAATGAAGTATCTTTATCTAAGTCTTCAACGTCTACTGCTACGTCTTCACCTTGGTTACCTTCGATGAATGCATCAGCCATTTTAGCAACGATTAATTTAACCGCGCGGATAGCATCATCATTTGATGGAATAACAACATCGATTTCATCTGGGTCACAGTTTGTGTCAACCATAGCAACGATTGGAATGTTTAATTTGTGAGCTTCTTGAACTGCAATGCGTTCTTTACGAGGGTCAACGATAAACATTACATCAGGAATGCGTGGCATATCTTTAATACCACCTAAGTATTTTTCAAGTTTGTCTAATTCTTTTAATAGAATACCAACTTCTTTTTTAGGTAATACTTCGAAAGTGCCATCTTCTTGCATTTCTTTGATTTTTTTCAAACGTTTGATACGTGTTTGGATTGTATCCCAGTTAGTTAAAGTACCACCTAACCAACGATGGTTAACGTAGTATTGACCTGAACGGATTGCTTCGTCTTTAACAGCATCTTGTGCTTGTTTTTTAGTACCAACGAATAATGCAATACCACCGTTTTCAGCAACTTCATGCATATAGTTGTATGCATCGTCCACTAATTTAACAGTTTTTTGTAGGTCGATGATATAGATACCATTTCTTTCTGTGAAGATGTATCTCTTCATCTTAGGGTTCCAGCGACGTGTTTGGTGACCGAAATGTACACCAGCTTCTAACAATTGTTTCATTGAAATAACTGCCATTTTTGTTTTCCTCCAATTTGGTTTATATTTTCCTCCCCAATTTTCAGCGATAAGACCTCTTCTAAAAGAAGCACCAATCTTAACATCCAATTAGGTGTGAATTTTTTTGGTTTTTACACCATCAATGATTGTACATGAAAGTTATTTAAAATGCAAGAAAATTCTATTGTTTTCATGAAGAAACAATAGAATTTCCAACAACTTTTAACTTAAGATATAAAAACACATCGAAATGATTACTTCCTATTAGTGTATTATCTATTTTGCCAATATACACTAACCGTTCCATCTTTGACTTTAACAGCAAGGTATTGTTGATCGTTTTTGATGTTATCTTTTTCCGGAACTAATACATAGGCATCGAATAAATACATTCCATCGGGAAGTGCTCCCTTACTTAACCTATTAAATTTTGAAGTTACAAACGATAGTAGTTCTTCTAGTGAAGAAGCCTCCCGGTAATCCACTCGTAAATAACCAGTAATTACCTCAGTTTCACTTGAGAGGAGTTCTTCTAGTGTTAAATTGTAAATAGATTCTGTTACTGAGTTATCTTTCAAATGATCCGCTGTAATATTAGCTAATCTTTTTAACTGTTCTTCCCTTGAAATTAAGGGATTTACATCTATTTTAATATTTGTAATTTCTACATCTTCAACCTTATCATCCATTACTCTTTTCACTTTATCAACAGATTTTTCTAAATCAGAATTGAATAGAAATGCTCCTCTTAAAAATGAAAAGTTTTGATTGAATAGAAGTTTAAGAACTTTTTCTTCATCAGATGAAACATTAGACGTGTCCACCGTCTCCTGCATGTCACGAATGCTAGTCCCTTTTTCTAAAAACACATTGTTTTGGAATGTTAGTTCACTTCCTGAACTCAGCTTTTCGGTAAATTTAATATTCACCATATCATTATTCACTGGCGGTATTATTTTCACAGTAGCGTTGAAGCCATGCTCTTTATAGTACTGCTCTATTTTTACAGTGAGATCGTCAGCGTGATTTTGTTCTACTTTTTGATTATTGATTGCTAGAGTCATTAACGCATACATCGTAACGATGATGTAAAAAAGTGGTGTTTTTAGGAGATTTATTTTCCCTTCAGCAAACCCGTACACCATTAAACACAAAACATTAAATACTAATAATAGTACAAACGTTAATACTGCTCCGCTTTTTGCGTTAACAATGGATTCAAATGGCATAATCACTGTAAAAGGATATTTTAATTCGTTAAATGTAAAATATAAGAATTGAACAAATGCCATAGTTCCTGGAATTCGGACCTTTGCATTGTCTTTTGCAACTACAAAGTTAATAATATAGAGTTCACGTAATACAGCAAATAGAATTACAAAAAACAAAATGATAAAAACAATAAAATAAACTGTAAATAATGCTTTCGTAATTCCATGCCCTATAACGACTTCTAGCATAAAAAGGATGAAATAAAGAATAGTTGGTAGTAATAAATTAATATACTGAATCTTTTTATTATTCATAAAAACCTCCTCTTCTATTTCAATTCATCTTCTTCAAAATAACCTAACCCATTTTCCACAACGAAAGTACTAATCACGTCTCTAGTTTTTCCATTCACCTCAGCACTACCCTTGAATTGATAGACTCCATCCCAGAAGGTGCCTCTTGGTAATGCTTCAAGTACTTCTTTAAAGTATTCTAGGTTAGATAACCCTGCTTTCTGCGCTTTAGAAGTTAATTCAGAATAGAAAATGAGATCAATATTTGCGTAAATTTGATCGTTCTTCATCGCTTGCTTTACATCAATATTGTAAAACCCAGCAGCGTCTTGATCCCCTTTTTCGATATTTCGAAGCGATTCAGCAATTAAAAACGCCGTAAATTCATACCCGTCTATTGGATTAAAATCTACTCTAGATTCTCTGACGAGCTCAACTTTAAAAGCTGTATTGATAGTATCTGCGATGGTATAAGGCACTTTTAATTTTTTTAATTTTTCTTTATAAAGACTGAGTAAGAAGTTAAGCTCCTCATATTTCACTTTATCAAGACGTTCGCGCTCTTTATCAGTTGTTAATAGTTCTTTGATTTTTTGAACATTCTCATTTGAAATTGCTAATTCATATTGATCTCCAGCCTCTTCTGAAATCGTATAATTTTTTGAATAAGAATATCCGTCCGAAAACTGCTCAGTATATTCCAAACTCACTTCATATCCTCGTAATTCAAATGCGTGCTTTTTTTTTTTTACTTTTACAGTCCCATTTAGTCCGAAGTCTTTAAACTCTTGAGGATAGTTTTTCCCAGAATTGAAAAGTGATGGTGCTGAAATCGATGAAAATGCAGTTGATACTAACAAAATATTCGTAATAATAATTAAAAACAATCCGAATACAAAATGGTATTTTGGTTCATTGTTGTCCTCTTTATGGAGCCATAGCTTCTGATAAACCGCAATGATAAAAATTAATGTAAGAATTAAACTTAAAGCAAATGTTTCAGAAAAATGATTCATAAAATC
>ERZ773007.779-NODE-779-length-15605-cov-36.200579_pt1 | contig 15605 bp, 15 predicted proteins | sample MGYA00580665_ERZ773007 | MGnify/ENA primary metagenome ERZ773007 (study PRJEB29015, sample SAMEA2738122) | human oral metagenome | biome: human oral; feature: human-associated habitat; material: saliva | place: China | collected 2167 ... | reverse complement strand
CGATGCGCATCGATGCGTCCCTCCTGTCTTACTGTATTAATACACTAATACAGTACGGCTGCCACCCAACTGTGTCAACCCCTTAATACAGTCTCCCAGTTTGTCCTGCTGGCGGCAGTTTTAAGCCTGCGCCTAGCGCCGTCACCAAACCTCATAAAAATACGCACAAGCAGCAAAAGGCCCGAAACCTTACAGCTCCGGGCCTCAGCTATCGATGGCTTGCCATTTTAGCGATGTGTTTCATTCTCCATCAGAGCGCTGCTCATTATTTTTAGAAAACCCGCCCTGTCCAAACACTGCAGCAAGCGCAACCAGATCTATAGTGCCAAGTACGCCAGCAATCCAAGGCTCGTTAGCGTATATTGCGTAGCAGACAACTAGCAGCGAAGCGAGAACTGCAGCAAGCCCATAATTCTGACCTCTCCGCGCAAACTCCCTTGGTATCTCATAAGGTGCGCGAGTCGTGTAGGACTCATCTGCGATAGTAGTCTCAAGAGCCTTCACATAGAGCTCATAAATTTCCGGAGCCTGCCGCTTTAAAACTGCAAGCGCATCAGCATCCGGTAGAGTAACCCCCGTGTACAGGTGATTCTCTTGAATTAGAGCGAAAACCTGCTGAGCTACCTGGTGGGTAACGTCGGAATCGGGACCTTCTGGATTGTATGAGCGCCCGCTACCATCAACTGCTTGGGAGTGCGCCGAGTTTTTCTCGGCATCTGAACGCGCATCGCTCGATAACTGCGTTCCCCGGTTAGGTCGAAGATTGAGCGGGCGCCTGTCAGAAGCAGCGTCTGGCGACGACGCCGAACCTGTCTGGTCGCCACTAGCATCTCCTTTCTGAGCGCGTTTCTTCATATAACCATGATATATGGGTTAGTTGATTAAAAGTACAGCATTCACTCATAGAACACACTTCATACGACCACCGCCATTACCAGCTCTTCACAATTGGGACATAGTCAAGTTTGCAAGCACCAGTTCCAAGAAGTGCTTAAGTGGCGTAACAACTAAGGTTACAAAGCTTAAGTACGCAGTCGCGTAGGTGTTCGAGGCGGCCAACGACAGCTTTGACAGGCCCATTGGAGACATGGAGAGGGCCTAAGTAGGACGATATCTGCTACACCTTCAACGTGAAGCCCTTGAAACCTTACAGCTTCCGGACTTCAGCCCAGCCCTCCATGGCTTGCTGTTTTAGTAACTTCCTCCTAATTTTCTGGCAAATAACTCCTTATGCTTCTTAAAAGAATTGAAGACCTTAAACAGTCGTACAAGCAAGATCACAACAATAATGCCAACAGGGCCAGCCAACCAGAATGCCTTAACGTATACATCATAAACAAAAAGCAGCAGAAAAACGATAAGAGCAATAAGGTTAAACCAGATTTCCCTCCGCTCAACCTTCACTATAACTTCTTCCGCCAGTTGCCATTTAGTCCTCTCAAGGAACCCACTTGCCAGATCACGAGGTACGCGATTTACTTCAGCCTCATTTACGACATCAGGCCCAAGAACCTTCGCATAGAGTTTATAAAGTTGTGGAGCTTCTTGCCTTAAAACTGCAAGTGCCTCAGTATCTGACAGAGTAGTCTTTCCGCAAAAACGAATCTTTTGAATAAAAGCAGAAATATTTTCAATTAGCTGAACGACATTATCATCATAAGGAGGTTCTAGAGCGTCTAAGTAGTCACTATCCTCAAGTATCCTAGTGATCATAGCGTTTTTCTTAGCACCTGGGCGCGTATCGCTTGACATCTGCTCGCCCTGGCTAGATTGAAGATCGAGCGGATGCCCACTATAAGCAGACTTTAACAGTGACTCGGAAATCGCTAATCCATCTGTGCTTTTCCTCGTCCACTCATTTTCTTTACGACAAGACATTTGACGCAAGCACCCCTATCACCATCATAAATGTGGTTACCGACAGCCGTTGTAACCGTATATGTAATCCTACACCCTACCCCTTAGGCAAGTACGCTATTTAGCGCCTCCCGTATAAGTTGTTCCTCCCCCGAGCCGTTTGTTGGCAGCCGCAGCACTGGTATACCATAGGCGGCCATAATTGAGTCCTTTAAAGCATCACGCTTTTGCTGCTCATCGCTATATCCGTGGAAGTACCAGCCATCAACCTCAATCGCAAGGACTAGTTTTTCAGTTACGACGTCGTACACCCCAAAATCAAGCGCACTGTTAGTATAAACGAACGCACACTGAGCCTCATTAAGGCGGCGCACATTTGGTAGGGCATCCTTAAGGGGAACCTCGTTGCGGTAGGCAAGCCGTTTGTATGCTGGATCTTTTAGTAGCTCCCGTAAGCAGTATTCCGCAACGTTTTCGGCAGGCGAACGTCGCTTAGTCGCCCATTTGGCATGCGAATACTTCTCAAGGCTCGCAGCGTAGGCCCCATAGAGAACATCAAAAATAGACACAATATCTGACTCAACAACATTACTCGGGTAATACATTTGGATGTAGTCAAGCAGAGACCTGATATTACGACTATAGCGAACGCCGCCGTACGTAGTAACCACAATCAGGCGGTCTTTTGCACGTGAAACAATCACATTCGTCATTGCATCTGAATCATAAAAATCATTTGCCGCAAAGCGATCATTCGCGTCTAAAACAGTAGACAAGATAACGGTTCCCGCACCTCGCCCCTGGAACTTATGTGCTGTTTCAGCAAGCCAGCGCGCCTGGTTGCCTTCACTTTGCTCAGCTTTGACTCGCTTTTGCAGTTCTGTAGCCTGCCCTCGAAATGGAGTAACGATCCCCAAAACAAAATCACCAGATGCGTCCTTATCTTGCGCCCCAATTCCCCGGTGAATAACTTCCATATCCTCAAGGCTGGCAATGATGTCGATCTCGCGTTGAGAGAATCGGCCGTCACTATTAGTCCTGCGTGCATGGTTACCTGGGGCCGCATAAACCACACACAGTGGATTGGGGGCACCGGCACCGGGCTGACGCATGGGAATCAGCTCGCCGTCGTAATACATGCGGTTGCAAAACTCAATGATCGCCGGGTGGCATCTGTAGTGCTCTTTGAGCAGGGTGGAAGGCACCGCGCCCTGCGGCATTTTCTTAATCGAGTCCAACAGCGACAGCGAGCGCACATCAAACCGCTCTTCGGGTGGGTTAGTTTCACTCTCGTCCCAGCCGTTGAAAATTGGGCCTATCTGTTTAGCGTCCCCAACAATGACGGCGTTACGCGCCTTACTCAACGCAGCCATGCCCTCTGGCAGTATGACCTGGGATGATTCATCAATAATGATCCAGTCGAGCAGCTTATCTTGGGCGAGGTTATTGCGAATTGAGAAGCAGGTGGATGCCACAACCGGGTAGGTGTGCAGCAGGCTATCTGTCTGTTGATCCAACCGCATCTGCGCTGTAAGGCGGCTTGGGGGAACCTTGCCAAAGCGTGTCAGCAGGGCCGTATCAAACACTGCGCGCGAGTATTGACGGTATGCGGCAGAAACCTTTTCGAGGCCAAAAGTGGCAGCTCTCCCCTGCGCCATATTGATGCGCTGCGTAAGCTCACGTTCACGGGCTTGGTAGAACGCAGCTTGAAGTGCGGATTGCACGTCCACATTGCCCAGATCAAGCCGCTTGAGAGAGCCGTAGGCGAAATAGCGGCGTACTGGCTCAACAAGTCCCCGGGGAGTGAACGCAGGTTTGGGAGCGCAGCGCGCCAGAGCAAGCAAGTCAGCGATAGTGTCTGAATCTCGATAGAAAATTTCCAGGTGGGAAATATTTGGCAGAAGACGGCGACTTTCCCGTATCTTCTCCTCAAACAGGTAACGCTCACGCTGGGTTGCGTTCAGTAGTGTCTGTAGCGCTGGAATCTCACGTGCGTCCCGCCACAGGGCAACCAGCTGTTCTTCCTGGGCACGTAGGGCGGCGTCGTTGATACTTACAGGAAAAGCAGGCAGGCCACGTACCGCGTTTTGACCCCAAGTCGTGCGCCTTTGTTCAAGATCGCCCTCGTGGTGCTGGAATTCCTTAACCCGCTCTGTGTTCCCGAGATTGGCCACCAAAAAGCCGTAGCCTTCTTCTGTCAGTTTGTCGACCATGTTGTCTACTGCGGAGTTGGCACCAGCGACGACGCCGACTGTCTTGCCCTGGGTGACTAGCGTGGCAATCAGGTTGAGGATTGTCTGGGTTTTACCGGTCCCGGGAGGGCCATCAATAACTGAGATCTGGTGCGTGAGCGCGGCGTGGATCGCATTGCGCTGATCGATGTTTGCACGGAAAGGCATAATGAGCTGGTCAGTTGCACCAGTCTGAGGGGAGGGTGTACCCGAGATGAAAGCCTCAAGCGCAGAGCCAGCGGGAACCTGCGTAAGCCGTTCCCACAGGGTAGCCAGGACGGCGGCAGGTATCGTCTCCCCTTGGCCGCTCCACTTGGGGTATTTGGCATTCTCATCAAATGTTGCCCCAACGCGCCTGGCCTGAGAGCGGACTTCCTCACGGATGTAATTGAGGACAGATACGTTGTAGCGCTGCTGTGGCGTGGCCCAATTAATCTGTACGGTGTTCTCGCCTAGTTGATAGAAGCAGAGTTCTTTTTTAGCGTTATGCCTAGTCAGGGTGTAACGCAGGCGATTTGGCTCTGTTTCGCTGGCGAGTACACAAACGCATTCCACGTCCGGCCACAACTCACCTTTGACGTAGACCTTATCTAGTTCACCAATTTGGTTGCACGCAACCTGGTAATAGATCTGCACTCTGTCGACGCCGTAGGCATATTCTTTTCCGTTCGCGTACGTAATGAGGGTGCGAGCCCCATCTCGCCGCACTCCTGCTACCTGCCGAGTCTTGTCATCCCACCTTTGGCTGTTCTGCGCGCGAACCAGTACGTGCATAAGCTGCGGATCTATAGTTCCCATACCTGCCCCCCAGTAAGTTTTAACGTTCAGGATAGGTGACTAATAATTTAGTCCACTAATACCCGCACAACCTAGCGCAGCTACAGCCCGCCCGCTATGCGCCCTCTTAGCGCAGCCCCGCCGGGTCAACTAGAGACAGGGCGCGCGGGGCGCGTGAGACCTGCACGCTTTGACCCCAGGTGAGGGTGAGGCGGTCGGATTCTATGCCGTCACCAAAGAGCACCAGGGATTCGCTGCCCACCACCAGGCTCAGTTCCTCCCCCTCACCTAGGATTCCTTCGGTGCAGTTGGTGCCAGTATGGGGCGAGGGCCAGGCTTCGCGCACAAACCACGCCAGGCAGGGCGAGGTGGGCGTGGGTAAATCCCCCATGTGCCGCCCGCGTTTTAGGGAGGCGCCCCAGCCGGTGGCGCCGGTCCCGGTGGAAACAACGACGCCGGAGGAGGACTGCCGCTCTGCGCGGGAACCCAAGGTGAGCTCGTAGCGGGCACTTTGATGGCTTGGGTGCCCAATAAACACCTCATTGAGGGCAGTGAGCGTACGCGAGTCGTCAGCAGCTGCGCGCACCATAGTCAGCTGGTCAACGCGCAGGTCAGAGCCCGTTTCCAGGCTGCGCAGCGCCCCCACCCCCTGCTCGGGCGTGCAGCGCACGAGCACGCCCGCATTGGCTTGGGGCACAGAGTTAACCCCCACCACTACCTGCTCGCCCACGTATTTGGCCACGTTAGCCACCAACCCGTCAGGACCAACCACAACAATTACGTCCTCGGGCGCAAACAGGAAGCGAGACAGTGAGTCGCGTTCGACGTCGGCGCTAGCCCAGCCGTCCGGGATCCCCGCCCGCACCCGCGCCAGGGCCGCCAGGTGGCACTCGTGCGCGCGCTCCACCTCCTCAAGGCTGCGCCCGCGTGAGCGCAGTACAAACTCAACCTGCCCGCGCGTGGAGTAGCGGTCCATGAGCTCGTCGTATTCGGTGGGGCGGCGCACAATCACCGCGCGGCGTCGCATTACTTGCCCGCCTTGGCTGAGCCGGTGAAGGCCGACACCAGGTCGCTGAGCACGTCAGCGGTAATGGTGATGTTGCCAAAGGACGGCATGTGACCTGCCAGCTCCTTAAGCGCCAGGGCGCGCGCCACCTCGGGCCCAGCCTCGGCGACAGCCTGGATGTAGGCCGCGTCATTGGCGGTACGGGCGCGTCCGGCGGTGTTCCAGTCGGTCTCGAAGGCCTTGGCTTTTTCTACGATGCGGCGCGATTCAGCCTCGACGGCGATCGCGTCAGCGGCGGCTTTCTCTTCAGCTTCGCGCCTGGCGTTGTGGCCTTCCTGGTCAACCAGGTCGGCGCGCTTACGGGCCAGGTCAAGCTTGGATTGCATCTCGTTTTCGGAGATTTGGGATTCACGTTCGACGGCGAGGGCGCGGCGCTCGTAGAGGGCGCGGTCGGCCTCGGCGCGCAGCTGCTCAAGCAGTGGGGCGCGCAGGGATGATTCAACCCCTTCATCGGGTCGCAGGGACAGCAATCGCACGTCAACAATGCCCACGCCGGTGGCCTGCAGCTGCTCGTTTGCGGCGAAAGCCTGGGTCAGGAGCCCGCTAACTCGCTCTAGGGAGCCGGAGATGGCTTCAGACAGGGCCATTGCGCCGATGGTTGAGGCCAGGGCGGAGTGGGCGATGCGGGTGACGGTTTCGTCGATTTGCCACAGGCCCTGGGCATCTTTCTTTGCTTCACGCGGGTAGAGACCAAAGTCGTAGTGCGCGGCGGCAGCCTCGGCGTTCTCGATGCAGTAGGTGACGGCCACCTGGGCGTTTACGTTTTGCTGGTCGCTGGAGGCTACCTGCACCAGGAAGCTGTGGGCGCGGTTAGCGGTGGGCACTTCCGCCAGCGCGCAGCGGCCTTTGCGCAGCCAGAAGGATTGGCCAACCCCGGAGCGGATGGTGCGTCCGGCGCTGATCTGGACGACGTGGTCGCCGGCGCCGCCCTGGTAGCGGATGAAGAAGGGGTGGTTGTGAAGGGTTCCCATGATGACTCCTTAGGTAATTCCCATTTGTTTGTGTCACTATGACGATAAACCTCTTCAGGCTTTAATGTCAACTTGACGCAAATAGGTTAGGCTAGAGCCATGATTGAACCTGTCACCTTCCCGATCGCCGTCGACGTCGTCGCCCTGACAGTCATTGACCACACGCTCAACGCACTTGTGGTGCGCCGAGGCATCGAACCTTTCCGTGGCCACCTGGCCCTACCTGGCGGTTTTATGCGCAGCGGTGAGCAGACAGACCAGGCCGCCGCGCGCGAACTTGAGGAGGAAACCGGCGTCACTCCCCCTGGGCACCTTGAGCAGCTGCGCACTTACGGCCCCCTTGGGCGTGACCCGCGCGGCCCGGTTCTTTCCGTGGCCTACCTGCTCTTGGCCCCTTCTTTCTCCCCTACTCATGCGGGGGGCGACGCCGCCGGGGCGCTATGGCAGCCCGTTGAGGCCTTGCTTGGTCCCGACTCTCCCCTAGCTTTTGATCACGCCGCTATCTTGGCCGACGGCGTCGAACGCGCCCGCTCTAAGATCGAATACTCTCCCCTGGCCACTTCTTTTTGCGGACCACAGTTTACGATCACCCAGCTGCGCACCACCTATGAGGCTATTTGGGGCTCCGCCCTAGATCCGCGTAATTTCCATCGAAAAGCCACAAAAACGGCGTCGTTCATTGAGCCCACTGGAGACAGCGTGCGCGAAGGGGCCGGGCGCCCGGCCGCCCTCTATCGCCTGGTCCCGGGAGTTGATGCGACCGCTTTTGTCCTAGACCCGCCTCTGCGCCGGCCCCCCGCCCAGGCCTAAGCTAAGCAACCAGCCGGCCTGGGCTCAAGAAACGCCAGCCACCCCGATAGACGAAGCCAGCATCCATCGGAACCAAGACAACGCCAGCCGCCCTAGACACTGACAGGCGCTAGCGTGCCTAGTCCGCGAGCGCGTCAGCAGCAGCCTCGATCTGCTCGCGCGCCGGGCAGACAGCTGGCCCCACTAGGGTCGTGGAAAGAGCGCCTGCACAGTTAGCCAGTAAAAGCGCTCGCTCTAGGGGGATTGCCTGCGCTAAAGCCGCCGCCAACACACCGGAGTGGGCGTCACCTGCGCCGTTAGTGTCGATAGCCGCAACGCGCGGCGTCGGAATGTAAGTCACATCTGCGCCAGTATTCGCGCTGGCCGCCGTCGTAACTGCCGCCGGAGCCGCAGCTAGCCCCTCCGCTGGAGCCGCCGCCGAAACCTCTGCCGAAGTTGCATCCGAAACCTCTGCCGGAACCGCCGTTGGCCTGGCGAAATAGGCGCCCTTAGCTCCGGCACGCACCACAACGGGGCGCCCCAGCAAGCTGGCCACCAAACTGGCCTCGCGCCCCTGGCTGCGTCCCTGCTCCAAGGCGCGCTTTGCGCTTTGGTTAATGATCTGCTGAGCTTCCCTATGATTCATCGAGACAATTACGTCACGCGCAGGTAGGCCCTGCGGGATGCCAATAACAGGCGAGACATCCAAAATGACCTGCACGCCCTCAGGTAATGCCTCCAGCGCCGCCTGCGCTGCCTGACGGTTAGCCGGGTGGTCCATGAGGTAGCCGTCAATGTAAAGCACATCCCCCGGGCGCATCGTTGCGGTGAAGTCCGCCCAAGCGCTTGCTGGCGCCCTCGTCTCAGCGCCCCGCGTGGAGATAAAGGTGCGCTCCCCGGATTGGTCAGTGAACGCAATACAAAAACCGTTATCGATACCGTCAATGCGGGGCCCGGCGTCCGTAATTTCCGCGCGCTGCAGGGCCTGCTGGATGAGTAAAGAGTAGGGGCCGTGGCCAATTGGGCTGAGTGAGACGGCCTGGGCGCCCATACGCCGCGCGGCCACCAGCGCGTTAAAGCCCCCACCCACGTGCATTCCTTCATCGCTAGCCCATACGTCGCCGCCAGGGGCCGGTAGTGCCTCGCCACGCACAGCCAGGTCTACAAGGATCTGGCCCATCAGCACCACGCGGCCCGCCGGGGCGCCTTTTTGTGGGGACGCGGCTGGGGTGAGCGCGGGTTTTTCTGGGTTGGGCGACGTCGTAGCTGCTGCGGGGACAGCGCCGCCACCCTCCCTATCACGCAGAGCCAGCAAATCTGTAGCGACGCTAGGCAGATCAAGCTGCGAAACCTGCTCCACCTGGGCCAGGCCGTAAGCGTCAAAAACCTCAACGCCCAAGCTTGCACCCAAAATTGCGCCTGCTATCGCACCAATTGTGTCAGTGTCACCACCCAAATTGGCGGCCTGCAGCAGGGCGCGCGGGGAGGGATCACGTGCCAGCAGCGCGAAAGCCATGGGGATTGCCTGCGCTGAGGCCACAGACGTGCCGATCTGCCCGGCCAGCCACTCTAGGGACGACGCCGGCTGGGCAGCCAGTTTTAATGCCCGGTGCGTGGCTGCCACAACATCCGGCTCTGGGCTCCAGGCGCCGCGCTCAGGTAGTGAGCGCACAAAAGCCACAGCTTTCCACAGCAGGTCTGTCACATCCGCCGCGCCGGCGTCGATCCCGAGTGACACGGCGGCTGCCACTAGCGCCGCTGACTGAAAGCCCTGACGGGTGGCGTGCGTGACCTGGCATGAGGACCATACGGCGTCGGCGAAAAGCTGCCGGTCCGACGTCGACGCCGCAATCCCGATCGGTGTCACCCGCATTGCCGCCCCATTAGTGGTGCCCTCACCGCCCACACGCAACGGGTTCTCGCCTGCGCGTACACGCTCAAGTGCCGCCTTCGTGGAGGGCCCCAGCAGATCCAGCGAGCCACGCTCAATCATGGAATCTTCCCAAGCCAGCAGGGCGTGGGAGAACTCGCTCGCATCTAAGTTCAGCCCAGAGCCGTGGCCTTTAAGCAGCAGGGAAGCGATCAATAATGCTTGCTCGGTGTCGTCAGTGACCGACCCGGCCGCCATACCCGGCGCATAGGGTTGGCTTTTATCCCCATCCACCAGGCCCGTGACATGGCCGTAAACCGTTTGAATCTGCTGTGGAGACATCGCTTGCGTTGGCATACCCAGCGCATCGCCCAGCGCTAACCCAGCCAATGCGCCATATGCGCGCGAAAAACGAGGATCCATGAACTTTTCCTCCCTATGCAAGCCGTGAACACATCCAATATAGGCGAGCCAATATCGAGTCAGAAAAGAAAGCTCCTTTAAAACTGCCCCACTTCACCTTTTTAAGACGAAAGCCCTATAGACTGAGGCGGTAAGGATTCTTAGACAACCGCACCTTTTAGTGCGTTTATCGCGGCAATCATGATGGCAAGCAACACCGTGCGCCGTCGGCCACCTACTCAGATCAAAGAAAGAGCCTCCCATGAGCGACACCAGCAAGCAGTCCGAGCAGAACGAAAACACTGAAGCGGACAGCACCCCCAACACTCCTTTGCACACCTCCCATGGCGTAACCACCATCGACGAGAACGTCATCGCCAAGATCGCCGGCATGGCCACGCGCGAGGTGCCCGGCGTCTACAGCATGGGTAACGCCATGCGCCGCGCCTTCACCGCCATGACCGAGCGCATCCCCACCGCCCAGACCAACGTCACCGGTGGCATTAACGTACAGAAGGGCGAAACCCAGACCTCCATTGAGGTCACCGTGGTGGTTGACTACGGTGCCCCCATCATTGAGGTCACCGAGGCGATCCGTAACAACATCATTGAGCAGATCGAGACCAGCACCGGCCTGGAAGTAGTTGAGGTCAACATCCACGTCACCGACGTGCACCTGCCCGGCGACGAGTCTGAGACCAACAACCTCAAGTAATTTACGCCTTGATCTGAGGAGATCTCATGAAGACAACGCACCTGGCCCTCCTAGTAGGCCTGTTCCTTGGAACCGTTCTGGCTTTTGGCTCCTTCGCTGACTTTGTGCTGGTGTCACTGTGTGGCCTGGTCGGGTTAGGAGTGGGCCTGTACCTGGAGGGCCGGGTCGATGTCCGCAGCTTCCTTGAGCGGCTAAGGAAGTGACGATGGCGCCCCTCGCCTCACCTGCAGCCGTCCAGTCCTCAGGCCTCCAGCCCACAACCGGGCAGGCCGGGCAGCGCGGCACCACCCAAGCCGCTGGCACGGGCACCGCCCAGCGCGGCACCACCCAAGCCGCTGGCACCGACGCGGGCACCGCCCAGCGCGGCACCACCACCATTCCAGCTAAAGTCGTGGCTAAAATTGCTGCCGAAGCCGCCTATGAAACCGGCAATGTTGGCTCCAACGCCGGCGGGGTTTTAGGCATCGGCGCCCGCCGCAACTTTTCCTCCCGCCCCGAAGCCCAATGTGAGCTCTACGGGCAGGTGGCCGTCTTGCACCTGAATCTAGGCCTGGTTTTTCCCACACCACTGGCGGACACAATCGAGGCCGTGCGCGCACATGTACGCAGCCGGGTGGAGCACCTGACCGGGCTGAGCGTCGGCAAGATCAATATTGAGATCTCCTGGCTTAACCCCGCCGGCCCAGGCAGGAAGAACCTGAAATGAGAAAAGTTCCAAAACTCATTCGCCGCCCCTCACGCAGCGGCTCCAGCGTGGTTCTAGCCCTGTTGCTGCTTGCCGGCGGAAGCCTGGGGGCTTGGCTGACCGGCCAGCGGCTCATCACCGGCTACTGGCCGCGCCGCACCCTACACGCGCTTGAAGCCATCAAATCCACTTCGCTTAGCTCCACTGCGGCGCTTATTGCCGCCGGGGTTGTGGCGGCCTGTGGCCTAATCATGATTATTGCGGCGCTATGGCCCGGGCGGCCTGAGCGCGTCGAAATTCTCCCCGACGACATTCCTGGCCAGACCGCAGTTAGACGCCGTGACCTGGCCAAACTGGTGAGGCTACAGGTTGAGCAGCTGGGCGGCGCTAACTCCGTTTCGGCCACTGCCCGCCGCTCGCGGGTTAACGTCGTCGTCCACAGCGTCCTAGATGAGCTAGAGCCCGTGCAGCAGGCCGCCCAAAAGCAGACTGACCAGGCCCTACAAATGCTCGCCCCGGTGGGCATTAAAGGCAGCCGCGTGCGCGTCAAGCACGCGAGCTAAGGAGGCACGATTATGCGTTCAGTTTCCACCCCGCTAAACCGGTGCGTCCTGGCTATCTGTGGCTTTGTTTTGTTGGTCGCCTCCGCTTGGCTGCTGGCTTCGGGCCTGGGTTTGGCTCGTTTTTGGCCCGACGCCGCCCCCTACCTGGCTAGCAAGCAGGGGCGGGTGGGCGCCGTCGCCAGTCAAGCAAACTGGCTTTTACCCGTGCTTGCGCTGGCCTCCGTGCTTGCCATCATTGGTGGTCTGGCGCTGCTTCTCATGCAGGTTCCGCGCCGGGTAGCGGCCTCACCTATGCGCCTGAGTGACTCTGAGGGGCTTTTACTCACTACCTTGGATCCAGAAGTTTTATCGCAGGCCCTATCTGAGCGGGCGCAGGGCGTGCCCGGGGTGGAGCGCTGCACGGTGTGGGTTAGCGGTACCTTGAGTCACCTGCAGATTCAGGCTGATGCCAGCGTGTCTCAAGAGTGCGAGATTGACTGGACTGTGTCTACGCTACGCAGCCGCCTTCAGCAGGATGTGAGCATCTCGCTGGGCTATGAACCTAAGCAAATTGACCTCTTGGTGCGCCTAGAGCGCCCCACCAGCTCTAAGGTTTTACGCACCACTTCGGGCCAAGGCTCCCCCAAGCCCGCTAAAGACACCGACGCCGCCTAAGGGCCGCCGACGCCGCAAGCCCAAGGCCAGCGTACACAAAAAGGCCGGGCCGCGCTCAATGCGTGACCCGGCCTTTCTATTTAAAGCTAGGCTCAGACATTAAACCTGAACTCCACTTTGCATCTGCCTAACGATATATGGAAGCGTAACCCCTAACCGATGAGATAGATCTACCCAGACCAGCTAACAGGGGCTTCTCACCAGGAGAAAGACGACCTGAGCGCGATCATCAATCCAAGCATCCCGTCCGAGAAGTTCTTATTCAGTGGGCCTCGGTGTGAAAAAGTATCAGCGTACGATCTTCTATGCCAAGACTTACCGTTAGAAGAGCTGAGGATCAGGCTCTGCGAGACGATACCCCGGAAGCATGTGCGCAATAGCGTGAGCGTCCATTGAAGCAAGTTCTCCAGGCTCGATTTTTCGCAGACCCCCTCCATACACTCTCCCCCCATCAAGTAGCTCTTCGGCGCTGATAGATAAAAGCGTCTCAAAGACAGACTCAATCGAAATCTGATTAAGTTCAATGGCATCCGCGAGCGCCCCGATTGGATACAACATCAGGTACATATTTGTGGCGATGGCTTGCGATTTGTTGAGAATAAAGCGGAACGGTTTATTACTCTTCAGAGAGCCTCGTCCCATGTATGTCAACAAGATAGGCGCAGGATCGCGTCGCTCGATCTTAAACCACACTCTTCGAGACTTCACGAGATAGGCATTAAGGATCTTCTCGTCAGCCTGCCCGAGATAGTCAGCGAGGGCAGGGTCTGACTCTCTCAACTCACCTACGCTGTTCGCGGACGGTTGCAATACGGCGAGCTGATGATCGAGCATTGGATACCCCTCCACCGATGACTCGACGATTTCCTGTCGCACGTATCGAGGAGCGGGCATTATCGGTGTCACATTTTCTCGTCTAATCCCCAGTGCCTCAATGCGCTCTCGAGGCAAAATGAAAAAATCGTTGTTACCTGTGGCAATACCTCGTCGAATTTTAAAAAATTCATCGAATCGCGGAAAAGTTCCTAGTTCACGATTACCGTGATCGGAAAATAAAGGACCCCACTTCCGGCTAAAATCTAGGGACTGCTGACTGTAATACCGAACCTCCTGAGGTTCGCAGACCGTCCCCCCTCGACTAAACGCAACCTTGTGGTCACCAATCGGACGCTCGTTAGTAAAAACAACCACCGTTGAAGTCACCAAAGCATCACTGAACTGCATTTCCTCAGGATCGAAACGATGAATTCTATTGAGCGTAACCTTCTCGACTAAGTATTGGCGTATCACTCTTCCATAATTCGTGTCTAGAAACTCGGAAGGAATCAACCACGCACTCACCGCCCCGGGCGCTAGCAGTTGATGGGACAAAAGCATGAAGTAAACATAAAGTCCCGACAAACCACTCACTTTAAGATTTAACTCTTTTTGAATTCTTCTTTGTCCAGCGAGCTTCTGGGAAGGATCAAGATGATGGTGTCGGACATACGGCGGGTTAGCCACTAGAAGATTAAAACTATGGTCTAACTGAGCAGAAACGACCAAGAAATCGCCTTCAACTACTTTAAGACCAGCCTCACTCCACAAATCTCTAGCAGCAGCGGCGAAACGGTTATCCAGCTCAACCCCCACCGCTTCAGCTAACTCCGCATTCTGATTTTGTTCGAGCAAAGCCGAAAAGAACGCGCCTGACCCACATGAGGGCTCAAGGAATCGCACCTCTCGTCTTCCGTGCAAGGTTAGGGCGAAACGCATCACATCTTCAGCTAGCTGCGGCGGCGTTGCAAACTGACCTGTCTCATTCCGTTGCTTGGCAGAACGCTCTGCGTCAAGCAACTGCTGGATTGAAAGTCGACGAGACTCTAGATCTATTCTCTCAAAGTCCAGCAAGGGCCAAATCCTCGACTCGATGTTCCCAAACCCAGTCAATCCGTTCACTCGCCTCATAACCAAGGTAACCTGGCGAGAAATAACCGGTTAAAAACAGTACTAAATCGACTTCATCTCCGTAAGAAGCTCTAAGTTGGTGAACCTTTTGCGCTTCCTCTTTACGTCGTTTATTTGTGTTTGTCTCATCACCAGCACTTTTAGCTTCGATTAGCAATGGCATACCCGATTCCAAAGCCTGTCGAGGTTGAATCACTACGTCGATAGGCATGTTCGTCCGAATCCCATTTTCACTGAACACTGGTACATTCTGATGGATAGCATATGTTCCAGGATCCATGTCACGAATGTCAGTTGCTGCGGGTATTTGACGATGAACATATCCCTTAGATTCCAGCCAGTCTCTAATGACCGCAATTTGCCTCGCCTCTTGGACATTTCGAATAACGGGATCAGTCAGAACATTAGTTCTTCGATCGCCAACAACGACGGCAGCAATCTCAATTTGTTGCGGCGTGGGTTCACTACCAGTAGCGAGCCACTGGAACAAAGTCAGATCAAGCATATTTTCCACAACACGGCAAATCCTGCTGAGATGCTCATTGAGTTCATGCGGTTTCATCCGCGGGGGAAGACGATTCTCTTCCTCAAGCGTCTTTAGGAAGCTTTTCTTAGACCCTGCGAGACCCATGAGCCGATCTCTGGCGATCGGCGGAGCTGTCGATTGTCGAAGCGTCGAAACGATACCAGGACTTTCCTTAATAACTTCGGGAGTTAATAAACGCATATAGTCAGTGGCCTTGAACAGACGCTCGACATCATTAACTACTTCCGCGCGCGCTCGACGATACGCCTCAGGCGCCGCTTCCATAAACCACGTGTTATACAAGAGGACCGACCTCTGCCAATCCTCAGCCCACAGTGCCGTTCGTTCGCGGTTGATACTAACTGTCATAACCCCTGCTCAGCTACCTCTCCAGCCCCACTATCGCAGTAGTCACGGTCTACGCTAAGGAGCAAGCCGGATAGTCGTGTTGGGAGCCTCATCTCTTTCCACCAGACGTAAGTCCCGTACGAAATTCGACTACGTCGCCGTCGGCCATAACGTAGTCTTTGCCTTCCATGCGCACCTTGCCGT
>ERZ773007.774-NODE-774-length-15688-cov-28.158703_pt1 | contig 15688 bp, 11 predicted proteins | sample MGYA00580665_ERZ773007 | MGnify/ENA primary metagenome ERZ773007 (study PRJEB29015, sample SAMEA2738122) | human oral metagenome | biome: human oral; feature: human-associated habitat; material: saliva | place: China | collected 2167 ... | reverse complement strand
CGACGTCGGGGTACAGGGTGCCCTGGACGAGGAACTTCACCTCGCCGCCGGCGGCACCAACCTCTTCGATGACCTGCTTCTGGGCGGCCTCGAAGGAGCGGATGAACTCGCGGCCGATGATCTTACGCTTCGCCTCGGGCTCGGTGACGCCGGCCAGGGCGGACAGGAAGCGCTCCGACTCGTCGCACGTGATGACGCGGATACCCATGCCGCGCGCGTAGTCGTTCTCCACCTGCTCACGCTCGCCCGCGCGCAGCAGGCCGTGATCGATGAAGAAGCAGGTCAGCTGATCGCCGACAGCCTTGTGCACGAGCGCCGCGGCCACGGAGGAATCCACGCCGCCGGACAGGGCGCAGATGACCTGCGCGTCGCCGACCTGCTCGCGGATCTTCTCGACCTGCTCATCCACGATCGAGCCAGCGGTCCACGTGGGCTTGATCCCCGCACCCTCGTACAGGAAGTTCCTCAGCGCGTTCTGACCGAACTGGGAGTGGCCCACCTCGGGGTGCCACTGCAGGCCGTAGAGGCGACGCTCGCGCGACTCGAAGGCCGCGACGGGGGTCTCGGCGGTGGAGGCCGTGACGGTGAAGCCCTCGGGCGCGCCCTGGACGGCGTCGCCGTGGCTCATCCACACGATCTGGTCGTCGGGGGTGCCGTCAAACAGGCAAGAACCCGCAGAAACCGTGGCCTCGGTGTGCCCGTACTCGCGGGTGCCCGTGCGTCCCACGGTGCCGCCGAGGGCGTGGGCCATGGTCTGGAAGCCGTAGCAGATGCCCAGGACGGGCACGCCGGCCTCGAAGATCGCGGGATCGACGGAGGGCGCACCCTCCTCGTACACGGAGGACGGGCCGCCGGACAGGATGATGGCGGCGGGCTCCTTGGCGAGCATGTCCGCCACGCTCATGGTGTGGGGGACGATCTCGGAGTAGACGTGAGCCTCACGCACGCGGCGTGCGATCAGCTGGGCATACTGCGCGCCGAAGTCGACGACGAGGACGGGGTGCATGTCAGTAGCGTTCACCCTCCTAATGCTACCCGCGCACACCCCGCACCGTCGCACACCATAGCGCATGTCACCGCCTATCGTCAGCGCAAATAGGAGCGGCCCCGCCCCGGGTGGGGACGAGGCCGACTCGAGTCACGCCCGAAGGCGTGGTATCAGCGGAAGAAGGAGCGCAGCATCGGGAAGGCTCCGGTGGCGACGGCGGCCTTGACAAGGTCGCCGATGATGAAGGGAACGAAGCCCTTAACCAGGCCCTGCGCAAACGTCATGTGGGTGAAGGGGATCATCCACGCCAGGCCCAAGATGTACACAGAGAAGAGAGACACAAGCGCGGTCGGTGCCATCGTGAGCACGCGACGGTCCGCACCGCGCTGGGCGGCCAGACCCGCGATTGCGACGGCGAGGAAGTAGCCGAGGATGTAGCCGAAGGAAGCGAAGGCCCATCCGACGTTCGTACCGGTGAAGACCGGAGCGCCCGCGATACCGAGGAGGGCGTACGCGCCGACGGAGACGAGGCCTCGGCGCGCACCCAGGGTCGTACCCACAGACAGGGCACCGAGTGTACCGAGCGAGACGGGCACAGGCGTGAAGGGCAGCGGGACCGAGATGCGGGCCAGGACGATCATGGCGAGCGTGCCAGCGGCGATCAGAGCAATCTCGCGGACGAGCGTGCCGCCAAGACGGTCGGCGAGAACGCGGTTCTCGCGCGCGGCGACGGGGGAAGCGGTCAGGGTGGTCATACGACACCTTTCAACAGGGCCAACGGGCTTTCATTCAATAATTGAACGATATGCTGCTCGCCACTCCCTGTCAAGCACACCCGAGCACATCACAGGGGGGCGAGCGCCACACCGGCGCTCGCCCCCCCTGAGACCCACGAACGGGAAAATCAGTGCGCGAAGTGGCGCGTCCCCGTCAGGTACATCGTGATGCCCGCGGCGTTCGCCGCGTCAATCGACTCCTGGTCACGCACGGAGCCACCGGGCTGAACGACGGCCTTCACGCCCGCGTCGATGAGCACCTGCAGGCCGTCCGCGAAGGGGAAGAACGCATCCGACGCGGCGACCGCGCCAATGGAACGCTGCTCCGGTGCCTCGGCCACGACCTCGGACGCGCGAGCGCCACCCGCGCTGTCCACGTTGGAGGCCGCCGCGTCACCCGTCGAGCGCGAACCCAGCGTATTCGCGCGCTCGACCGCCAGCTTGCACGAGTCCACGCGGTTCACCTGGCCCATACCCACGCCCACAGACGCACCGTCCTTGACCAGCAGAATCGCATTGGATCGAACCGCGCGCACCGTACGCCACGCGAACTCCAGGTCCGCCAGCGTCGCCTCGTCGGCGGGAGCGCCGGCCGCGAGCGTCCAGTTCTCCGGGGAGTCGCCCGGCGCGTCGATGTCGTCACGCTCCTGGACCAGCAGGCCGCCGCTAATCTGCTTGAACTCGTACGAGCCGCGAGCCGGGGGCTCGACCTGCAGGACGCGCAGGTTCTTCTTCGTGCTCAGAACCTCGAGCGCGCCCTCCTCGTAATCGGGTGCCAGCACGACCTCGGTGAAGATCGGGACGATCTGGCGGGCCAGCTCCACGCTCACCGGACGATTCACGGCGATCACGCCGCCGAACGCCGACACCGGGTCGCAAGCGTGCGCCAGGCGGTGCGCCTGCGCCACATCATCCGCCACCGCAATGCCGCAGGGATTCGCGTGCTTGATGATCGCCACGCACGGACGCTCGTGATCGTAGGCGGCGCGCAGGGCCGCATCGCCGTCCGTGTAGTTGTTGTAGCTCATGGCCTTGCCATGCAGCTGGCGTGCGTTCGCGATACCCGGCGCCAAGGCCTCGTCGTCGGCCCCCTCATCCTCGAAAGACTCGTCGATCTCGCGGTACACGGCCGCACCCTGATGCGGGTTCTCGCCGTAGCGCAGCGACTCCACGCGCTCGAACGCGTCAGCCACAAACACAGGCATACCCGAGGCCTGCCCCTCCTCCTCGGGAGCCTCCACCACGTAGTCCTCCTCGGCCCGGTAGCCCAGAGACTCCAAAAACGCGGCATCGGAAGCAACCAAATGAGACTCGGCGGCCTCGTCAAGGGTCTCGCGCACATCCCCACAATCCAGCTGATCAGCAAACCATCCGGCGATCGCCAGATCGTAAGTCGCCGTATGCGCGAAAGCCTCGGCCGCCAGCTCGCGGCGCTGCTCAAGAGTGAAGCCCTCCCCCGCCACAGCCCCCGCCACATCCGCGTAACGCTCCGGGGAGGTCACGACCGCGACCGACGGGTGATTCTTCGCGGCCGCGCGCACCATGGACGGGCCACCGATGTCAATCTGCTCGACGCACTCATCGAAAGAAGCACCCGACGCAACCGTGTCCTGGAACGGGTACAGGTTGCACACGACCAGGTCGAACGCCTTGATACCCAGCTGCGCGATCTGCTCGCGATGCGCGGCCTTACGCTGATCGGCCAGAATGCCGGAATGAATAAAGGGATGCAGAGTCTTCACACGCCCCTCCAACACCTCCGGGAAACCAGTCACGTCCTCAACCGGGGTCACAGCCACGCCAACAGCCGCAATACGCGCGGCCGTGGAGCCCGTGGAGACAATCTCCACGCCGGCCTCGCCCAGCGCACGCGCCAGTTCCTCCAGCCCCGTCTTGTCATACACAGAAATCAAGGCCCGCTTAATCGGGCGCACGTCAATGGGTTCCAGATTGTCCAAGGAGACAGACATAGTTCCTCCAGGTCGAGAGCCAAACCCCGGCGCCCAGGCGGGCGACGCCACGCGGGACATGCAGCCGCTCCCCGGTGGTAATCCACCCTCGCCAGTCACGGCACCTCCAGTCTAGTTCAGGCCACAGCCCACGTCAGCCGCCCGCAGGGGTCGACCGCGTCACGATCACCCCCCAACACGGCACGCCTCACACACCACCCTGGTCCCGATCGCCCGCCAGTTCCTCATCTGACTCCTTCACGCCCTCGCCCACGCCCCCCCTGCGCGGATTCGGCGCCCAACCCCACCGGCTCCGCCCCAGCCTCGGCGCCCGCGGTTGTGTCCCCCATCGCCGCGGGCGCGGAAGCCTCAGCCCAAGCCTCGTCCGCGCCAGACGCGGAGTCACGCTCCTCCCGATCAATCAACGAGGCCGTGGCAGCCTCACGAGACAAACGCTCCGCGCGACGCCGCCGCAAAGCCTCCCCCTCACTGCGCACACGGCCAGCACCCTGCCCCACAAGCGCACGCGTCGTCGGATGCGTCGCCAACGCCACCAACGTCGCCGGCAACGCAACCTCCAAGCACAACGCCAACGTCACCCACCCAACACGTGGACCCATCGACGCCAGACGCACCGAACCCAGACTCATCGTCGCACTCCACATCCACAGCGCAACCACCAAAGCGAACACACACGAAGCCAACACCCCCTGCGCGCACTGATGCAGCACATGCGAACGCCGGAAAACACGCGACGACACCACACCAAGCACCACACCAAGCGCAACCGGAACCAACAGCACCCAGTTACCAGGCGCCGTCTGCGCAACCGCACCCAACAGCGGAATCGGCGGAATCGGGCCAGGACCAACCACCGTCGGCGAATGCAACGAATCCGTCGCCGTCATAAAGCCCGCGCCCGACCACCAAGCCCCAGCCCACGCCACCACAGTGGGCGCAAAACACACCTGCACGCCAACAATAAACGCACTATCCACCCCCGACGACGCCCCCAACAGCTCCTGAATGCCACCCATCCGATCCCAACCGGCCACAAGCGCGACCACAGCCGCCACCGACGACGCCACGACCGTCGCCGCCGCAAGCAGGCCACCCATTTTAAAACCGCCGGAAATCCAATGCTGCATCGCGGGCGCATCACTGTCACGCGAAAAACTGGAAGCGATAAACCAAAGAGAACCGACCAAAGGGATAAGAACCGCGCCAACCGTACCCGTCCACCACTGAGAATGCGAGCCAGAAGCACCCGAGAGAAACCACGACGTGAACAGGAAACCCGGAACCGCAAAAAGCGCGGACGAGCGAGGAAAACCCGCCGTCGTTCGCAACAGTAAACGCAGGAGAACAACGAGGAGAACACCAACCAGGGTGGGAATTGCCCGATAGTGCACTCCCTGGACCACCGAAGTACCACCCACAACGGCGACCCACAGGTCACCGCCCAAGCCAAGCGCATCGCGCGGAGTCGTGTCATTCATCCACGTGTTCGAACGCAGCGACAGGTAGGCAAGCATCGTCAGAACCGTGGTCAACGCCCAGCCCGCAAAAGCCGCCTCCAGACCGGCCAAGACACCACGCGCCCATCCCTTAGGGATAGCAACGCGAATAGTCGCACGGTCCGCCACGTACGTGGTCGTTGTCCGCCGAGGACTCGGTACTTCTCTGATGCGCTCGCTCACAAGCCCATAGTGACAGAATCAGCCCGGGGCCGCGACACTGCGCGCCGACCCCGAGCCGATTAGAGCTGTGACGTTATCGAGAGAGAATCTCGCGCGCAATCTGCGCCGTCTGCGAGGGAGTGCGACCCACGCGCACGCCCACAGCCTCGAGCGCCTCCGCCTTCGCCGCCGCCGTACCCGACGAACCCGACACAATCGCGCCCGCATGCCCCATCGTCTTACCCTCCGGAGCCGTGAATCCCGCAATGTAAGCGACGACAGGCTTCGTCATATTCTCCTGAATCCACGCGGCCGCACGCTCCTCAGCATCACCGCCAATCTCACCAATCATGACGACAAGATCAGTGTCCGGATCAGCCTCAAAAGCAGCAAGCGCATCAATGTGGGTCGTGCCCACAACCGGGTCACCACCAATACCCAAGCACGTCGTGAAACCAAAGTCGCGCAGCTCGTACATGAGCTGGTACGTCAACGTGCCCGACTTCGAGACCAGACCCAAGCGCCCCGGCCCCGTAATATCCGCCGGGGTGATGCCCAGGTTCGCCTGCCCGGGCGAGATGATGCCGGGGCAGTTCGGGCCGATCAGGCGCACTCCCGCCGCGAGCGCACGCTCGACGACGATCGTGGAATCCTGCACGGGGATACCCTCGGTGATAAGGACAATCGTCTCGATGCCCGCCTCGATGGCTTCCAGGGCGGCGCCCTTCGCAAAGGCCGGGGGCACAAAGATGACAGACGCGTTCGCGCCGGTGGCCTCACGAGCCTCGGCGACCGTACCGAAGACGGGGATCTCAACCTGGCCATCGGTGACCCGACCGGCGCCGGGGCCGTAGCCCCGCACGTCGAAAGTCACGGTCGTGCCCGCCTTACGGGGATTCGTGCCGCCCACGATGGTCGTGCCGGCGCTAAGCATACGCTGGGTATGCTTGCGCCCCTCGGCACCCGTCATACCCTGGACGATGACCCTGGTGTCAGCGTTGACGAAGATAGTCATGAGTGTTCTCCTGCGATTCTCGGGTCGTTACTTCGACGGCGCCTGGGCTGCGAGCTTAGCCGCGAGTCGGGCCGCCCCATCCATCGTTTCTTCCAAGTGGACGAGGGGGTGGGCAGCCTGCTCAAGAATCGCGCGCCCCTCCTCAACCTTATTTCCGTCGAGACGCACGACCAGCGGCTTGGAGGCAGTCTCCCCCAACGTCTCGAGCGCACCAACGATGCCACGAGCAACCTGGTCGCAGGCGGTGATGCCTCCAAAAACGTTGACAAACACGGAACGCACCTGCTCGTCTCCGAGGATGATGTCCAGGCCCTTCGCCATGACCTCGGCCGAGGCGCCGCCGCCGATGTCCAGGAAGTTCGCGGGCTTCATGCCGCCGAACTCCTCGCCGGCCATCGCGACCACGTCGAGCGTCGACATGACGAGGCCCGCGCCGTTACCGATGATGCCGACCTGGCCCTCCAGGCGCACGTAGTTGAGACCAGCTGCCTTTGCGGCGGCCTCGCGCGGATCCTGCGCGGCCACGTCCACGAGTTCAGCGTGGCCCGGGTGACGGAAGCGGGCGTTGTCGTCGAGAGTCACCTTGCCGTCCACGGCCCACACAGAGCCGTCAGGGCTGGAGACGAGCGGGTTGACCTCGACCAGGGTCGCGTCCTCGTCGCGGTAGACGGTCCACAGGGTTTCGAGGACGGGGGCGATGGCCTCGGCCGTGGCCTCGTCAAAACCAGCTTCCTTCGCGATGCGTCGGGCAACCTCGGCGTCGATGCCGACAACCGGATCCAGCGGGACGCGGGCGAGCGCCTCAGGGCGTTCCTTGGCGAGGGTCTCAATATCCATGCCGCCCTCGCGCGAGCACATCGCCAAGTGGCGGCGGTTCGAGCGATCCAGCAGGATCGAGAAGTAGTATTCGGCGGCGATGTCCGCGCCGACAGCGATTATGACCTTCTTGACGATATGGCCCTTGATGTCGAGGCCGAGAATCGCCTCAGCCTTCTCGTAGGCCTCGTCGGCGGTGTGGGCGAGCTTGACGCCGCCGGCCTTGCCGCGGCCGCCGGTCTTGACCTGGGCCTTGACGACCACCAGCTCGCTTCCCGCGTCGAGGAGGGACTGCGCGGCGCTGCGCGCCTCCTCGGGGGTCGTGGCCACGGCGCCGTCGAGCACGGGGACGCCGTGCTGGCGGAACAGGTTCCTGGCCTGGTATTCGTACAGATCCATGCAGCTGATCCTCTCGGGGCATGTGGATGGCTTGCGGGCGCGGGCCGACGTCGGCCGGGCAGGCACCAGTGATGAGCCTAACGTCCCAGTGGCCGGTTGGGAGGGCGGACACGGGCGCGAAGCGCTGGCGTCTCACGCAGCGTGGTCGCAGCGTCTCACGGCGGTGCGTGCGCACCGGGGCCTCCACCAGCCATGAGCGCCATCCAGCCACGTAGGATGACGAGGGATGGGGCACGTAGCATGAGCAAGGTTCCCGAGAGTCTTCAGGGTGGGTCGACTGAGGTCACCAAGGTGGGCGGCAGAGTCCTTCGCGCTCGACACCAGGGCAGCACCAATGTTGAGTGGCTGCTCACCGTGCTGGAGCGCAGGGGGTTCAGGTACTCCCCGCGTTTTGTGGGCCTGTCCGACGACGGCCGGCAGGTCCTGGAATTCATGGAGGGACGGGCCGGCAACTACCCACTGCCCGCGGCTCTGCGCAGCGACGAGGCGCTCATCTCAGCGGCCCGAGCGCTGCGCTTACTGCACGAGGCGACCAGCGACCTGGCGACCGAGGTGCTGGATGGCTGGATGCTGGAGGCAGTTGAGCCTTACGAGGTCATCTGCCATGGGGACTTCGCGCCGTACAACTGTGTGTTCAACGGGAGCAGGCTGGTTGGCATCATCGACTTCGACACCGCGCACCCAGGTCCTCGCGTCCGCGACATCGCCTACGCGATCTATCGCTTCGCCCCACTGACCGCACCAGAGAACGCCGCCGGATTCGGCTCTCTGGCCGAGCAGGCTCGGCGGGCTCGGCTGTTCTGCGACGAGTACGGGGAGGTGAATCGGTCTGAGATCATCGAAGCCGCGTGCCGACGGCTGCTCGATCTGGTCCGGTACATGCGTTCTCAGGCGGCGCAGGGCGATACTGCATTCCAGTCCCATCTCGACGACGGCCACGACACCGTCTATCTGCGCGACGTCCACTATCTGAAGGCCAACGCGGCGACACTCACCAGAACGCTCATGTAAGAGCCCCGATCAAACCACTACTGGATCGCGACACGCGGTCTCTCCCCATGAGCGCCGTCGAGAACGTACTTTTCCTACGAGGACTGCGTTGTCCCACAGATGACTGCGGGCAGGCCCCAGTCGTCTGGAGGAGAACGCAGTCCCCGTCCGCGATGTACGTTCCCGATCCTGAGCTGCCCACCACGACGCGAATTATCATGAATTGACACGAGGAGGCTCGAGAAGGGAGACGGTCATGCCCGCACTAACAGCGACGAGTGCGCTGGTCGGCGCCGTGGTGCTGCTCGGCGTCTGGAGTGGCAGGCGGTGGGGTCGACGACGCAAGCGCGTCCTCGACGCCGAGGCCCGCAGGTTCCACACCCGCAGAGACCGGTAGCTCCTTAGCCCGTGGACCTACTGTCCCCCTGCTCCCACAGCAGGGGGCACATCGTTCCCCTCCTCCTGGGGTTCACCGGGAACCGGCGAATGCGCGGACGCCGCAGCAAGAAAACACTCCTGGGACCACAGGCGGATGACGTGGCGGCGCTCACCAGCAACAATAAGGACTGATGCCCTCCCGGCCGACGCCGGGAGCCAGGCCTACCGGCGCCCCCAGGGAAGGACCCCACATGCCAGCCGCCATGTCCTCAGACAACGCAGACACTGCCCCCTCCCCCACCGGCTCATCTGCCGGCCCGCTGCTCGGTCTGGACGGCGAGCCCCTGCGCATCGGGGTCCTCACCTCCGGCGGGGACGCCCAGGGCATGAACGCGGCCGTGCGGGCCGTGGTGCGCACCGCCATCCGCCTGGGGGCCAGGCCCTACGCGGTCATGGAGGGCTGGGCCGGGGCCGTGGCCGGAGGCGACGGCATCCGCCCCCTGGAGTGGGACTCGGTGGGCTCCATCCTCCAGCGCGGCGGCACCATCATCGGCACCGCCCGCTCAGCCGAGTTCCGCGAGCGCGCAGGCCAGCTGGCGGCCGCCCGCAACCTGCTGGAGCACGGCATCGACCGGCTCGTGGTCATCGGCGGCGACGGCTCCCTGACCGGCACCAACGAGTTCCGCAAGAACTGGCCCTCCCTGCTCGAGGAGCTCGTCGCGACCGGTGACATCAGTGCGCAGACGGCCGCCGCCCACCCCGTCCTCATGGTGACCGGCCTGGTGGGCAGCATCGACAACGACCTGGTGGGCGCCGACATGACCATCGGCACCGACTCGGCCCTCCACCGCATCCTGGAGGCCATCGACGACATCTCCTCGACGGCCGCCTCCCACCAGCGCACCTTCGTCGTGGAGGTCATGGGCCGCCACTGCGGCTACCTGGCCCTCATGGCGGCCGTGGCCGGGGGCTGTGACTACGTCCTGGTCCCCGAGCTCCCCCCGGGCAAGGACTGGGAGGAGGACATGTGCTCCAAGCTCAAGGCGGGCCGCGAGGCCGGGCGCCGCGAGTCCATGGTGATCGTCGCCGAGGGCGCCACGGACCGCGAGGGCAACCGCATCTCCGCCGACGACGTCCGCCAGGTCATCGCCGACAAGCTGGGTGAGGCCGCCCGCGTCACCATCCTGGGTCACGTCCAGCGCGGTGGCCGCCCCAGCGCCTACGACCGCTGGATGTCCACGCTGCTGGGCTGCGCTGCCGCCCGCGAGGTGGTGTCCATGGAGCCGGGCAGCGAGCCGGTCATCATCGCCGAGCGCCACAACCGCATCCACCGCCTGCCGATGATGGAGCAGATCGCGGCTACGCGCGCCGTCAAGGATCTCGTGGCCGCCCACGACTACCTCGGGGCGATCCAGGCCCGCGGGGCGAGCTTCGGCAGGATGCTCGAGCTGTTCGAGACCATGTCCACGCCTCCCGCCGAGCCGGCCACTGACGCGGGATCGACGCCGTCGGCCTCCGACCGCCCCAAGCGGGTCGCCATCATCCACGCCGGCGGCCTGGCCCCGGGGATGAACACGGCGGCGCGCGCGGCCGTGCGCCTGGGCATCGACCACGACTTCACGATGCTGGGCGTCTACGGCGGCTTCCCCGGCCTGCTCGACGGCGACGTGCGCGAGCTGACGTGGGCCGACGTCGAGGGCTGGGTCGGTGACGGCGGCGCCCAGCTGGGCACGCGCCGCGAGGTGCCCACCATTGAGCAGCTCTACGCGCTGGGGCGGGCCATTGAGCTCCATGAGATCGACGCCCTGCTGGTCATCGGCGGCTACAACGCCTACCTGAGCGCCTTCCGCCTGGTCACCGAGCGGGACCGCTACCCCGCCTTCCAGATCCCGATCGTGTGCGTGCCGGCCTCCATCGACAACAACCTGCCCGGCTCCGAGCTGAGCATCGGCACCGACACGGCCCTCAACAACGCGGTGGTGGCGCTGGACTCCATCAAGCTCTCCGCGGCGGCCTCCCACCGATGCTTCGTCGCCGAGGTCATGGGCCGCAAGTGCGGCTACCTGTCCCTGATGTCGGGCCTGGCCACCGGCGCGGAGAAGGTCTATCTCAACGAGGAGGGCATCACGCTGGCGGGCCTGGCCGCCGACTCCGAGCGGATGGTGGAGTCCTTCCGCTCGGGACGCAGCCTCTACCTGGTGATCCGCAACGAGCGGGCCAGTGTCAACTACACCACCGACGTCCTGGCCCACATCTTCGCCGAGGAGGGCAAGGGCCTCTACGACGTGCGCGAGGCGATCCTGGGTCACCAGCAGCAGGGCGGCAGCCCCACGGCCTTCGACCGGATCATGGCGACCAAGCTCGTCGCCCACTCCCTGGAGCTGCTGGCCTGCGCCCTCAAGCGCGGCGAGCCGACGGCCTCCTACGTGGGACTGGTTCGGGGCAAGGTCTCCGACCACCCGCTGGACCGTATGAACGACGACCTCGACCGCGACCACCGTCGCCCCCGTCACCAGTGGTGGCTGGGCCTGCGCCCCGCCGTGGGCCTGGTCAGCCAGGACATCGGGACCCTGACGCTTCAGGACGTGCCCGACTTCGGTGAGGCGGTCGACGACGCGGCCAGCTGACCCACTGGCCCCGGGAGCCGAGCGGCCGGGTATGGTGCCTGGCGTGCGCGCGCTGATACGACCCCGGTTCCTGGTGGCTGCCGCCGTGGCGGGCGTGGCCGCGGGTCTCATCGGAGTCGCGATGGCACTGCTCCTGGGGCTCTTCGAGTCACTGTTCTACGGCGTCTCCCACGGCGGGCTCCTGGAACGCCTGGCTGCCGCCCCGCCCTGGCGGCGCGCGCTCGCCCCGGCCCTGGGCGGCCTTGTCGCAGGCGGCTTGTGGTGGTGGTTGCGCGCCACCGGCGGGGTGGCCGACGTGGAGTCTGCCGTCGCGGACCGCAGCGGTCAGGCGGCTGCCCGGATGGGGCTGGCGCGGCCCTTCCTCGACGCCGTCACCCAGGTCCTCACGGTCGGTGCGGGCAATTCGGTGGGCCGCGAGGGCGCTCCGCGTCTGGCCGCCGGGGCGGTGGCGGCCAGGCTCGCCACCCGCCTGGGGATCGGCAGGAGTGAGGGCGCGATCCTCATTGCCTCCGCCGCCGGGGCGGGGCTGGCGGCTATGTACAACGCGCCGCTGGGTGGGGCCGCCTACGCCGTCGAGCTCGTCATGGTCGCCGGGATGCGACGGCGCGGTGCCCTCGTGGCGGTGCCGGTGTGCCTCATCGCCACGATCGTCTCCTGGCTGCACTCCCACGGGCGGCCCACCTTCGAGGTCGCCTCGAACGGACTGTCGTCGGGGACCGCCCTCGGCCTGGTCCTGCTCGTGCCGGTGGCCGCCGCGCTCGGCGTGGGGGCCAGGGCGCTGTGGTCGTGGATGCTGGCGCACCGGGTGCGCGTCCCCCGGTGGCTGCCGGCGGCGATCGGTACGGCAGGACTGGTCACCGGGCTGGCGAGCCTGTGGGTCCCGGCGATCGTCGGCAATGGCCGTGACGCCATGGAGATGGCTCTGGGTACTGGCCTTCCCGGGGCCTCGAACAGCGCTGCGGGAGCGGGCCTAGTCCTGCTGGTGGGCATCGTGGCCCTCAAGCCGGTCCTCACCGGTCTCACGCTCGCAGCCGGCGCCACCGGCGGCCGGCTGGCCCCCTCCCTGGCCGCGGGCTCGAGCGCCGGAGCCGCCCTGGCGATCGCGCTCCACGCCTGCGGGGTGGAGGCCAGCGTGCCGGTCCTGGCACTGGCGGGGGCAGGTGCCGTCCTCGCCACCACTCAGAGGGCCCACGTCTTCGGGATCGTCTTCACCTGGGAGCTGGCCCGCGCCGGAGCCTGGACGCTGGTGGCCCTGTTCGCCGTCGTCCTCGCCGCCACAGTGCTGACCGCACCAGCTTACTTCGGCAATTTAACTCGCGTGTTTCACAAACCACAGACAATATAGACACCATAACCCTTATTGCCGATTAGCGGCCACGATCATAAAACCTAAGGCCGCAAGAATTAAAAAAATAAAGCTTGATACTGACATAGGAATGGTGGCCGCCGCCCGTCGAAGCACCTCCGACAAGGCCGCCAATGCAGTCAACGCAAGCGCCCCACCAAATACAATACCACGAGCCAACCATGAATCCTCGTCCAGGGAGTAACGCCAAAACGCGCACAACAAGAGCGCAGCAAGAAGCAGATACACCCAAAACGCCGATCGTCCCGACTCAAGCCTGGAAACCCCCAGCCACACACAGAGGACTGCAACATACTGAGGGAGGACACGAGCAGAAATTGATAGCCAGGTAGGCCAATATATTTGTTTGAAATAAAAGGAAAGCCAGCAGGAAAAGCCCGCGAACACCAGCCCAACGATCGTCACAGTGAGTACCGCGCGCCAATCCCAGTCAACATAGTGATTGACGGCCACATCTTCGACATTAAACACTTACTCACACCTCAAATCTAATCGCTGAAAATACATGACCAAGAAACCAGCACCCCAAACACAACAAGACATCAATTCAGTTCCCAACGAATCGAAGTCGCGACCACAAAAGGAAGCGACCTTTAAGTCTGCATCAAAATAACATTCACCTCTCCAAGCAATACAACCACCGCACCAGGAAATCGCAGCCGCCTACAATCACACCCCACCCCCCTTTTCAATCTCCCTTAATCGGAACTGTAACACAAGTAGACAGTCCACATAAGCTCAGACTTAAGTCACTTATTCAACATTCTCAAATTAAACTAATAGGATTCTTGCTTCATTAATTTAATCGCACTAACATATCTGCGTCAGTAGATAATGTTGCCTATCGGAGCCTCATGCGCCGTCATCACGACAACGCCCCGCCTCGCCATGCCGCATCTCCTCGCCGCACGTGGCGCGCCGGTGACGGCACCGAGCGGCCGCCGACCTCGGGCGGCATCGTCGCCGTGTCGCTCGTTCTGATCTCCGGGTCCCCAGCGCTGGGCACCGCCCTGGCGCTCCTGAAGGGGCCGTGGATCCTCATGCTCGTCCTCCTTCACGTCGGCGGGCTCGCCCTGTGGTTCGGACTGTCCGGCCGAGACTGGCGCGACCTGTTGACCGGCGGCGGCATCCGCAGCAGAACCGTCCTGTTCGCCGCTGGCGCGCTGGGCGGAGTCGCCTTCGGCGGCCTGCACACCTGGATGGGGCCGACGGGTACCGGCCCGCTGTGGAAGCCGGAGATCACCGCATCCACGGTGCTTCACGCCCTGGTCTTCGCCCTGACCGTCGGTATCGCCTACAACGCGATCCCCGAGGAGATCACCCTCAGGCGCACCCTGTTCTCACCGATACACGAGCGCTTCGGGGCAACGGCTGCTGTGCTGATGACGACGGCGTCCTTCACCGCACTGCACCTGCCGACCTGGCTGACCTCCGACACCAGCCTCAAGGGCTACGCCTGGCAGATCCTCCACAAGGTGCTCTTCGGGCTGCTCGCCGGCTGGTCGGTGGTGCGGCTGCGGTCGGTGTTCTTCGCCCTGGGCCTGCACGTCAGCGGAAACGCGCTGGGACTGTTCATCGGCCAGCTCCAGAGCGAGAACCTGCCCGACTTCGAGATCTCGTGGCTCAACGCGGCGATCCTGCTCACCGGCGCGGCCGTGGCCGCTTCCCTCATCCTCCTCCTGGGCCGACGAGGCAAGCAGCCCTCTGCGCTCAGTCCTTGATCGTGAGGATCTCGTTGACGTCGACGCGGCTGGGGGCGAAGGCCGCCAGCGCCGAGTCTGCGGGATGGCCCAGCGCGATCCCGATCGCGACGATCTCATCGGCTCCGATCCCCATGGCCTCGCGCACCTCGTCCGGGTACATGACCAGGGCGTAGGCGTTGATGGCGCCAAGACCCTTGTCGGCAGCCGCCAGGACGAGCATGGCGGAGAAGGCCCCGAGGTCGTGGAAGGACCACAGGGTGGATTCGACCGGGATCGTCACGTACAGGGCTGCCTGAGCGTTGAACAGCCGTCCTTGCGATGCCTGGAACTCCTGGACGCCATCACCCAGCTGCGCACCGATCTGCTCTCCGAGCGCGGCCATGTTCTCCTGGGTGGTCGCAGACCACTCTGTACGAGGCTTCACCGGGAGGTCAGCGTTTCCCTTCCTGCCGGCAGCGACGTCCGCAGCATGGCGCTTCTTGATCCCGGCCAGCGTGGCTCCCGTGGCCGCATAGACCCGCCAGGGCTGGGAGTTCACCCACGAAGGCGCCTGCTGGGCGGTGCGGACAATGTCGACCAGATCCTCCTGGGAGACGGGCTGGTCGGTGAAGTCTCGTACCGAGTGACGATTGGCGACGACCTGGCTGAACTCCATGCTGCTCCCCTACTTCCGTAATCCACGGGTTTGTCCACCGAGGCCAACGACCGGCCGGCCAGCACTATTCCGGTGAGGGCCGCCGGGTTGGCGCAGAACGCCCCCAACCTCCTCAGACCCGACGGCGCAGCAGGACCGAGTCCCATCCCGGTAGCGCCTCCGGCAGGCCCGCGTGGGCAGAGCCGGGCTGGACGTCCGGGTCGGCGGCGCGCAGCACCTGCTCGACCCCGCTCCATTCCTCTAACTGCAGGCCCTCGGCCGCGAGCGCCGTCAGCAGGCCGCCCTGCCCGGTCAGGGGCAGGTCCTCGCGGGCGCACTGGGCGATGAGCAGCAGCTGCTCGATGCCG
>ERZ773007.771-NODE-771-length-15711-cov-19.606541_pt1 | contig 15711 bp, 19 predicted proteins | sample MGYA00580665_ERZ773007 | MGnify/ENA primary metagenome ERZ773007 (study PRJEB29015, sample SAMEA2738122) | human oral metagenome | biome: human oral; feature: human-associated habitat; material: saliva | place: China | collected 2167 ... | reverse complement strand
AAAAAAAATATATATATATATATATATAAGAGATGGGCGTCATGAGATAAATCAACATATAGTTGTTAAATACAACTATTACTCCTGTAGAATAAAAATTATTCTCCTCCTTAATAAGAAAGGTCAAAAATATGACATTCACAGTCAAATCATCAAGCTATTATAGCTCAGAAAATGCTGAGAAACTTCTTGGAAATGAAACAACTTATATTGTAGGACTGCAAATAGAAACACAGTATGAATATAAAGACGATAAGCGGACAGATAAAGTTATTGGTTATCAGATTTGGATTGCTACGGATACTCATAATCCTTTTAAAGTGAAGTTCCTTCCAGATAACAAACCAGATTTATCTGAATTTAACATTGGTGAGAAAATAGCATTTGATAAATTAGAAGCAATTCAGATTAAATCAAATGCGTATTTCCGTGCCACAGGCATTCACAAAGCTTAGGGGGTAGTTTATGACTATCCCTATTAAAATGCCTATGTCTGAAAATGAATTAGCTAAATTCATTACAAGCAATCTCAACAATACACTAGATATCAACGGAGAAACGAGCTTTACAAACTCTTTCTCCATTTCTTTAGAGGCAGAAGATAAGGGAATGTTTTTCATTCCCAATCTTCCTGTTTCCTATGTTTTAGATAAAAATCTGTATTTTAAGATAGCAGATATCTGTTCTGGCATCCTTTACCCTTATAAAACGCTTATGTTACAAAGTAATGCAATTTTTATCCCCTACAAGACAGGTGACCCTAATCTTGCTAGAGGTTTTTTCTTCCCTTGGGTAAATGGTATTCCAACTCGACTAACTATTCCTGATATCCAACATTTTATAAATCAAGAAGTTAGTGAGATTAGGGTTCCGCTCATGTCAAACCAAGTTAGTATCAATCTAAATGATGTTGTTCATTTAGCTATCAGTGGTTCATCTGGTTCAGGAAAAAGTTATTTCCTAGAATACCTTATTCGGTGTATTCGGAAAATAACTGACGATATTGTAGCAGTAGACCCTAAACGTGCCGATATTTATTCTCTAGGTCGTGAATTAAATCTGTCTGTCCTGTCTCCGAAAAGAGGGGCTAACTTAAATAGTTTTATCACAGAAGTAAATGAAATTCTGGGGGATGCTATCAATAAGATTTACGAACGTCAAGAAATACTTTTAGAAAACCCAAAAGCTACATTAAAACGCAAATATATTATCATAGATGAGCTACTTGCTCTTGTTCAGGGTTCTTCAAAACAAGCACGAGATACGTTTGCACAACTATTAGGAACTGTGGCTCTTCTAGGTAGAGCTACCAAAGTTTCACTTATCCTAGTTTCCCAACGTTTTGATGCTACCGCATTTGGAGGAAATCTTGCAGTTAGAGAACAAATTAACTGTTCTATTATTTTGGGAGAGATAAATACTAACACCACTCAGTTTTTATTGCCAAACGCTCATATTGAAAATATTGTTGTCCCTAGCGGAATAGGAACAGGAATTGTCAAATTTAGTGATGGAAAGCATGACAGCAACATCATGCCACTCCTCACCCCATACTATAACAAGAGGTGCTTATGATAAACAAGTATAATCTATTCAAAATCTTATGTATAGGAACTGTAGTAAGCTTTTTCCCTATACTTATCTTGATTCAACAGAATCTGAACATTGAAATTAATTATCAAAATGTTGTTTTTCTTTTCTATCCTTTGATAATTTTTTCAATACTACTTTTCTCTTTTTTCCTTTATCACTGGTTTAAAAGTGATATAAAATACATGCTCAAAGGATTACGAGCAACCTACGAACTGAGAAAATTTGCCCATTTTGAGTCCGATTCTATTCTCGATACTCAAAATAAACAGATTTCTACTCAAAAATCAATCGTCAACAAGGCCAATCGTTCTTTGTTAACCTTATCGATGATTTATACAGAAGATGGGGCTATATTACGGTGGAAAGTTCCAAACAATCACGAAAGTTTCTTGAAAGTACAAGAAATATTCCCTGCTATTAAAGCAAAATTACACACTATAGAACCCGAATTGTTCTTTACCAACATAGCGCCTAGTGACGGTCGTTGGTATCAAGCAACAGGCTCTTACAATTAAAATCGGTGGAAGGACTTTGTCAAAGACAAAAAGTCCTTCCACCATTTTTTTATATTACAAAACTGTGCCAATGATACTACTTACTCTAAATATCCTTAATACTAACAATCCTGCGAGACTGGTCTTGGCATTGTCTCGCATTCAAACTGTGCCAATGTGCCAAAAACAAAACGAAAGGAAAGGAAATTCTTGAAATGTCTTCAGAGAAAAAAACAAATAAAAAAATCCCTAAACAGCGTGCAATCATGTATACACAACAAATGCGACTAGCTATTTTATCTGATTGGAAAGAAGAAATTGATAGAATCGTTAAGCTATTAGAGCCATTACTCTGGGCAGGCATTTTACATGATAAAGATGTTAATGAAGATGGAGAAACTGTAGAACCCCATATTCATCTCATGATGTATTTCAAACATGCTCGTAGCCCACATAGCATAGCTTGGGAAATTAATGAACGAAATGGTAAGCGTGAAGATTCTCAAATCGAACGATTAGAATTCTTCAAGCATCCTAATAATGGTTTTAGTTATCTTGTTCACCAAACTAAAGATGCTCAAAATAAATATCAGTACCCTATTTCGGAAGTAATAAGTAACTTTGATTTTGCTAAAAAATTAGAAAACATTCGAAAACAAGTAGAGCGAAACCAAAGTAAAAAAGAAGGGGAACTAATACGAGAATATCTAGATATGCTTTATGACGGTTTATTAACTCTAGAAGAGATTGAATCTGAGCTAACGGGAAGTCAATATGCAAAAGCAAGTACGCGACTTAAAGCTGTTGCCGAAAAAAGGCAAGAAAGATTAGGAAGAGAATTCCTGAATCGTATGAAGTATGAACAAAAGACAAAACAAGTAGTCTATATCTATGGTGAGTCTGGACTTGGTAAGACAAGACTGGCTAAGACTTATGCAGAAAATAAAAATACCTCTTATTTTGTAACAGGCTCAAGTCGCGATCCTTTTCAGAGTTATCAAAACCAGGAAACTATCATTATTGACGAACTGCGACCAGATAGCTTTCGATATGATGACCTTTTGAAAATTCTAGACCCTTATAATTTCGATGTTTTCTTACCTTCTAGATATATAGATAAAGCATTAACCGCTGAACTAATCTTCATAACTAGCCCTTACTCACCAAAGGAGTTGTATGATAATTTTCAAACCAGTAAACGAATTGACCGTTTCGACCAGCTAGAACGACGAATACAAACAGCCATACTAGTTGAAAAGGATAATATCTTTTATACACACTATAACAATGAGAGTCGGGAATACGAAAAAGATGACAGCAACTTTTTCACGAACCCCTTTGAGTCTCAGTCAATACATCGTGCTAATAGCTTCTTCACACAGTTTGAAACAACTATTCAAAGAAAGGAATAACAATAATGAACTCAGAACTATTTGAAATTAAAAACCTACTACTAAATCTCTTACAAATCCTACAACAGGAAACCCACATCTTCAATTATTGTGGTCTATATACCCAAAAAGACCTGTTGAATCTCCTTCAAATTTCTCCGAATACATTGAAATCTTGGGAAGAGAAAGGACTAAAACGACTGGAACCACCTATAGAAGGAACCAGAACTGTTTACTATAAACTTGAAAATGTTCTCCAATTCTTAGAGAAATAACATGAATTATGCTAAAATAGAACTGTCTGTTATGTATAGAAAATGTTCTATTTTAGCCTTTTTATTTTATATCCGTATAATGAAAGGGCATTATGACATCTGAAACTATAACTTACAATAACAAAAAAGTTATTAAAAAAACAAATTCAAACGGAGAGGTTAGTTATATTTTACGAGGCCTTTACTTAGGTATCGATGAAAAAACAGGCAAACAAGTAACAACGTCTATAACAGCTAAAACACTACGGCAACTTGACCGTAAAATCCTAACGGCTAGAGTTAATTTTGAAAAAGCAGGTGGAACGAGGAAAGAAGATAAACGATTATCCACTTTTTCTGAACTTGCAGAAGAATGGTTCAATAATTATCAAGTTTGGGTTACTTCTCATAATACAATCAATAGAGTGAAGGGATACGTATATAATTACATCATCCCTGCATTCGGGGATTACATTCCTGAAAAAATCACATCTGCCGACATTCAAAGATGGGTTAACAATCTCGCCCAAAAAGCTAGAACATCGATTGAATCAGGGAAAAAACGTGCTGAAAAAGGTAGTGCAAAAGACTTTGGAGCAGTCACTCACAAACTTAGTGATATTTTCGATTTTGGCATCACACATTTTGGATTAACTAAAAACCCAGTGAAAACTATCAAAATCCCTCCAAAGCCTAAATTAGCTTCTCGTAGAACTATGGTCTTACATGATGAAGAATTAAAAACATGGTTAGCATTCTTAAAAACTCTGCCTAATAACAGAGCTAATCGACGATTTATTACCATCTGCAATTCCTTACTCGCTTCTGCATTGCGAATCAATGAACTTCTAGCATTAGAAATAAATGACTTGGATTTCACAAACAATGAAATTATTGTAAATAAAACATTGATGTGGAAAAGTGCCAATAAGAAACTTGGTACTAAAGGATGTATGATTTGTAAACCAACCGCAAAAACCGATTCTGGTAATCGTCAGGTTCCTGTTCCAAACTCTACTCTCACTGACCTTAGGGATTTCTACACAGAAATGAATAACTATTTCAAAAAGCAAGGTCTACCTCAATCCAAGTTAATCTTTCCAACGATTTATGGAAATTATATGTGCGATAGAAACGAACGTGCTACTTTAAAAAAACGACTAACTTCTCTTGGTTTACCTGATTACGGTTTCCATATTTTCAGACATACTCATGCTTCAATGATGTTAAATGCTGGGGCAAACTGGAAAGAACTACAAGTTCGTATGGGACATAAATCTATCAACACAACTATGGATACATACGCCGAGTTAGCACCGAAGAAGAAATTAGAGGCAGTAAATATTTATTTAGATAAAATAGCTGAACTATCTACTTAATCGTCTCTACATTCGTCTCTACATTTTTTCTTCAATAAATTACAAAGCCTTTAAAATAAAGGTTTTGAGGGGTTATATAGAACTCTGTCTACTCCTTACAGAAGTTAAGTAAGCATTCAATACGAATCAATACAGAAGAAAAACGCATAATATGCGTTTTTTCTTTTTGTTAATTTCAGTACATTACAATAAACATCATTCGAATGACTACATTATTTATGAAATAAATTAGAGGTTCGAATATATAGAAAGCGCTCTAATCACATTGTCTAGAGCGTTTTTGTGTTGTTTAAGAAAAATATCAGATAGTCTATAAAAAATTCAAGGAGTTTGACAAGGATATTAATTATGTAAAAAATATTTGTCTACTCTTAAGATTGATTTCAAAACAAATATATGATATCATAATAAAAACACTAAGACTGATGGAGGGAATTACTCATGCTTGGTTATTATTATTGCTCTTTAAGTACATTTTTAAATATTATTAAGAATAAGCAAGTTTATCTTTCGGATCCATTAAAGATGAATGATAGTTTAGAAATAAAATGGTATCTTGAGAAATTAAATAATGAAGCTCGTGCTTTAAATAGACAAGAATTCGATTTACCAGATTCAATTTTTGAAAAGATGAAATCTCGTTCACATTTAGATTTTACTTTTGAAGAATTTATGGAAAAATTAGATTCTAGAGGACAGAGAAGTATATACATTAGCTGTTTTTCAAAAAACCCAGACTTATTGAGTCAATGGAGAGCCTACGCTGAAGATGGGACGGGGGTTTCTATAGGTTTTGATTTGAATAAATTGAGTGTCGCACCGAATATACTTCTTAAAGAAGTAATTTATACTAATGATGTAGTTTACGAGAATAAAGAATATGATGTGTTAAAAACTGCTGATACTATAGGCACGGTAATAAATGAAAATAATATTATCAAAAAAGATGAACAACTGGAGGTTTTTTTACATGAGTTAATCCCAGAACTTGCAAAGTATAAAAATCCAGCTTTTAAAGAAGAAAAAGAAGTTCGACTTATTTATTGTGATGATTTGAAATTTGAAAACGTTCTTGACAAATATCATGCTTTTGAAGATGAATGGAGTCCAATTAAATTAAATTCTGATTTTAGAGTCACCGGTAATAATGATATTACCGAGTTTGTTAAATTAGATTTTGACCCGTCAGCAATTAAAAAAATATATATAGGTCCTAAATGCTCATTAAGCGAAAATGATGTTAGTAATATTATTAATAAGATAATAGGAAAAAAAATAATAGTAAAAAAATCTAGGGCTAGTTATAGGTAATACTTTAAAAATTTTTAAACCAGTATCACTATTGATACTGGTTTTATATTTTTAAGTTTATAAATACATGTTTAATTAGTGCTTAAACATGATATAATAGAAAAAATGTATACTTTAACAATACGATAGGAGTTCCCGCAAATGGCAAGAGGGAAAGCAAAAATTCAGTCGGTTGAGCCTATGGTGGCTGATTTAGTCAATGGTCTGTTGAAATCTTATGATTTAGATTATCAATTAGAACAAGAAACATTAAATTCTGAAATCGATAAGGCATTATTGGAGTATGCTTCAAAGAATGGTGGTAAAGGTGGGAATCGTCCCGATGCAAAATTATTACTACAAGATAAGCACACAGATTATTGACCGGTTTTAATTGAGTATAAAGGTTATAAAGATAAATTAGAGAAGCTTGATAGCGATGGTCAGGTAGATAATCGAAAGAGTAAGAATGAACCTAATTATTCAAATATCAATTCTTTTGCTATTAATGGGGCAGTACACTATGCAAATGCATTATTACTGAGTTTAACAATCTTGTTTTTTCTTTTTATTAATTTCAGTACATTGCAATAAACATCATTCGAATGACCACATTATTTATGAAATAAATTAAAGGTTCGAATATATAGAAAAATCCAAAATCCCCTGCAAATCTACATTACAGGGGACTTGTTTATTATTCTTGTACTTCTTTCTGGGCTGCCTTGCCTTGGTCTAGAAGAGCTTGGACAATTTTTTCATCGCGTAGTTTGACAGAATCGTTAATCATTTCTGCGGACTTGACGATGGTTGTTTCTAGTTGGGCACGTTTCTGGCGTCCCAATTCAATAGCTGCGACGATACCTTGGTTTTGTGCAACCAGACTTTCAGCCAGTTGGGTAACAGACTCGACAGCGACTGTCGGGCTTTGAGCAATTCTCTCCATCTGCGGAATCACTTCCTTGCTAGTTTCAGCCAGCATCTGAAGAGCAGCATTGTTGGCATTGACAATGGCATCTGCCACGACACCTGATTTCATGGATTGTTGCAAAATACCAAGTTGGGCAATGGAAAGCTTCATTGTTGGAATCGTATTGCGACGAAGCATGCCCAATTTTTGGCGCATATCAGATGATACCTTCACAAGATTGCGCATCTGAGGTGTTGTTGCCCAGGCAACATAGAGTCGGCTGACATACTCGGTGTGCTGTTGTTCGAGGGTATTGACCACTTCAGCCATGCGGGCCAATTCTTGTGACTTAGTTTGGTATTCTACCGTACTTGTATCGAGTTGGTCAACTTGAGCTTTCAGTTCTGCAGCGCGATTGCCAGCTTCTGTTTGGCTAGCTTCGATAAAGGAAATCACTCCCACTAGATTTTCAATGGATTTGGTATTGTCCTCAATCAACATCTCAGCAGAGACAATATTTCGAGCTAGCACATCTTCTTGCTTGACTACCGTGGCAGCCATGCCATCTAGTTTTTGCTCCACTGTTTTTGAGTCAAAGTAAAATTCCTGTAACGTATTCTTGCTCTTGTTAAACAATCGTTGCAAAAAGTTTGGTTTCTCTTCTAGCTCAGCAATTTCAGCGTTCTTGTATTTGACTACAAAGCCTTGCAACTCACGGTTGGTATTTTTGAGTAGATCATCCACTTGGGGAATCTGCAGTTTCTTTTGTTCTGATAAGATACGATTGACTGTATGGTTCACACCTTCGACAGCAGATTGTCCAAAATCCAAAAGAGCATTTTGATTTGTGACAAACTGGTCTACTAACTGGGGCACGTGCGCCTTGATTCCTTCTTGCTGCTCAGGGCTCAGCTTTTCAAGGAAGGTCAAGGTCTTGTCCGAGCCAGTATTGGTCTCGATGATTTGGGTTGTTTTATCCACCTTAGCTACCGTATTATTGGCAATCTGGTCAATATCAAAATTAAATTCTGTCATGGTTACTCCTTTATTTCTAACCTATTCTTTGCGATCTTTTTCGAGGATACGTAGACTGATATCAAAATCACGCATATCTGTTTCATTGAGTTCTCTCAGGACTTGATCCAGCTCAAGGTCAAATTGTTCGATAGCTGCTTTAGCTTGCTCTAAGCGTTCTTCTGCTCGATTATAGTTTTTAGGATTGGCCTTAATCTTTAAATAGCCTTCTAAAATCGTTTTGAATTTCTCCATCTTCAAACTATGAATGGCAGTCAATTCTTCCTTATCCCCCTCAGCAGAGGTAGCAATCTTGTCTAAAATAGCCTGATGGTCAATGGCAATATTAGCCAAGGTCTGGGACAATTCTGGAGCTAATTCCTCTGGCTCCGCTTTTTCAAGATCTACCTGACTTTCTCTATCCAAACGTTCTAGCTGAACATCGATGTTTGCCCTTACTGTACGAACCTTTTTGTCAATACGGTTGTAGACATCATCATCAATATAGGACTTGAGACGATCCGCCTCCTGATGGATTTCCCTCAGTTCGATTAATACTTGATTGGCCAGACTCTTATAGGGCTCTGAACCTTTTTCTACTAAAGTTCCCTCTAGTTGCTGAATATCTTTATCAGCCTGGCGAATCCTAGCTTTTAAAAGCTCAATCCGGTCGTCTAGAGAACGATCCTGCAAAAGAGGATAGCGCCAACGTTTATAGAGACGATAACCACCGTATCCTAGCAGGACACAAGCCGCAAGTGGAAGAGCGTATTGAACCAAAAGGCCCAGTAAGAACAAGAAGCCCCAAAAATAGAGACAGCCTTTCCAAAAACCATTACCCGATTTCATAAACATTCCTTATTTTCAATTTATAAGTCTATTTTAGCACAAAAGACAAAAATGAGGGCGGAAATCCCCTAGAAAAGAGTTGATTTCTTTGCTGTAGAATGGAGGCTAGAAGCGCGTGGGCTAATTTCAGTAAAGCGGACTCAAACCACAAACACACTCTGATGAATATCAAAACAAAAGCTTGAAATATCGGAGGGGTTGTGTTAGAATTGGACTATAGTGATGATAATTGTCTAACAAGGCAACAAAAAGCCCCAACGTTCCAGCGTTGAGGTTTTTTTGGCTTATTGCCCCTTAAAGGTTATTTCTTGCGTGAGTTAAGCCATTTCTCAAACAAGGTTGTCAAAATATTGACTACTAAGGGTGCTAGAAAAATTGTGATGATAATTTCTAACATCGGCAACACCTCCCTTCCTTAAAATGAGGGGGCTCAAACATTATATCATAGCAGATTTATATCATCAATATCGCGTATAAAAAATAAAGGCTTGAAATATCGGAGGGGTTGTGTTAGAATGAAAGCATAAAGGGAAAATAATGCTTCTAGCATATATAACTAAAAAGCCCCACCGTGCCACCGATGGGGTTTTTTGCTACCCTCTAAAAGGGTTAAATGCTACTTGCTACGTCTCTTTATCCATAGCTTGAAAAGCTCAGATAGTACGTTAACAAGTAACGGAGCTAGAAAAAGGGAAAATAATTCTAGCATATATAGCACCTCCCTTCATTAAATTGAGGGGGCCAAAACATTATATCATACCAAATTTATATCATCAATATCGCGTCATTCTTGAAATAGCTAGACTTAGATACGCAAATAATCTTACTAGTAAATCTCTATACAAACCCAGAAATCAATGTTTTAAGACAAAGCAAAAAGCCCTAGATTCATAGCTAAGGGCTGATTGACTTGCAAGGATAGGCAGGACTGTCGGGGCTCCTGCGTTTCTCGACCCACTATAAGTGGCGCGTTGGTGACAGATTCTCAACCTCTATCCTTCATGTCCTCATTATAGCACTTTTTTCTCAATTTTCAATTCGTTCATTTAAATTTATCACCTATCTTTTCTCTAGCGTCATTCAACCATATTGCACTTCCGTCTCACTCATGATTTCCAGCAAAGTTTTCCCGTTAATCTGTAAAGAAATTAACTTATCAAAAGATGATACTTTAAATTCATTATCTCCAATCACCACTACAATGTCATAAACAGAATTAGGAAAAATACCACATACTTGACCCTTATAATCAAAAGAAGCGTCTCAACCATTGTCATACAATGCTCGTAAATCATCAAATATTGCCATAATATATCTTGATTCTCCTATATAAGATATTCCACAACTTATCCAAAACCGTATGAAAATTTATCTGGCAACTCTTTTCCTAACTTAATACTTTTAATCAAAGTATCTTTGACAAACGAAGTAAATTGTCCTAAATCATCTCCAATATAGCTATATTCCAAAGTAGTTTTATTGATAGTTGCAATTCCTCTACAAGCTCCACTCACAATAGAATACTGCCTCTTAGACGAGCTATCTTCTATTTTGTACATCGTAATAATTTGTTTATCAATCTTTGTCATTTTCTATTTAGTGTAAAATAAGACACTGGAATTATTCTTGGCTCTCAAAAATATAATTGCAACAAGGTATCGAAATCGTCTTCGAAAACATTTTGACTATTTTGCTTTATTTGCTCAATGATTTTATCCTTTTTATCTCTGTCTAAAGGTAGTGTTTCAAGCACTTCTTCTTTTACTAAGAATTCACCATTTTCTCCCTGGAATTCTTTTGTAATTTTTCTAATATGACTCTCGAAATCGATAGATTGAAGTTCTTCGTCGTTGATGTTATCTTCAATCGCATCTAGCAACAAACTGATTGAAATTTTAATCATCTTTAAATACTTCCCTATGCGTAAATACCGCCACTTTATTCATCAAGTCGTCCTCTGTGTAGTCAATTGTAAAAGTATCTAAACTAAATGGAATTGAATGAATCCTAGGGACACTATGCACCCTATACTCTTTTTCTCCAATTCTCACAAAATGATTGATTTTCAAATCTGAAAAATCAGGATTCTCAACAGTAATAGAAACAAGACGATGCGCTATTTTATAAACATCAATTATCTTATTTTTCGTGTTTAACTTATCCATAATTATTATTTTAATACTTATGTTCTTGGTAATCAAGACCTATTTTAGATTTAATACTATCAAATAAATCTAAAATAAATTGTGGAGTGTCTTTCTTAAACGATAAAGAAGATTTATCTTGGTCTGGATAAACTTGGTCAACCCACTCATCAATTTGATTATAAAAAATCAACAGCTCTTTGCTTGGTGGTATCATCATATCTAGAACGAAACCTCCTTTACTTTAACTTCATTATAAACTTTCCTATCCTAATATTCAATCAACAAGAGACCATTACGATAGCTTTTTAGAAAATGGTAAGTAGCCTTTTCTGTCTCTTTAATTCTCATGATTTGATTTCTTATACTCAATGAAAATCAAAATGCAAACTAGGAAGCTAGCCGCAGGCTGTGCTTGAGTTCAGCAGGCAAGAAACTAGCACGGTCAAACGTCCTTTTTTATTACCTAATAATACTATCATACCACATCTAGAAAACACACTAAATTATTAGTAATCCCCCTCGGTTTGCAGTATAATGATGGAAAGGTGGGTTGATACTCACGGTTCACCAAAAAGACTGGTTTGGCAAGTGTATGAAGGAGGGATTTATATGGATAGATCAAAAAAGACATGGGAAATTGACGGAGAAATATGGCTACATTGCCCTGTTTGCGGAACTGAAGTTATGGACTATGATATCTGTGACGTCTGTCGTTGGCAAAATACAGGTATTATAAATATTGACGGCGGCCCAAATAAATTGACTCTAGCCGAAGCCAAAGAAGCTTACGCAAGGAGAAAAATCGTAAAAATTAGAGAATTTGATACGGTGTTGTTAAAAAACGGTCAAACGGCGACAATTGTCGAAAAGTTAAGTGAAGATACTTTTATTGCTGACATAGGTGATTCACCCAAAGACTGGGATACCATAACAATTACAATCAACGAAATAGAAAAAGTAGTGTATAGAAATAGCTAATATATTTGTATAGTGTTGGGAGTAACCTTAAATAAATAAGACTGGAAAAGAGAATTTGATAATCATTGATGGTCGAGAATATGTCCATTGTCCAGTATGTGGGACTGTTACAGCAGTGTATGACATCTGTGACGTCTGTCAGTGGCAAAACACAGGAGAAACTAATATAGATGGTGGCCCTAATGAAATGACTCTTGCGGAGGCTAAAGAAGCTTATGTTAATGGAATTCCAATAATATAACAGACTGAAAGGAGAGACTGATGGATCTTAGAAAATTTAATAATAAGGTTGTCAGAATCACCGATATTGATGGCCAAATATTTAAAGGCGTAGCTCTTTACGAAGACAAAGATGTCTATGATGAAGAACTTGATGGATTATCTGTTAATTCTGGAACCAGATGGACAAAACTCTTTGAAGATGAAATAAAGGAAATTGAAATTACTGATAAAATCGACCAGTACCTCATATAACTGAAATAGCTTTAATCTATCTATAAATCGTCTTGCGAATATCTCACGTCCTACATCATACAATCACTTATCTTCAATTCTAAGTCTAGTCTCTGAATTGCTTTTTCAAAATTTTTAATGCTTTTTAGTTTCTTTTCTACTTGGTTAGTGGTCACACTGGTATTCCTTATAGTATAATTAGTTTAAAGAGAAGTGAGGTAGAAATGATAGTGTCGCTACGCAACTTCATAGTTTGAGATGACGGGACAGGCACACCGTCCACTACTCTTGAGCGCTTAGATTATTCTAGGTGCTTTTTTTGCATTTTCTCGGTGTTCGCTCTTGGTTCAAGTCCATTCTCCATACCATTTGGTAAGGAATTAAGAGACATTTTTATCTCTTCTATCTCCTTGTCATTCTGCTAGCAACTAAGGCAAGTTATCGCACAATTGATATTGACCTACAAACTATAGAGGTCTTAAAAATGTATCAAAAAAGACAAAGGCAAGAAGCTTGGAAACTTGGTCGGACTGAAACTGTTGTCTTCTCAGATTTTATTCATAAATACCCAAACAATAAAACACTATCAACTCGTTTAAACACACGTTTCAAACATGCTGGTGTACCTAATATTGGATTCCATGGTTTTAGACACACACACGCTAGTCTCTTGCTAAACTCTGGAATACCATATAAAGAATTACAACACCGTCTAGGTCATTCTACATTAGCTATGACTATGGACACTTACAGTCATCTCTCCAAAGAAAAAGCAAAAACAGCCGTCTCATTTTATGAGAAAGCTGTTAGTTCTTTGTGAAGGGGGACAAAAAGGGGGACAAACCCAGAAATCAACATTTTAAGACAAAGCAAAAAGCCCACTGTTGTAGGCTTTCTGTAAGATATTTCTTAAAATTAAAGCATTTTGTTGTATCGCTTTTTTAAGTATTCAGCAAGTAGCTTTATTACTTCTTAATGCTTGATAATAGGGTGATGGGGAGTTTTCGCTTTTCGTTTGAACGTTTTGAAGTTTCTCCCTTACTCCATAAATCACTGAACATGATAAACGAGTTCAGCAGGCAAGAAACTGGCACTATTTAAAAGTGCTTTTTTGTTTCTATTTAATAGGAAGCTATTGCACATCTTTTAATATTTGTTTTATTTCAGTTATATCATCTTTTATTTCTTTTTGATTTTTCAAAATATCATTTAATTTTTGGGTTATTTTTTTACCTTCATTTTTTGAAAAAAATAAAAAATTTCCAATTAATTCTTTTCTGTTTTTCATTTATTTACCACCTAAATTTAAAATTTTTCCTAGTAAATTTATTTCATCCAATAAATTTTTATAATAATTTTTTAATTGCATTCTTTCATTATCATCTTTTTTCAAACTTGCTAATATTTTTTCTGTTTCATTTTTAGAAGTAATCAAAGTATTTTTTCTATTTGTCATATATTCTGAAAGTTTTTCAGAAATAAAATTTTGCTGTTCTTTTGTAAAGTCAGATAATTCACATAATAATGTATTATTTGCCTTTGTAACAGTATTTACTGCTAAATCTCTCAATTTATCATTTTTTTTATTTCCTTTATCAAGTTTAAGAATATCTAGCAATTTATTATTGTTTAATGAAAAAGTATTGGATATTTGTTTTGAGTATATCTTATCTAGGCTTTTATTTATATTTTTAGCATTATTTTTAAAGCTCTCGAAGACAAAATTATCAATTATCGGTGTATCAGATGCATTGTTAATTTCAGAAAGTTTTCCTTCTATTGTACGAAAATTATCTTTTATAATGTTTTGAGCTAATTTATCGTATTCTTCGGCTTCTCTACTATATCCCTTTATACATTTTTCTAAAAGTTCATTAACTTTTTTAGTTTCATCAACAGTTGCTGTGCTTGAATTGTAACTAGGGGTATCACCTAAACTGAAAATTTTTTCGGCTACCCAGGTAATTACCCTTGCTGGAGTAAATATCACACTTCCAATTGCTTTAAGAACTCCTCCAATTGCAGACCAAAATCCCATAATTTCTCCTCCTTATTTATCTATTTTAATTTTTTTGATACCTTTTTCTAATTCTTTAAAATTATTTTCAAGTTTTCCAAAATCTAAATTGAAGCTGTCTGTTGTTTCTTTTATTTTTTGTTCAAGGCTGGTATTTATTTTTTCAAGTTCTTCAATTTTACGTCTTTCTTCTTCCACTTTTTTATTCAGTTCTTCAGAAGTTCTTTCTAAGTCGTCTTTTTTCTCAGTTAAAATATTTTTGTAATTATTTCTAAAATTATTTATTTCTTCTACTAAAATTTTATATTGTTCAACAAAATCTGTAATCATTGAGTTATTAAAATCTTGAAGTAATTCCTTTTGTATAATTTTATTAACTTTTTCAATTTGTGAAAAGTTGATAATTCTTTTTTTCAATTCTGCCAGCATTTCTTCTGTATATTTATTTTCTGATATCAAATCAATAATTTTTCCTGCTTCATCAAAATTTATTAATTTTTCATGTGTCAATTTTAAAACAGTTTCACGATTAAAAATACTATTTAATCTTGATACTTCTGAATAAGCAAAAGAACTTATACCCAACAAATGATTAATTGCTGTTGATGCATTTCCGTAGCATTCTTCCTTTTTTAGAATATCGAGCCACAATGCTCTTTGTTCTTGCCAATCTTCAGCAGAGTTCATTATATCAATCTGAGTTCCTAAAATATAAACTTTATCTTTTTTGTATCTTGCTTTTGAAAATACTTTTGTAATTGTTAAAAATTCTTCATTTCGTAATGTTTTTGCGTTTACACATACAATTACGGCATTCGCATTACTGATATAATCTCTTGTTATTTTTGAACGGTAATCTATGACATCATTTAATCCAGGGGTATCTACCAGACATATTTGAGTTGGCAACTTTAAATCGTCTATACCAATTTCAAGTTCTTT
>ERZ773007.769-NODE-769-length-15749-cov-6.580349_pt1 | contig 15749 bp, 13 predicted proteins | sample MGYA00580665_ERZ773007 | MGnify/ENA primary metagenome ERZ773007 (study PRJEB29015, sample SAMEA2738122) | human oral metagenome | biome: human oral; feature: human-associated habitat; material: saliva | place: China | collected 2167 ... | reverse complement strand
GGAAAACAGTGTCGCTGCTGACGCGGCTGTGTTTTTTCGACCAGCGCAGCTTGGTACCCACACCCCATTTTTCCTGAGTGTAATCCAAACCCAAAACGCCGTTGAGCGGATAAGCGGAATCCAACGGTTTGCCATCCTGCTGCTCACCGCGCATCCACGCGATGCTGCCGAAGACTTGCCAGCCCGGCAGGAATTTGTAGGCGGCGGAGGCTTCGGCACCGTAGGTTTTGACCCTATCCAGATTTTGATATTGGTACTGGATAATCGGGCGACCGCCTATGGAGGCAGTGCCGACTTCGGTGCGGTCGATGAAGTTTCGATAACGGTTGTAGAACGCGGTAACTTGCGCGCGGGCGCGTTCGTTTTTGAACTTCATCCCCAATTCAAAGCTGTTGGAACGTTCGGATTTAAGGTTGGCATTGGGAATGACGGCATAACCATAGGTTGTATTGGCAAACGCCATGGTCGCGCTGTCAAACGGCGGCGTACGGAAGCCTTGGGAATAAGTAGCGAAACCGGTGAACTGCTCACCCATCGGCACACTCAGGCGCAGGCTGGGTGTAAACGCGGAATCACTGAAGCGCGTCGCCGTTCCGCCGGGATTGGCGTTGAGATAGGCTTGGTCGGTCGACGTGTTCAGCTTGTCTTTTTCGTAACGCAAGGCCGGAGTCAGGACGATGCCGTTGCCGAAAGTCAGGCTGTCTTGTGCGTAAACGCTGAACGTTTTGCGCTTGCTGTCGGGGAAGGTTTTATTCGGATAGGTGCTGCCTGCATAAACTTTGCTGACGGCGCCGTTCAGATTGTCCATTGTCAGACTGTCGCGCGGACGGGCGGTCTCGGTGTGTTTGTATTCTGCGCCGGCAACGACGGTTTGTTTGACCGCGCCGTCAAATTCCCACACGCCGCGTCCGGTCAAGCCGCGTATGGTTTGATTGAAACCGTAATCGGAATAGCGGGTCTGGCGCGCGCCCATGCGGGTAATGCTGACATCGACGGCATCGTCTTCCGTACGCAGTTTTTGCTGATAGGCAGTCAGGTTGGCCTCTTTCAGACGGCGTTCGCCAGTGTAGCGGTAGCCCGCTTCGATACGTTGACGGCGGATACGGTCGCGGGCATTGCTCTCAGATGTTGCGATGGTTACCGGCCCGCGCGATTGCGAACCCAAGCCGTTTGCCAATACGGTATCGTTGGCGTGGTAATACTGTTCGTACAAAGTTTCAAAGCGGTGGCGTTCGTTGCCGATATTACCTTTCGCCAAGATATTGTAGGCATTGTTTTTCTGAGGGTTGGTGGCGGTGCGCGAAGTTGAGTAACTGGTATCACTACCCATGTTTTCGGTTTCATGACCTTGGCGGCGCGTCAGCATCAGCAGACCTTCGGCGTTTTCATGGAAACCTGCCACAGTCGCCGTCACGCCATGGCTGCGGTCACGGCTGCGGTAGCCGTGTTTCAAACCGAAATGCCCGCGTTTGCCCGCATCGACAAAATCACTCGGAGAAAGCGTCACCATATTCACCACGCCGCCGAGCGCGTCGCTGCCGTACAGCGCGGAATAAGGGCCTTTGACAATATCGACCTGCTTGAGCGTGTCGCTTTCGACCATATCGCGTCCCGAAATCGCGCCGTTGGAGCCACCGCCCGCGTAGGACTCAGGAATGCGTACGCCGTCCACCATCATCAGAATGCGGTTGCCGTCTATGCCTCGGATATTGATACCTGCATGACCGCGGCGGTTGTTGTCTGACGGCACGCTGACGCCGGATTCATACATCACGATATCGTCCAAATTCTGTGCCGAGGCTTGATTCAAGGTTTTGCGTCCGATAACCGACACATTCGGCGCGGCTTTATCCAAGGTTTGCGCATTGCGGTCGGCCGTGACCACCACAGGCTCTATTTCTGCCTGAGCCACCGGCATTTGAGCCGCATATAACTGTCCGGAAAAAACCGTCCCTACTACACAGGCAATCGCTTTCTTTTTCATTACACAACCTTATTATTTAAATAATAATAGTTTGCATTTATAAAACAAACAGACGGTTTTTGCAAGTTTAGAAACCACAAGATAGCACTAACAGCCACTTCAAAAACGCAAAATATAGTATGACGTAGCGGGATAAGTAATTCATGGATCAGAGGCAAAATGCCCGACCGCATCGGCATAGAAAACCGACCTGCCGTCGTCGACCAAAAAATCCCACATCGGCGATTAGGAGGCCGACACCATCATCAACAATGATCGATAAGTACATCGCAGAGAAAAAACATTTAGCCACGAAACGCCAAGTATTTATTCTCGAATCTGTTCCAACCACTGGGACCCGAGTGTTGCTTTTGAAATCCGAATCCAAGCCTGTTTGAAATTTTCAAACAGGCTTTTATTTGTTCCACTTATCCCTCACCCTTCTATTTACCTCAAACTCAAAAAACATTTCCATATTATTAAAAATTAGTTAGAATTTCACAAAATTATAAATAATAATCAAACTTATTTGTATTATTTTAGTCAGAGTGTAATCGCATCTATTTTCGGTCTGTCTTGTTCAGACGGCCTTACCAATCAAGCTATATGGATACATTCTATGCAACCGATCAAAGTCACCACCCTCTCCGCCTGCATCGCCGCCATTGGTTTCGTCCCTGCCGTTTATGCTGCAGATAATTCGACAGTTATTCTCGATACCATCACTGTCAAAGGAACTCGAAATAAGGACGAAATCGGTAAAAACCGCGTTTATACTCGCGAAGTCGTCAATCTTTACAAGAGCAAAGACGAGGTCGAAACCTTCAAAGGCAACACCGTATCCGACCTTTTAAGCGGTATGTCCGGCGTGTACAGCGGCGACGCGCGCAACAGCGGCGCGCTGGACCCCAATATACGCGGCGTACAGGGACAGGGACGGATTCCCGTTACCATCGACGGCACGGAGCAGGCGATTACCGTTTGGCGCGGCTACGCAGGCGCAAACAACCGCAACTACGTCGACCCCAACATCATCAGCAGCGTTTCCATCGAAAAAGGCCCCTCGTTCAGCCGCGATATGAAAAGCGGCATAGGCGGCTCCGTCGCCCTGAAAACCATCGATGCCGACGATATTGTCCCCGAAGGGCAGAAATACGGCTTTGAAGTGAAGGCGGAGGCTTCCAATAATTTCCATCAAGCAGCGTACCAATGTCTATGAAAAATCAGTTGATTATCGGACATTGGATGCACCTGCTGTCGCGCTTGGCGGTATTTGGCGGGCGATGTTGGATGATACCGACCGCGTCAATCAACGTTTCAGCGGACGCAATAGATTTGGGGAGGATAAAGCCTACCGCATTGCCGCCGCCACCAAGCAGGACAATTTCGATGCCATGCTCGCCTATGCCTACCGCAGTAAAGGCAATTATTTTTCCGGCAAAAAAGGGGCGGAGCGCTACGGCTATATCGGTCCTTGGACACAAGAAACTTTAGACGAATTAAAACGTCGTCAAGAAGAAGCCGCTGCCAAGGGCGAGAAATTTTACGGCAGTGAAAACATGCTGGGCGCACCCGATATTTCAAAAATCGGACTTTTCTACCATCCGGGTGGAGAAGTCAGCAATACCTCGCTCGAAACCAAATCATGGGTAGGTAAAACCACCTTCCGTCTGCCGAACCGCCAAACGCTCAAATTCGGCCTGCGCCATACCGATTCCACGTTCGGCGAAATCATGCCTTCGCGCATTATCGGCCCCATCAGTTGGGATGCGTCCGTCCTCAACAAAATCGCTGAATGGCCGCAGGCATGGGTCAAACAGCGTTCCTACAATATCGACTATTCGTGGAAGCCTGAGGGCAGCCGTTGGATAGATTTCGATGCCACGCTTTGGACAACGCGCACCAAATCCAAAACCAATACCGCAGGCGGCTCGCCCGGCGATACCGTTTATGAGGACAACAAATTTCAAATAGCATGGGACGAATACGACAGATGGCAGAAATACACTCCCGCAGAGCGGCAGGAATTGCTGAATGCAGGTTTTGAAGTCCCAAAACCGCCCAAACCCGAAACACCCAATACCAACGGACGCTTCAACACTATTGAAGGCAACGCCTATTACGCCCGTAACAACCGGACAGGCTTTCAATTCTCCAACCGTATGAAATTGAGCGACAAACTGTCGTTGACCTTGATGGGCGATTTTCAAAACGAAAAACTGACATCGCGCAATGATTTTTCAGACGAGCTGGAGCGGGGAGGATACGACAAATATCGGGAAGAACTCGAAAACAGCACCATCAGGGCAAATTATGAATTGAACCAATACGGTGTACCTCGAAACGGCAAGCGGCGTGAATACAATCTGGGCTTCAATTTCCGCTACGAGCCGTTCCGCTGGCTGACGTTGACGGCAGGCGGGTGATATACCAATTTCCAACTTCAGGATAAAAGCAAACGTTTGGAAAGCGGTACGTATCAGACCGGCTATCCATTAGAGATGAACAGGGGGATGAAATATTCGGTCGTGAGGGTGATTACTCCACAGGAATATGCGGATTACAAGGCGATCAATGATGCTTTGGCAGATGGCAGTTTGGATTGGGGAGACTTATATATCAAAGAGGAATATGCAGAAAAATTAAAGAAATATAAGCAAATTGACTGGAATTCGACTATACCGACCTTGAGTAGTGATCGAAGTACATGGGTCAATCCCAATGAACAGACAGATTTTTACTGGCTGAAAGACAATAAAGGTCGTCTGAATATGAAGGATCACCCCCTTACCAACGACAGCATTCCCGATTTGCACGCCCAAGTCCCCAATCCCGTTTACGACCCGTCCAATCCCGACAGCCCGCAGTTTGTGCCTAAATATTATAACGTTGATGCAAGCGTATATACGACTCCAATGACCGAAGCCGAAAGGCAGCGGGCGATGAAGCAGAAAGGCAGCGGTTGGGTACCCGCATTTTCTGCCACTGTCAATTTTACTGATTACAGCCGCGCCTATTTGCGCTATACCGAAACCCTGCGCTACCCCAGCATTTTTGAAGGGACTTACGGCTTTTCTACCGCCGCCGGCTCATTCAACCGCATGGGCTATGGCTGGCGACCCGAACATGCCAAAAACTGGGAAGTCGGCTATATCCATGATTTGACGGGACTGTTACCGAAAATGAAAAAAGCGGATTTCCGCATCAACTACTTCCATAACAAGACCAAAAACGTTATCGACAGGGACGACAATCTCGAATTCGAACAATTCGACAGACAAATCCGCAGTGGTGTCGAGCTGTCCACCCGCTTCGATACCGGACGCGTCTTCGGCAGCCTGAACGTATTCCGCAGCCTGAAAAACAAAATGTGCGACGAAAATTTCCCTTGGACATCCGCAACAGAGGGCATGGTTGATTCAAGCTATTTTGTGCAAAACGGTAAGACTATGAACCGTCCTGTCTGCAACCACGGCGGCTTGACCGATTCGGGCTATCTGGCAAGCGCGCTTCAACCTCGTTGGTCGATTGATGCCGAATTGGGCAGCCGCTTTCTTGCCAACAGACTGGAAACAGGCGTGCGCCTTCATTACCACAGCCGCGTCTATGAAAACCGCAATGATGCGTGGCAGCCCCACTACAACATATTCAATCAATATAGGGGAACTAATCATAAACCCCAATATAACGATATGCGCTGGCAGCCTGTTGCGGTATGGGATGCCTACCTGCGTTATAAAATCGGCAAAAACCTGACTGCCGAGCTTGTGGGCAGCAACCTGACCAACCGCTACTACCTCGACCCGATGAGCCGCTCCTATCTGCCCGCACCGGGTAGGACAATCCGCATTGGGATAACTGGAAAATGGTAATGATCAATTAATCATTTTGAGAGTAAAAAGCCGTCTGAACATTGGGTTTCAGACGGCTTTTTACATGATGGCTTAGTTATGCCCTACTCTTTCATGTTATATGAAAGTTGAAGCTAACCTGCATAATTTTTATATCTTCTGCTTTGGAATCAAAAAGGCTTCTTGAAAATAAAACGTTTATATTTCAGACGGCCTTATATATTACGCCTCAAGCAAGGGGCGTAAATCTTAGTTAAAACCCCTTGAAAAATATTTTTAACCGATATTTGAGAGGGGTCTAAAATGTCAATTTGTTTCTACACTATCACACCACAACCGGAACAAAATCCAGTTGCCTACATCTTACGTCTTTTTTCCTATAAAGACGGCTACTCCAAGCTCATTAATACAAGAGCTTTCCCCGTAACTAATCCCCAAAATCCAAAAGCAACAGAAGAAACCGCTTCTTTATATGGCGAGTTATGCGTTACTGATTTCATGAATCAGGAGGAAAACGCATGAACCGTTCAGCTTCAGCAAGCGCGGAACGCGCTCTTCCTTGTCTAAATAGTAACAACTGCATTGAGATTGAAAACTCTTTGGAAAACAAGGAAAAACAATTTCCAGTAAATGCGGAAAAATTCACTAAATCCAATGAAAACCTAAACGAATTTTCAACTTCGCACAAAAAGTCTGCTTCGGCTTTAGAAATGAATGTTCATCAATTCATCGAAGCTTTTGGAATTAATAACGTCGGCTTCCTCACTTTAACCTTTGCCGATGATGTTCAAGACGTGAAAGAAGCAAGTCGCCGTTTTCATAGCCTTAGAACAAACTTTTTGAAACGCCATTTTGAACACTATATCTGCGTTTACGAGCGCATGAAAAGCGGTCGTATTCACTTTCATTTAATCGTGAACACAAGACAAAACATCAGAAACGGCCTCAATTTCCGCCAAATTCAAGCTAAAAATTACTCAAGCGCAAACAAAGCACTTCGTCAACTTTGGGTCTTGCTCCGTGAAAACATGGGTAAATATGGCTTCGGTCGATCCGAATTACTGCCGGTTAAAACCAATAGTAAAGGTCTTGCCCGATACGTTGCCAAATACATTGCAAAGCATATCGACAGCCGATTACCTGAAGATAAGGGATACCGTCTGATTAGAACAACTATCGATAAAAAGCACCTTTGGAAGATGGCAAACAGTAATTTTTCGTTTGTATCTGCTGGTTCTCGCAAATGGCGAGAACAGCTAAGGAAATGGATTAGTCGCATTGACTCTTATTTAAAGTCCATGCCCCTTTATAAATTGCGTCCATACGAATCAATCAATCAGGACAATTACAATCACATTTTATCGAATTACCTAAGCCCAAAATGGGCATTTAAAAACCGAGAAACCATAGTAAATCTGATTTAAACAGAAAGGAAAAAACATGACACAAGAAACAGAACGCCGACAAGGTATGTTTGTTATCGCCTCTTTTGACCGAATGTTCACGCGTGAACGCAAAAACCAAGACGGCACATTTACCAAGACGCATTATGTCGGCTTGATTATTCGTAGCGAAACCGAAACGCGCCTTTGCGAAGTTCGCACCAAACACCCTGAAAAATATGAAGGCTATAAGCCTCAACAAATCGTATCAATGCAAGTATTCCCACGCGCATTTAAAGACAACATCTATTTTTCAGACGAAGCATAAACAAGATTCAAGGCTTTGCGGTGTGCCTTGAATTGACCCCGAAACACCGCAAAACTTTTTTTCAACATTAACTAAAGGAAAACAAAATGAAATTCCAAAACCTGAAAAACAAAGCGAAGTTCGCTCTGGCAACCGTTGCCGTTTCTGCCCTGTCTGCTCCAGCTATGGCAGATACAAATTTGCTTGATACAGCCTCTACAGAAATCGGCGCTCTGAAAACTGGCATTATCGCATTTGGCGCAGTTGTAGTTGGTTTGGCCGTTGTGATTTCAACTATTTCCGTTGCAAAACGCGTAATCAATAAAGCATAAGGTTTGATATGGGATATCGAGTAGGCCAAATCTGTTATGGCACGCAGATAGAAGCTCAAAATCATGTGATGTCCCAAGTCATACCGACAATCGATAAAGACGGGGTGTTAAATCACCCTGTCTTTATTGGTTCGGCATGGGAATATCACGGAAGCCAAGTAAAGCTAAACTTTCCGCAGTGCAATAATCAAGATTTTTATGATCAGGGTAGAGAGTTGGGACAGTCTATGCTATTTGCTTTTATAGGTTTATTTATTGTCGTAGTCTGCTTAAAAGTCGTAAAACTGGCCAATATGAAAAATGATGAATAAAAGGGAAAAGGAAAAATGAATGATACCAGAAGTTTATTTTATTCTCGGCGTTTCGCCCTATGCAGTCGCCTGCTTGTGCTTGTATGTTTTGGCACTCAAGTTTTAAGTCCTTTAACAGCGTTTGCAGAAGTCGGCCTTCCTCCGCCGGCACAACATCAAAACGCAGGTTTCCCAAGTGACCAAGCCTTGCAACGTCGTGGCTACGATCCAAAAACAGGCATTTGGAAGGTTGATGTACAAAATAACGGCAAACCGACAGTAACTAAAAATGGCGGAAATATTAATGGTAGTCAAGGCAAAAATGTAACGGTTACAGGCAGATATGGCGAAACTGGTACGATGAATACAACTGTTAATCAAAGAGTCGGTACAAGCGCGATTCAAAAAACTGCTACGGGTGTATGGTTTGGCTCATCAGCTGCAAATGCGTTAAGTAAAAACGGTTCATATGTAGCAACACAGTTAAGAGCTGGTAATTATCAGTCAGCATTTGAGGGTTCAGTTCTTGCTTTAGGAGATTTCGGAAATAATTTATTCGGAGGATTGCCTGAATCAATTGTAAATTTGGGGCGTTCTTTAGGTTTAGTAAATAGTCCGTCGCCTCAACAATTTAGAGATGCTGCAGAAAGATTTTATGCTGGCCAACGACAAGCAGAAGCCGAAGGCAACTATCAAAAAGCAGTAGCACAAGCAGCAGCTAAAAAAGCAGCAGAAGCAGCACAAAAAGCGCAACAACAAGACCAACAGAAGAAAGAAGAACAAAAGAAAGACGAAGAAGCAAAAAAGAAAGGATTATTCAAGTATCAATTAATAGTAGAAGTTGATGGGTCATATCAAAACTATGTTATCTATGCTCGAGACGGTTATAGAATAAGTGGTTCTGATCGTAATACTTTAAACAATACGCCTCCATATATGCGCCAATTTGTATCATCCTACAATATTGATTTAGGTGGAGCATCCCCATCAAATATTAAAGTAAGTACTCCGTCTGATAGGCTTGTTTTTATTCGCTGGAATTCTTATAAAGAAGGCACAGTTCCCGAATCAGAAAAACAGAAAATTGCACAAAATGAAAGCCAAGTAAAACCTGAAGATTTCATGCTGACACAAAAAGAAATGTTAGACATTCTTAAACGTATGCTTGAAAACAATCAGACAAACCATGCCGAGTTGATGAACCAACTGGCAAAAATGGGCGTTATGAATCAATCTGCCGAGCCAAGCACATTTAGCCCTGATACAGCACTTAGTGCGCCATATACCCCTGAAGGCAGTAGCACCCCTCAACAAACAAGATTCAAAATGAATCAAGATGGCACTGTAGGCGTTGATTATGTGCCACGTCCAGATTTAAAGCCAAACAGTCCAGAAGCACCGAATAAGCCCGAAAAGACAACACCGAGCAGACAGGAGAGTCCAGACACGCCAAACGCACCAAATAGCCCTAATTCTCCCAATACGCCGAATGAGCCGAACAGTCCGAATAGTGCAAACAATCAACAAACGCCAAAACAGCAAGAAAATGGCCTTTGTTCGATTTTCCCAAATATCGCAGCGTGTGCAGATTTGGGAGAGGTTGAAGCACAAGAACCTGAAGTTCCCCAAAATACGATCGATATAGGATCAATAAAACCAACTGATACCTTTAAAACAGACGGCGTTTGCCCATCTCCCAAAACATTTGATATGGGAATTTTAGGTACTTTTGAAATGAGTTATGAGAATGTTTGTTATATAGCTTCAAAAATCAGGCCAATTTTAATTTTAGTAACCATTATTAGCTGTGGTTGGGCAGCTTATGCAGCAGTAAAGGAATTGTGATATGTGGGCAAAGTTATTAACCAGCGTATTAACGACTGTTGCAGGCAAAATCATGTCAGCGGTAGGACTAAGTTTTATAACCTATGTAGGTTTAGATGCCCTTCAAAATCAGCTTATGCAAGCCGTTTCCCAACAGGTAGGCGGATTGACAGAGGATTCCTTGCAAGTGCTTTATATTTTAGGCATAGGGGTTTGTCTAAACTGGATTTTCGGCACATTCACATTTATAGCTTCGTTAAAAACAATGTCCAAACTGTCAGCGATAATGGCAAGTAAATAAAAGGGGGAAATTATGCTTTATTTGATTACAGGTGTTCCAGGTTCGGGCAAAACCCTAAAAATGATTTCAGACCTTATGAATAGGTCAGATTTAAAAAACCGTCCGCTATATCTTGACGGTATTCCCGAAGTAAATGACAAAATTATTCCTAACTTGCCTATTCCAGAAGGCGAAAGTATGCAGACTTGGCACAAATGGGCACCGACAGGCGCAATACTCGTTATTGACGAATGTCAGCGAGTATTTAGGCCACGGCCAAGCGGTTCAAAAGTACCTGATTTCGTCGCAGAACTCGAAACGCACCGTCATAAAGGCATTGATATATTCCTGCTTACACAACATCCGCGCCTAATAGACGTTAATGTCCGAAGCTTGATAGGCCATCATTGCCACATTGGCAAAACCAGTTTGGGTGTGCGCCGTATGATTGAATGGGAAAGGTGCGCAAATCCAGAATCTAATAGCGATGTAGCAAATGGCGTTAAAAGCGTTTATAAACTTGATAAAAAAGCATTTGGCGTTTACAAGTCAGCAGAAGAACATACGAAGATTAAGACAAAACTCAGTAAAGTAGTTTTCATCTTCCCTTTTGTCCTTGGCGTGATATTAATCTGCTGTTTTTATGTATGGCAAAGCTGGAAAGACATCAGCGCCCCGATCGAAAAACCGAAAACGGAAGTTTCCGCCTTGGCGGAAAGCCCTAAAACGGACGGTACGGCAACCGCTCCAGCGGTGGACGGAACGGACGGATTAGGGCAATACCCGAAACAAGAAACAAAGGCAGAAGAACCGCCGAAACCGCACATAAGCGAGGATGACTTTAAACCGAGAATAGAAGATAGGCCGGAAACAGCGCCAATGTATGACGGAATGAATAAAGCAGTTAAAACCATGCCTTGGCCGTCAGCGTGCGTAAAAAGCGATAATGGCTGTAACTGCTATACAGACCAAGGTTCTAAGATTGCAGAAATCAGTAAAAAAACCTGTTTAAGCTATATTAAAGATGGCTTGCCATTCAACCCTTATAAAACTAAACAAAACGAAGCATTAACGGCTGATTCAAATTCATCAGTTTCAGAAAAACCGCAAGTCTTGACAATGGGTGGAAAGAGTCCGCAGAATTTGATGTATGACGGATACGAAGAAAAAGCCCTAAGTAACGAGGGCGGAAAGGTTAATTAGGGAAAATGAATGCTTTAGAATTTATAGTTTCCTGTTTAGTTGTTTACGCAATAATATATATTCATAAAAAATATGGTACAGCTTATTTGAAAATGTTAATTAAAGAATTTGGCATTTTTATTTTTGGATTGTTAATAATATTTATAATCCTATGTTTTTTAGGCATTCTATTAAATTTTTAAATAAGCCCACCAACCTGAACATAAGTCAGGGGGAGGACGTCCAGAAAGATTTGTAAAGACAGCTTTATCGTCTTTATAAATCTTTTTGGATACCCCTTGACGCTAACCCACCCCAAAACGCTTTAAAGAAGGGTTGGTGCGGTTTTTTGCGCCAACCCCTGCCACATGGCGAATGTCGCCGAAGGCAAGCACACGATAAGCTTCAAGCCCTGAATGAGTAAATCAGCCCATTGAGGGCTTGGCGTTTGACGAAACACCAAGTAAAGCCCACGACTTCGTAAGTACGGCCAAAGCGTACAGCTTGTAGCAAAGATAGAAGCGTGGGCTTTCGTACATCTTAAGTTTGAACACTATCTAGGGCAAAAAGCCCGAATTAATAAGGTAAAACCATGTACTTAGGAATAGACGTTTCAAAGCTCACAATAGATTGCTGTTTGATTGCAGACGGCCAAAATCATCAAAAGAAGTTTCAGAACAACAAAGGAGGATTTGAGCAATTAACAAAGTGGCTACAAAGTCATAAAGTATCCGATAAGCTCCATTGCGTGTGCGAAGCAACAGGCACATATTACGAAGCATTAGCCGAATATCTTTATTTAAGATACACAATTACCGTAGAGAATCCACGAAAGATAAAAGGATATGCAATAGCAGAACTACAACGATCCAAAACAGACACACAAGACGCAAATTTGATAGCGCAATACTGCCAAGACCGAAAGCACAAATTAAAGGCATGGCAACCGCCGGCAAAAGAACAGAAGCAATTACAAGAAATCGCCAGATATTTAGACCATCTGAAACAGCAACGCGCAACAGAAAAAGCCAAACAACACGAAGCACCCGACTACATCAAATCCCATATTCAAACAACTATTTCAAATCTGACAGCACAAATACTGACAGTCAAAAAACAATTACTCCAGTTCTACAAAGACAATCCAAGTTACAACAACTTGCGCAAAAGGCTGAAAACAATAACAGGCATAGGCGAGCAAGCGACAGCCGTTTTGCTATCAACCTATAAAAGACATGAATTTAAAAATTCAAAACAGTTCACGGCTTATCTAGGATTAGACCCTAGAAAGTATCAATCAGGAACAAGCGTAAACGGAAAAAGCAGAATATCAAAAATCGGAAGTTCGGAAATACGGAAAAGCCTTTATATGCCTGCCGTTGTTGCATACCGTTGTAATGCCTTTCCTGAATTTGTAGGCCGTCTGAAAAACAAGGGAAAACATATAAAGCTGATATTAATCGCCATCATGCGGAAACTGGCGGTAATAGCGTTTACGCTGTTGAAGAACGGCCAAGATTTCAAAGTGGAAAGATATAAATAGATTTAACGCGGCCAAAAGCCTGGTAAATTTTTAATTTATTGAAAATAAAACATAAATCAAAACATCAAATCTATTCAAAACGAAACAAACACCCCGAACAAGTCGGGGTGCGTATTCTTGCAACGTCAAGAAATGTAAAGATATTTGATTATGCAATACACTATCTTTGCTTTATAGCAAACTCGAAATTTAAGCCACGAAATCCAACCCTATGTCCAGCGAACGGCTACTGTGGGTCAGATAGCCGAGGGCGATGCCGTCCACGCCGGTTTGCGCCACGCGCTTCAGGCGGTCGAAGCCGATGCCGCCCGATGCTTCGCAATAGATAATGTGTGTGGTTTGCGTGTGGCAGCGGTTTGCCGCTTTTTTCAGGGTTTCGTCGTCCATGTTGTCCAGCAAAATCCGTTCTGCGCCCGCTGCAATGGCTTCGTCCAGTTGTTCCAGCGTGTCCACTTCGATTTCCACGCAGGTCGACGGTCCGACCGCCTGCTTTGCCTGCCGTACGGCTTGGGCGATGTTGTCGCAATAGGCGAGGTGGTTGTCTTTGATGAGTACGGCGTCGTATAAACCCATGCGGTGGTTCTTGCCGCCGCCCGCCCTGACGGCGTATTTTTGCAGCACGCGCAGCAGGGGGATGGTTTTGCGGCTGCATACGATGTCTGTACCGTATTTGGCGACCTCGGCAACGGCACGCGCGGTGGCGGTGGCGATGCCGCTCAAGTGCGTGAGGTAGTTGAGCGCGGTGCGTTCAGCGGCGAGCAGCGCACGGGCGTTGCCTTCGACGGTGGCAAGCGTCTGTCCTGCGAGGACGGCTTGTCCGTCTTGGATTTTGGCTTGGAAACGGACGGACGGATCCATCGTCTGAAAGGCGAGGCGCGCTAAATCCATACCTGCGATAACGCCATCCTCACGACTGATCAGGAAAAGTTTGGCAGTTTTATCGGGGGCGATGACAGCTGCGGACGTAACATCGCCTCGCCTGCCTAAATCTTCGCTCAAGGCTTGTTCTACCATGGGGCGCAACAGGGTATCGGGGAGAGGAAGAAGATTGTTTTCAGACGACATGAAGGTTCCTTTGTTGAAAAATATTGATATTTGCCTGATGGGGCAAAATTTAATTTGAGGCCGTCTGAAAATCTGTTAGTGGCTACCCAACGGCAGCCCGATATCAGAAATCAGCTGATCGGGCAGGACATCGTCGCGGAATCGGTAAAGCTGTGCAGGACGGCCTTTACTGCCCGATACGCTCGTATCCGACGGCTCGATAAGGTTCTGCTGCTGAATCTGGCGGCGGAAGTTTTGCTTATGCAACAATCTGCCGCTGATGGCTTCGACGCTGTTTTGCAGTTGCAGCAATGTAAATTCGGGCGGCATCAGTTCAAAAATCACGGGGCGGTATTTGATTTTGGCTCGTAGGCGGGACAGAGCGGTCGCCAGCACGCGGCGGTGGTCGTGGCGCATGGGCTGCCCCGTGAGCGCGAAGTCGAAGTTTGCCTGCGGCTCGGCGGCTTCCGCTATCAGGCCGCTTTCATACAGCATTTCATAGCGTTGCAAAACGTATTCTTCCGACCAGTTTTCCGGTTCGACCCCCCAACACAAATGAATGCGCTTGAGCCGCTTTTGGCGCATTTCCTCCGTATCCGCCGAGTTTGCCCAAATGCGCAGGCGGCTGACGATGGTCTCATGTTGCCTACCGGCGTTACGCAAATCTTCCCACGGAAAATAGCAGTAGCAGTCCTGCCATTTTGCGTCGGGGTGCAGGATGCTGTCGGCTGCCTCGCGCACCAGCCCCAAATAGCTGACGTACAAGACGGGCATGCCGTGTTCGTTGCGGCGGTGGGTATCGACAAAGGTGTAAAGCTGTTCCACATAGCCCATAGGCTGCGAAGTCTGCTTGGCGACCCACAGCTTTACGCCCGCCTGCAGGGAATTGCGCAGGGGGGAGAGCGGGCCGTTGGGCAGGAGCGTGCCTTGGGCGACGGTCAATACCCGCAGGCCGCCGTCGGTAACGGCAATCAATACGGGAACCAGCTCGACGATACTTTGCGGCGGGGCTTCGGCTTCGGGGTAGGCGTCCATGCTCGGCTTTCTGCGGGTGGGAAAGGCTTTATTGTAAACCAAAGCGGTTTGTCGGAACGAAGCGGGTCGGTTTTGCGGTATCTCAAACCTGTTTTCAGACGACCTTGCATATTATACTCAAGTTGAGCATAATATAAAAACAGTTTGAAAAACAGACGGCAAACCTTCATGCCGCCTCAAAAACCAGCTACAAGGAAACATCATGCAAACCGCCGCCCGCCGCTCGTTCGATTACGATATGCCCCTCATTCAAACGCCGACTTCCGCCTGCCAAATCCGTCAGGCGTGGGCAAAGGTTGCCGACACGCCCGACCGCGAAACAGCAGGCCGTCTGAAAGACGAAATCAAGGCTTTGCTGAAGGAGAAAAACGCGGTCTTGGTGGCACATTATTACGTCGATCCGCTGATTCAGGATTTGGCTTTGGAAACGGGCGGATGCGTGGGCGATTCACTGGAGATGGCGCGCTTCGGCGCGGAACATGAAGCCGATACATTGGTGGTGGCGGGTGTTCGCTTCATGGGCGAGAGCGCGAAAATCCTCTGTCCTGAAAAAACGGTGCTGATGCCTGATTTGGAAGCGGAATGTTCTTTGGATTTGGGTTGTCCGGAAGAGGCGTTTTCAGCTTTTTGCGACCAACACCCCGACCGTACGGTGGTGGTATACGCCAACACTTCCGCCGCCGTGAAAGCGCGTGCCGACTGGGTGGTAACGTCTT
>ERZ773007.763-NODE-763-length-15802-cov-16.575729_pt1 | contig 15802 bp, 30 predicted proteins | sample MGYA00580665_ERZ773007 | MGnify/ENA primary metagenome ERZ773007 (study PRJEB29015, sample SAMEA2738122) | human oral metagenome | biome: human oral; feature: human-associated habitat; material: saliva | place: China | collected 2167 ... | reverse complement strand
AGGTCGGCTCGGGCGGCCAGCAGGAGATCAACTACCGCTTCGCGACGCTGCAGACCGCGGCCGACGACATGATGAAGTTCAAGTACGTCATCAAGAACTCCGCCCTCGAGTTCGGCCACTCCGCAACCTTCATGCCCAAGCCCCTGTTCGGCGACAACGGTTCGGGCATGCACACGCACATCTCGCTGTGGAAGAACGGCGAGCCGCTGTTCTACGACGAGCGCGGCTACGGATCCCTGTCCGACACGGCCCGCTGGTTCATCGGCGGCCTGCTCGAGCATGCGCCCGCGCTCCTCGCCTTCACGAACCCGTCGGTGAACTCCTTCCGACGCCTGGTTCCCGGCTTCGAGGCCCCGATCAACCTCGTGTACTCCGCACGCAACCGCTCCGCGTGCATCCGCATTCCCGTGACGGGCACGTCGCCCAAGGCCAAGCGCGTGGAGTACCGTGTGCCGGACCCAAGCGCGAACCCCTACCTGGCATTCTCCGCGTGCCTCATGGCGGGCATCGATGGCATCAAGCGCCGCATCGAGCCGGCTGCGCCGATCGACAAGGACCTGTACGAGCTGCCCCCGGCCGAATACCAGGACATCGCGAAGCTGCCCAGCTCGCTCGAGGCGGCTCTCGACGCGCTGCGCGAGGACCACGAGTTCCTCACCGAGGGCGACGTCTTCACGCAGGACCTCATCGACACCTGGCTCGACTACAAGGAGACCAACGAGGTCGCCCCGATGCGCGCCTACCCGCATCCCTACGAATACGAGCTCTACTATGATTTGTAGGCTGGTTTCCCGCACAGTTTCAACGGTTTAGCCTGCCCGCTTGACGGCGCATTGCCTGCTTACTGCCTGTTTTCCTGTTCGCCATGATTGAATAGGTCAACGGGGCCTTCCGGCATTGCGCCGTCGAGCTTCACGTAGTAGGCGATGGTGGTTTGCACGTTCGAGTGTGCGAGCCACGCCGCCGCCGCCCTCGCCCCATAGGTGTCAAATACGATGCTGCCTACGGATTTGCGGATGCCGTGGATTGACAGGTCTGACTGGTTGAGCTTGTTGAGGAGGAGGCGACACTCTCGGTACATGGTTGCTTGCGCGCGGGGGAACAGGCGCATGCTGGAGGCCGGGTGTGGGGTGTTGCTAGCTTTGGCGCGCAGCCTGTCGGCCTGCCATTCGGGCAGGGTCTTGTCCGGGTACATGCGGCGGGTCTTGCGGGATTCGACGCCGCGCACGGTGCCCGTGGCAAGGTCGATGTTCCCCCATGTGAGGGTGAACAGTTCCCCCGCGCGCAGGCCGAGGTGGGTTTGGAGGATGAGGGCGTCTACCGCGTCTTGTTCCAGTTTTCGTTTCGCGTCGTACTGTTCGAGCGCAGCTATGAGGGCGCGCATTTCGGCGGGCGTGAGGATGCGGTCGCCGTCTAGTCTCGCGCGCACGGGGTTGACGATGGGGGTCTCGGCGGGGCGCGTGGAGTGGAACGAGGAGAGATTAACGGCGTCGGATGCGAGTCTGAGGGCGACGCCTAGCGCGGCTCGTAAGCTGGTTCTCGCCCGCCCGCTCCCATGCCTGGCGGCGTACCCGTCGTAAAGCGTGGTGAGTGCTGACACGGTGATAGCTTCATCGAGGGGGAGATGCCACCAGTGTGGGTTTTCGTGTTGACTGTCGGCTATGGCAGTCTCGTAGTTGCGCCTGGTGGCTGGCGCGAGGGCTTGGTGGCGTTGTGACTGCGCGTATGCGTCCCAGACTTCCATTGGGGTACTTTGTGAGGTGATGGCACCGGACGCGCGCTTGGCGTCGTCAATGTACTGTTTGGCTTGCTCCTCGCATTGCCTCACGGCTTGGCGTTTGCTGGTTGCGATGGTGCGGATGCGTTTGGGCGTGTTGGCGCGTCGTCCTACGAGGACGCTTGCCCTCCAGTGGGTGCCTGCGTCTGGGTTGACGACCCAGGCTTTGCCTTGCTTAGAGACTTTGGTGGTGGTGATGTTGCCGAGTTCGCCTGGTTGGAGCGCGCGCCTTGCCATGGTCGGGGCCTTCCTGCGTGGGGTGTGGGTGGTGGCAGTACTGTAGCACGTGTTGCCTGTTTTGAGGGTAGCAAAAAGCGGCCCCCTCACGGGGGGACGCCGCTACTCGCTGCCACCCGCGAGGGGTGGGTTTGAGCGCGGGGTCTCCCTGTGAGGGGGCCGCGTGGGGTCGGGTTAGAAGTTGCCCGAGTACTCGAAATCGACGCTGTTCGCCGCGTCTTGGATGAGGCTGTTCCACAGGCTGTCGCGGGTGTATGTTCGACCCGTGTCGCTAACCCAGTCCCCCGCCTGGCCGGGGCCAAGCCGGTAGTAACGCCAACCGTCCGTCGCTTCGATGACTGTCCCTTCCGGGCAGTCGAGGTCGGTCGGGCGATGCAGTTCCCAGGTGTGGTCGGGGCGGACAATGGACTCGATGGTCAGGGCGGGCTTGGGGTTGAGCATGTCCTGTAGGACTTCCAGTTTGGCCCTAATTACGCCGCACGTGGTGATGGCCTCGGTGAGGGCCGTGTTGGTTTCTGTCATGTTTTCCTCCCGTTGAGGTTAGTTGCGTTCTGTGTCGGGCATGTACGTGATGCGAGGCATGGCCTCGGGGTCGTCCTGGGGCTGGTAGGCGACGCATGCGACCATTTCGTCCCAAAACTCGTCAAACGTCATGGCCTTTTCCCCACCCGAATATGGGTAGGCCATGCTGCCCGGCGCGACTTGCACCTCAGTCCAGCACATGTTGATGCGCGTCCCAATGGGGAGGTATCTGAGGTCGAGGGGACTACTGACGGTCACTGCCTCCCCGCCGTCGTCTCGCGGGAGGGGGATGGTGATGCTGTTGCTGTACCTGGCCTCGCGCAGGAGGTTCTGGTGCAGGTTGATGATGCTGTTCAGGTGTCGGGCTTGTTGCTGTAGGTTCACGGTTTCAGCGCTCCCGGTGGGACTAGAAGAAAGTCTCCGTCGAGGGGGCCGTCTGCGTAGCCGCCGAGAATACGCTCCCACATTTCCTCGTGGGAGATTCTTTCATAAGCGCCTCGCCACCATCGCCAATACTTCGCATACAGGCCGTCTGGCGTGCTAAGCACAGTGTCGTTGCGCAGTCGTGTCAGGTCGTCGGCCCTAGCTATCGTCAGGTGGCCGCCTTCCATCGTGGGGACGGGGACGGGGGCGTAACAGTCCATATGGGCCATATACAGGGCGCGCCCTGCTTTCCGAATGGCCTCGTATGCTGCTTTAGCGGTTGCGCGCGCGTCGCTCTCGGCGTCGGTTTCTGTAATGTGCGGTTCCACGGTTCCCCCTCCGTTCAGTTGCCCTTGTGGATGATCGTGCACTTGCCCGCATCTTCAAGCATGCAGCGGAACATCTCGTGGTGCGAACGTTTGTATCCGAGAGGGGTAGTCCACGGGCCATGCGAGTATCCTGTCCGCATGTATTCGACGCCATCCACGCCGATTACGGTTCCGAGGGGCAGGCGTTCAAGTTCGTCGGGGGTTGTGAACATGCGGCACCTGCCGTCGCTTGTGGATGCTCTGATTGGTTCCGTGTTGCGGTTGAGGATGTGATAGGTTTCCAGTTCAAGCTGTTCGACCAGCTTTCGCGCCTCGCATAGCGCGTCGTAAGCGTTGTTGTAGAGGTTGAGGGTTTCGATTAGGGTTTGCATGATTGCTTCCTTTTGTTTCTATTCGATACCGATGTGGAGGATGTGGACGGGCAGCCCCTCCTCATACCAGTAGCTTAGGTAGGCCCAGAACTGGTCGACTGTGAGCACTCGCCCGTCCACGTGCGCCCATCCCGTTTCGAGGCGCATGTATTCCCACACGTTCATGAGGATGACAGTGCCGAGAGGGAGCGCGTTCAGGTCCGCAGGCCCTTGGAGTGTTTCGCGTGGGGGTTGCGGGGCTCGCTCGCGGTATGGGGTTATGTGGATCATTTGTTCTCCCCTTGTGTTTATGCTGCGCCGACGTGGATGAGGCTGATTTTCCAGCCGTACTGCTTGCGGGCGACGATCCGGTCCCACATTTCCTGGTGGGTTAGGATCTTGCCGTCGATGTGCGCCCATCCCGCATGGTCTACCAGGCGCATGTACTCCCACCCATTCATGAGGATGATTGTGCCGGGCATAAGGGCCGCAAGATGGTTAGGACCGCGCAGTTCCGTAATGTGATGACTGACCGTGCAGTCGTAGTGGGGGTCGAGCGGGATTGCTGCTGTCACTTGTACACGTCTCCGTTGTATAGGAGGACAACACACTCTGGGATGGAATCGCGGATCCATTGCGCGAGGTCCAGTTGACTCATGTCACTCCGACCTGACGACCATGAGTTGCAGTCTTCCTTGAACCAAGAATCTCCGTCCAGGAGGATGATTGCGCCGTAAGACAGGTCTGCCAAGTCGACCCTTACGGGGACGCCAAGCGCGATTAGCTCAACGACGCTCCCGCAGGTCTCGCCCGCCTCAATGTTGGCGTACATGTTTTCAACATGCTTGATAAGGTCTTCCTTTGTGATGTCCAAGGGTCGCTCCTTCGTTTCTTTAATCGGGGTCTAGGCCGTATGCCAGCAGCGTGATTGTGCCGTCGCTTCGTACGGCGTCGAGGATTGATGCGAATACGTCTACCCCTGTAACTCGCATGCCGTCCTGCCGCATCCAGAGGTGCGGGCGGGTGGACGTTGATCGGATGTACACTGCGCCGAGCGCTGGCGCAGGCATGGCAACGCGGATTGTCGTGCCTGGGGGGAGGCTTTGGAGACTCCGCTCCCCTGTGACTAGCCTGCCAAGTCCGGGAATGATGATATGGAATGGCCCATCCGGGAGGTTTGCAGCGTCGGACAGTGCTGCACGGGCTTCGCCTATGCGCCTTAGCGTCTCGTCGCACGCCCTTTTCAGGGAGTCTTCACCCACGCATGCCCCCATAGTCCGGTCTCGTTGAGGAAGCGGTGCGTGTATCCTTGCTCCGCTTCCATGTGCAGTTTCTCGAATAGGGCTTCGTTCGTGTAGCAGCCCCTCATTCCCGTTGACGCCTTCCAGCACTCGTCGCCCGGGTAGGCCGCGCTGAGGTAGACGATGCCCGTGCTGCTGGCGATAACTGTCCCCCACCGGAAGTCGAGGTCACGAGCGTGCTCAACTTTGTGCCGGGTGCCGTCCTTTTTCTCGATGAAGAAATGCTCTCCGCCGCCGCCCTTAAGTGCTTCAATCTGGGCTTTGAGGCGGCTAATGTCCGCAAGGTACGTTTCGATGCTTGTCATGAGTGTTTGCTTCCCTTCCTTTTAAAGGCCCCTATGGCAGTAGGTCAGGTTGTCCGGTTCCTTAAGGGCGTGGATGTATAGTTCCGCGCTTGTCGCGACCCTACTGGCCCTAAAGTTCTGCCAATGTCGGCCCCCTTCCAGGGGCCGACTCATGGCCATCCATTCACCAATGCCAATGGCGAGGACTGTTCCGCTGGTAAGATCCTCCAACTCCTGTGGGCCGGTGATGGTCAGGTCATCGAGGCCACCCAGGCCCGTGAACGTGAGCTTACCGTGGTCGGGGTCGTCGAGTAGTTCTGAGAGGAGGCCTTTAGCCTCGATGATTGTGTCCAGGTAGTTGTCGCTGGTCATTATTTTGTCTCGCTTTCGTGCTAGTAAGATATTTCCTGTGGGTTGTATACCACTCGGCTTGCTTTCGGGTACTTCATGAGGGCTTCCCGCATTTCCTTGTCTGTACACCAGCATCCCATTGCGTCGATCCAGCCTTCCGGGACGCGCATATGCTCCATCCCGCCCATGGTGATGACTGTCCCGTAAACTGCGGGCAGGTCCGTAAGGTTGGTGAAGTGGATGGGGTGGCAGGTGTTCGGCGGGTCGGCGTCAATCGTGTAGGCCCGCTCACGTGTTGTGTTCACTGCTATGTTCCTTCCAATAGGCCAGGGGCGCGCCCAGGGTATGCCCGTTAAGGCCCCTAGGCGCGCCCCTAACGCCCGAAGAGGGCTTACAGGCAGTCAGGTGCGGGCTGGCCGCCGGGAGCGCCCACACGGGCTTCCTCAAGGATTTCTGAGAGGACATGCTCGGCCACCTTATAGACGCCAGCCTTCGTCACGCCCAGCTCATGCTCACGCAGACGCTTCACTGGCTTACCGTCAGCAATGGCCTCGTCCAGGAGGGCGAGGGTTTCCGGGTGCTTGCACTTGATTTCCCACTCGTCGTTCATGACATCGCGGACCATCGTGGTCCCCATTTCCTTGTTGTTGACCACGAGCGTGCGCTGGCCGCACATAATGGCTTCCAGCGCCGCCCCGAGGCTTGCGCTCTGCTGGGTCATGCGACCACTTCTCACCCGTGAGCGCCTTCGCGGTGCGCGATGACTCCGCCATCGTCCGTGTTCCCGATGAGGTCTCCGATGTTGACCGCGTTGTCGCGGGGGCCGAAGACGATTCGGGGCACGACTCCGCCGGGGGTGACCTGGTTAACCACGTCGCCCCTGTACTTGTTGGCGAGTAGTTCGATGTTTGTTGCGGTAACGCGGTCGATCACAGTCCCACCCCCGTAATGTGGGTGAACGCGAGCCACGCGCCGGGATAGCCGATGAAAGCCAGGCAGGCGATGGTGAGCAGGTGGCCAAGCCACCCGTCCGCACCGTCGTCGGCCCAGTCATCGATCTGCTGGCAGATCAGGGCAGTAGTCAGTCCCGCGATGAAGACTGCGACGCCGATTCCGAGTAGCATCCATGCCATGTGTTTGTATTCCTTCCAGTTGAACTAATCTGTGTGTGTTGTGCGCGCCGGTCCCGCCAGAAACCAGCACGCAACGTTGAGGGCTATTCGCCCATGTGAATGAGGTTGAAGTCTGTCCGCTCCAGGTCGTGATCCCAACCGAGGCGAACATGAGCTGCGACATCCGTGTCCGTGTACACCGCGTTAGGCTCCCTCATGGCAACCCAACTGTCGTATGCGAGCTTGAAAAACTCGCCCGTCACGTAGCTGTCAATGAGCGTGCCGGGCGGGAGGGCCGACACGTCCACCGCGATAGGGATGCCTACGGCGTTGATGGTGACCGAGTTTTCCGCCGATTTTGGCGCGTTCGCCTGATCGCATAGGCGCGTGATGAAGTCAATGGCCTCGTCACTGGTGATTGGTTTTGTCATCACGCCCCCTCGTCAGCCCCAATGGACAATGCGGGGGAGCGGGGAGGAAAGGCGCATCATTCTCGCAAAGTCAGCGTGACTGTATGACCCGCCGCTGTACCTGACCCACGGCCCAGTCTCACCAGTCTCACGGCAGCAGAAGTATTCGAACGCCCCGTCTGCTACCACCGAGCCAACGTCGATGCATTCGGCGTCCACTTCCATCTCCACGCCTGTAGTGTTGATTGCCTTGAAGCAGGTGCCGGTCAGTTCCGGCTCGCTTGCCTCCTCGTCTGCGACAGCGGCTCCGAGGGCTTCCATGATCTTGTCTGCGAACTGTTCGATGGCCTCGTTAAGCTGTTCGCGGGTGAGTGATGCAGTTCCCATGTTCATGTTTTTCCTTCCGTTTCTGGGACTGTCCAGGACGGTCGGTCCTTGTTTCAGAAATTGAGGTATTGCGCATGGCCTGCGCAGAGTGTTACACTCAACCCTGTTACAACAAGACGCCGACACGCCCCCTAGGTTTGTCTGTTTTCTCTGTTGAACGTTCTGTGTAGGGGAAGCCCGCACCGGACACCCCCGCTTCAAGCGCATCTGGCTTGCTCGCCCCGCCAGGCGACCTGCTGGACGGTTTCTCACACTCGCCGCAAAGCGCTGAGGGGTTGCTCTGGTGCGGGCTTCCTTGCATCCCGCCCGTTAGGCAGTTGCCCTACGGTTTGCGGCCATCCAGTCTGTGAGTGCGTCGTGCGGGTACCGGACCACGCTTCCGACCTTCACAAACTCTGGCCCGTCCCCGGTAAACCGCCATTCCCCTAGTGTCCGGGCGGACACTCCCAGCATGCCCGCAACCTCGGCGGGCGTGTGCATGAGCCTGGGTTTCTCGGCGGCTTCCGCCCACGCGAGGAACATGTCAGCGGCCTCTGCGAGCTGATCACCCTGCGCGGCCTTCACGTTAACGACGCTCCCGTTAGGGGCGGGAACCCGCCCGCCAATGTTGACCTGTGCGCCCGCGCGGCGGGCCTCGTCGATCACGGCGGCGAGGATCAGGTTTGCGGTCGTGGGGTCGCTTGTGTGTGCGGTGACTGCGTAGTGGGGTGTCTCCTGTGTCATGTTGGTACTGCTTTCGTCGGACGTTCATGTGTGTGGTGTTGTCGGTAAGGGTTATCTGACAACGTGAAGGATTGTAGTGACAGGATGTGCGTTCTGCCACTTGACCAGGCGTTAAGCCGCGCAGTCTCGCGGCTCCAACCGCGCCCACCCACGATGAACACCATCAGGCGTAACCGCCTCAACCGTGCCCACAGGCTCAGACAGAATGTCCACAAAGAACCGCTTGGTAATTATGTGGCAATCATCCGTCCGCCAATGCGTGCCCTCCACGAGGACCACGCGCCCCTGCTGCATCTCCTGCATGAAATACGCGGGCCGATCAGGAGCAACGCCCCTACCAACCCACAGGCCAGCAGCCAAGGCCACTAGCACCATGAACCACGTGGCCGCGCGCGCACTCAGCGGCCTATTGAACCCCATCATGAGAGGTTCCCCCCTTCCGGTACGGGAAGCCCCCACACCCACATTCAAGCAGCGCGCGGGGGCCTCAAGGTTGAATGTTCTGTGTATCCCGCATGGCTTGGGGAGGTGAGCGCACCCGCCGGGGCGGAAACCAGGGAGGGAGAGAGAGGTAGAGAACCCCCCTAGCCATCACCCCGGCGAGAAAGCTCACCCCACCAAACCAGTGCGGCGGGGTTATTAGGCGACGGACGCCAACGCAAAGGACGGCTCACACGCCTTGTTTTGCCAAAGGATATCGAGTGTCAGCCCCCAATCTCCGCGCGGGGTGCCACACATGTGATGACGCCAGTTCGGGCGCGTCATGTCGGGCAGTTCGTGCGCCGTCGCAGGATCACGCCGGTTCAGCCACATGAGCGCCCCCAGCCGCGTCTCCACAGGCACGGGCCACTCACGCGACAGCTCCCACTTGCCTGACACTCGCATCTCACGCGCAATGGACAAGGGCCTGCCAGCATCCAACAGCGCATACTCACCCACGCACCACGTGCTCTGCGGCTCATCGCCCATCGCACACACCAGGCGCATCGCGTGCCACCTGCGGCGCTCAGTGGGAGGCACGTACACGACACTCCACCCTGCGGTCTTAGCCGCGCTACTGAGCATGTTGTTGTAGTACTGTTCCCAGTCTTCCATGATGCGCACGGCTGCCGCCGCCACGTCGCTTTCGTCGTACCAAGCCATTATTCAGCCTATCTTTCACTCTTGCTTCGTCTGCGCGTCAAGCGCGTTTGCCACGGTGTTGAGCGAGGCGGACAGGTGTTCCAACGCCCCGAGGGCAGCTTGCGCATGTACGCGCACCATGCTCGCCTCGGGCGAATCTCCCAGCCGGTCGCCCGGCCTATCGTGCCTGTCGCGCACGCCCTCCTTATGCAGTCGGAGGCTGAGCTGTTCGCCCATGTAGGCTGTGGTCCCCGCTAAGTCCCTCCATTTCAGGGCCGTGAAATACGCCCTATTAGAAATGTCAGCGCCCATCGTCGACCACCTTGCGCAGATTGCCGGACCAAACCAGGTCGAGCAACCAGCCTTCCAGCTTATGCTTGTAGTCGCTGGCCTGCGCCCAAAGCGCCATATGGGGGGAGATACGCACCCCCGCAATGCGGATAGGCGAGTGTGTCGAGTCGAGCATTTCGTTGAAAGCGTCGCAGGCGTCAATCCCGTCGAACAGGCACCCATCCTTATCAACCCACTGCGCCCAGTCGGGCGCGCCGCCAAGCTCACTGCGCGTGAACTGTGTGCGCTCATCCCACAGGCGCACCATTTCGGCGCGCGCGTCATCCGTGATCTGTCCGTTTGATTCGACAGTCGTCAGGGGGAAAGTACTCACCGTTGTCTCACTCCCATTCGTCAGGGGAATCCACGATGGCGCGCAGCTCGCCCGCCTCCACGCGCTCGGCAATAGCCCCCATAATCGTGTTGGCAGTAAGCTGCGGCGATAGTGCGAACATCAGCGCACGAGTCCCCGACTCAAACTCATCCCCGCCCCCTTGCAGCCATTCTTCCGCGAGGGTTTCAACCGAATACGCCGTGCCGTCACGGTCAACGAAGTGCGCCCAGTCAGGCGCGTTGATCACCTCACGCATCACCCATTCCTGGGCATCCCACCCGCCTTGAAGCGCCCGCTCATGGTCAGGCGTCATGTATTCCTCAGCCTTAGCTGTCTTGCACTTGCTTGTATCACGCTGCATTGTTTTCTCACTTTCCTTGTCAGCGGTACCATCCTCACCCACTTTGGGCGGGACACTCAATTCTCAGGGGCGGACCACGATTGCCCCGCCCGTCACAGGCGTATCACCCTTGATGTCATGCACAACCACGGTCGGGGTCCCCTCGACGCTCGGCCTGTCCGCGAACTTAGCCACGTACACGGTCACGTGGTCACGCGCGTAGACCTCGCCGCCCTCACAGTGGATCACTACTTGGTCTTGGGCCGTCACGTCTACGTCCCCGCTCATTTCGACAACCGCGTGGTCTCGGGCGGTCACGGACACTCGTTCCCGGGCAATCACGTGGGCCGCGCCCCCCACCGTCACCGAGGCGTCATCGAAAGCGAGCAACGGGTACTCGGAATACGTGGTCACCGCCGCCTCATCCCACACCTGGCCGTGCGCATGATGCCCGCAACTGCCTGTGGAGCGGCCATGCCAATTGACACGCGCGTTACAGACTGCGGCCACGTTCGAGTCTTCGCGCGCCTCAACCTGACTGTGGTCAGTGGCAACAAGCTCCGCGTTCCCCGACACAATCACGCGCGATTCTCTGCGCGCTTCAATGTAATGGCCCCGCGAATCAGTCACAACGATGTAGTTTGGCGCATACTTGCCGGGATCCGAATGGATCTCAATCGCCACCTCATCATTCGGTTCTGCTTCCAGCGCCCTATCCAGCTCATCCTGGTTTGTCACGCAAACCAGCCGCGCCTTAATGCTCATGCTCACTCCTTCTTTCATGTGTACAGGGGGCGTCGCGGTGACGCCCAACCGTCGCTCCCTGTGCCCGAATCGAACAGGCCCTATCTCACCCCCACCATTGGGGACAGGGATAACCACGCGCGCTACGCGCAAGCTCAGTCGCTCAGCCCTTCCTCCCAGAACGCGATGGCCTCGGCAATGGCCCTAGTCACCGCCTCATCCGGGGTCCGCTCAGCCGGGCCATGCACGCCCGCATAGATTTCCTCGGGCCACTCAGCACGCGGGATGAACCGCTCAACCTCGGGCCACTCGCTTGTCTTGTCAGTGGAGGCGCGCCAACCAGCAACACCATCCCCCTGGACATCGAGTGAGACACGCACGCCATCTTGGTAGTCGACGTACAGCTCAGCCGTCACGCCGTCTGCCACGTCTGCAATCAGTTCCGGGATCGGCCCGTAGTAGCGCTCATCCGGCTTTCTCCATTCGTAGTCACTCATTGCCAGTCTCTCCTTTGTTCTCTGCTTCCACGCCCCCACCGTGAGGACGTGCTGTTCGCGGGGCTGGAATCGAACCAGCCTGACACTCACCCTTAAGCCCGCGATACCCGCGTGTCACACGTCACGCAACCAGGATACCAAGTATCCACCACCGCTAGTCCGCGTAATGCAGGGGGATCAGCACGCCCTGCGCTTCAAGGCGTGCAATGTACGAATCCACACCCTCATCGAACCAAGCCCGGTTAAACATGCTCACACAGGCCCCAAGTAAGCTACTAGTACCCGCCGCCGCGCCCATGTAATCCAACTCAGCCTCATACTCATCCGCCAAGTCAGCGCGCGTGCGCAGGAACCCGTCAGAATCAACCCAGTCAAACGACGAACGCACGCCGCTAATGCCGACCTGGCAGTACAGGAAGTAGCCGGGGAACGTCTCATCCTCACGCGCCCGCTCAACCAGGGCTTTCAACTCATCCCGATCCATCTCACGCCTCACTCTCGCTAACGAGGCGAACCAGCTCACCCGCGAACACGCGGGCCTCAAGCCACCCGTCAAGCATTTCAATCATGCCATCATTGCCAAGGTCCTTAATCGTCGCATCAACATGCGCCTCGCCAAACGTGTCGATAGCGTCAAAGACCAACCGCGTTAGTAGCCCCTCACGGGACCAAGCCGCGCCACTCCTATCCACATACTCAGCCCAATCAGGCGCGCCCACGCTCTCACGAGCCAGCCGAGCGCTATTGCCCCACCAATCCCGCAAGGCGTCAAGCTGCCACGTATTCAACCACTCCCACGAGGGCGAGTAGCCGTCGCAAGGGAGCATAATCCGAATCGCCATTATGAAAACCTCATCTCACATTTCCAAGTAGGGCCACCGCCTTGGCAGCCCAGCCCCTTGCCCAGGAATCGAACCCAGGACGCCCACACACCGGCGCGCAACCAACTCGCCAAGGGTGAGAACCGTTAGCGGCCCTCAATACTGCGCAGTTCGCCGCCGCTCTGCTGCGCGTTAATCCAAGCCAGGAACGACTCACGGAACGCGATAGGATCAAGCTCCCTAAGCGCACGGCCCGCATTGAACACGAAACCGCACACCGAAACAGGCTCCCAGCAATCGTCAAGGTCCTCAGCAAACCTATCTTCAAACTCCCTCTCGGAAAACAACTCGCCATACGCGTCCACATAATCCGCCCAGTCGGGTGCGCCGCCCAGCTCCGAGCGCGTGAACGACTCTCGCTCATCCCACGTATCCTGCATCGCTTCCAGCGCATCGCCCGTAACCTCAGTCATGAAAGTCATCGTCCTTGTCCTATCTCTGTGTTCTGTGTCGGAACAAACGCACGCCACGCCTGTCCCCGCTCCCAGGGCAGGAATCGAACCTGCCTAAAACTCGCCCTTAAGCCCGGGAAACCAACGCCGCTAAAACCCGGCGTAAAAATCCCAATCGCGCCTGTAATCCGACAACCGCGCATCCGTGTACGCATCCCACGCCGCCGCGTCCCCACGCATCCCACGCAACGCCGCCCGCGCCACACGCCTAACGCGCTTACCCACCAGGCGACGCCCGCCGCCATTCCACCGCAAGAAATCCTTGTCAATCGCCACGCCCTCCGCACACCTACGGATGCGCACCGCCTTGACTCGCCACGGATCCGTCTTATCCGTATGCGCCACTCCGCACACCTCCCTACAATCACGCGTGACGCCCATCGTCACGCCCGCGCGCGGGCCGGGAATCGAACCCGGCTCAACACTCACCACTAAGCCCGCGCCGCCCCCAAACAGGGGGCCAAAGACTCGCCTAAGCCGCCGCCGCTGGGGGAACCAGAACCGGCACATACCAACAACCCGCCGCCGCTTCCAGGCCGCCCTCATCGAGGGCCAACGCGCCCTCCGGGAACTGCCCGTCAGGCCACACGGAGCCGTCCATCACATCCCAGCCCATCGCCAACGCCGCCCGCTCAATAGCCTCGGGGAACGCCTCATACACCATCTCGCCAATCGCGTCCAGGCGAGCGTTACCCTGGGCAGAACGCCGATACTCAGGGACCGAATCACCCGCCCACCAGGGAGACGGATCGTACTCGGGACGCCCACACTCATCCCACGCCTCAAACACGCCACGCCACGTGTACGTATTCCAATACACGCCCAGCACGGAGTCATCCCAATCCTCCGTACCCGGCATGGTCGCATCGTCATAGAACCAGTCGACCAACTCGGCAAGCGACCCGTAGGTCAGAATCATCCGCACCGCCGCGTCAGCACAACGCGCCGCCGCCAACACACCCTCATACGTAGTCAACAGAATCACACTCACCTCTCAAGGCCAGACGCGCCCGGAGCACACCATCACGCCCCTACCAAAGCCACGCCCAAACCTGCTCCCTGACTGGGAATCGAACCCAGCTCCACACTCACCACTAAGCCAGGGAAACCAGGGAACCTAATCCCCACCAACCATCACAGGGGCCTACCCGCCAACATCGTGCGACAACCCAGCGCCCGGCGGCGCATCCCCTGCCACATACGCCAATCAGGCGTAAACGTCGGTCGAATCACGCGAAAAACCCGCGTAACCGCCCGCTTCTCAGACGGCGACAGATCGGACACTGTAACGCCAACCATGCCCCCGCCGATCCCCCACTCAAGGACGATAATCCCCGAGTCGCGCACCAGATAATACCCGGTCCCAGACGAATCGAGAACCAGACGCAGTCCCGCGCCAACGCTAAAACCAGGCTCAACATCGAAGTCCATAAGCCCGCGCAGCTTCTCAACAATGCTCACAACGATCACCTCTCACACTCTCAGGTGCCCAGCCCCCACCATGGGAACCAGGAAGCGCTGCCCGCCACTGGGCGCGCCCGTAGGCGGTGTGAGAATCGGACTCACCCACGCGCCCCCGCTGCTAACGGGATCCGCGCGGCTCACCAAAGCCGCCCAAAGTCCAGTAACGACGCGCGCCCCAATTAAGCCCCCAGACCGCGGGGAACCCGGCGACGGTGTGAGCTGCGCGCCGCCCTGCCCTACGCAGGGCCGCGACTGAAGCAGCTGAGTGACCGCGCGAGGCAGAGCACACGCCAAGGCGAAAAGTCCGCTATTCAACAACGCCTGTACACCAGGCCAAAGATCCCGCGCTCAGAACTACCCGCGCCGCGCTCTCACCGCGCCGCCTCGTTCGGCGATGACACAAGCATAGGCCCGACCCGGGCCAAACGCAAGCCCGACGCCGAATCGTGAGACGTAAAGCGACCACAGTCCGAGACAACCGCACAACCAAGCGCCAAACCAAACGCCGGCCACAGACGCCGGCCACAGCATGTCAAACGCCTAACAGGGGCATCATGGGGGCAATCAAGCAAATGAGACGCTAATCACGGCGACTACAGATTGACGCCCACACCCAAACGCACGCACTCACCCATCGCACACGCGCACACGCGCACACACGTCAGCCCCGCGCCTCACAGCGCACACCCACACCCACACCCGTACCCACACCGCACCGATAGCACAGGCAGTGCGCCGCGCGAATCACGCACCGCTATTCACCGACGAATTAAACGCAATTACAAAACGCCATTCGCGCGCTAATCCGAGCGCGCACCCGACGCCAATCCCGACGCCAATCCGAGCGCGCCGCCGATGGCCCCGGGGGGGCCTCATGACAAAACCTACCAACGACGAAATAGGGGGCTATAACCCGTCTGGAATAGCGCGCGAATACCACACGGTCATAGCAAAAAATATCCGCGACGGGTCACAAGCTTTCCATGTCAACTAATTCGCCACGCTGCGAATAGCGACTGTCAAGGGATCATAGCATCGCTGCTCGCAGGTGCGCAAGCTTGCTCGCAGGCCGCGCCCCCAACCTGTGTTGAGGAAGTTCGGGGTGATTGGCTTATTTCTGCGGTTTTGGTCGCAGTGATACCACCACTTGCGCGTGACATGCATCTCATTATTGAAAAACATGTACGGTGACCGGGGTTTTAAAAACAGACTATATAGTGAGAGGGTAAACCTCTTGGGGGGTAGGGGGGCAAGTATATATAATATATATATATATAAATATATATCTTAAGTCTTAAAGTTAGTGATTTAGATTCTCTAGTTTAGATTCTCTAGTTTAGATTCTCTAGTTTAGATTCTCTAGTTTAGATTCTCTAGTTTAGATTCTCTAGTTTAGATTCTCTAGTTTAGATTCTCTAGTTTAGATTCTCTA
>ERZ773007.762-NODE-762-length-15826-cov-56.378606_pt1 | contig 15826 bp, 19 predicted proteins | sample MGYA00580665_ERZ773007 | MGnify/ENA primary metagenome ERZ773007 (study PRJEB29015, sample SAMEA2738122) | human oral metagenome | biome: human oral; feature: human-associated habitat; material: saliva | place: China | collected 2167 ... | reverse complement strand
GCGAAGCCGACGGCGGCGGCGCCGCCCAGCCCGGCGATCAGGACGGCGACCAGGCCGTTAATGGCCTCGACCACCTTGGGATCGGTGAGAATATGGGTCACTGGGCACGGTCACCGCCCGCGTCACCACCGGACAGATCAGCGAGGCCGCGCATGTGCAGGTCGTCAACGGTTTCGCCGCCGGGCGTGAGGGCACCCGCCCAGTCAATAATCGATGCGCCGTTGATCTTGATACCAGAGAGCACCTGGAAAACGCTCCACGCGATACCCAGGAAAACCGAGGCCTGCGCGAGGAACAACTTCCAGGTCGCCGGGTAGGAACCCGAAACCCACACGGCCAGGGAGACGATGAGGGCGACAACCGCGAGCAGAACCTTACGGCGGCGGGGCGTCCAGTACGGGCGGTCGAGCGCTGCCTGCACGACAGGCCAGATGAGGCCGACGACGACCGTCACCATGAAGGGGTCGGTCTGCAGGCCGAGGAGGAGATTGTTCACGTCAGTTTCCCTTCTCCGCGCCCGCGAGCGCGGTGTTAATCGCCTGGTTGGTGGCGGGGCCGTAGATTTCGTCGGCGGCGACACCGACGGCGCGCTGGAGGTTGCCGACGACGCGGTCGTGCGCCTCGTCCGAGGCATCGCCCCAGACCCCGTCAGCCTCGGTACCGATCACGGACTGGACGTACTCGACCCCGAAGGGGAACTGCCGGCCTCCCCAGCTGGAGGCGGCGACGACGGCATAAATGCGCTTCGTCGTGTCGGGGCCGACGATGTTGTCGGCGGTCGCGCCGACTGCCGCCTGGAGCGCCGTGACGTCGGTGTAGCCCGAGGAGGTGGTCGCGTCGCCGTAGTGCGGGCGGATGACCGCACACACCGAGGACCAGTCTCTGGTCCTACGCCACACGCCGCCGCCGTTGGACTGCGATCCCGCAGCGCCGGACGACGTATTGAATTCAATGGTCTGGAGCCAGCCGCCGTAATTGGCCTCAACGATGCCGACGTGGTCCGCGACCCCGTTGTCGTCCCAGTCGAAGCAGACCAGGTCACCGGGCGCGGCCTGGGTCATCGGGGATACGAGTCGGCCTTCGCGCGCGGCTGCGTTGATGCCGTAGGGGACGTAGGCGAAGTCGCCGCCGGGCAGGACGGACTGCTTCTCCTCGTCGGTCGCACACCAGGACGCACCCATAGCGCAGAAGGGCACGCCGGACGTGCCGTAGTACGCGCCATGCTTCTTGGCGTACCAGCGCCCATACTTCGACCCCTCCTCGGGGTCGTCCCAGCGCGTATATCCAATTTCTCCTGCCGCCCAGCCGAGGACGTTCTGTGCGGTCATGCTCATCGCGTGCCCTCCGGCTTCTCGTAGGGGATGACGATAGGGGCGACGACGTCAGGCGGCGTGTCCGTCGCGGGGGTCATCGACGCCATAAGCTGCTCAATGGTCGGTTCCATGTGTTTCTCCTCGAGTGGGTATGGGAAAGCCCCCGGACGGGCTTGTCCGAGGGCATGAAGAATTGGTGGTTGTCAGTAGCCGGTGGCGTGGAAGGTGAAGGACACGGCGGTTGCCACGTCGCGGTCGGGGAGGGTGATGCGGAACCCGGTCGCGTTGACGATGTCGACGGCCCAGCGCGTCGGGACGTGCGCGTTCACGTCGGCGTTGACCTGCCCGTACGCGAACGTGACCCCGACGTGGACGCAGTCGTCAGGGAACGAGACGGGAAAGTTGATAAACGGCGTGACGCACCGCTTCGCCCCCGCGACACCCTCATACTGCGCGAATCCAGTCCAACGCCCGTGCTGTTCGACGCGCGGCGCCTGAGCGGGAACCGACGCCTTGCCGCCCACAACCCAGTTGCCCGCGGCGGCCCCGTACGTGATGACGGGAGTCAGGCGTGTGAGTTCCCACTGGCCTCGCTGGTTCTTCCGGCCCTCGCACTTGTGGATGTGGTTTGACATGTCAAAGTAGATCGGGCGGGCGGCGGTTGGCGGCTGCCCGGCGCGGGCGGCGGCGTTGCAGACGTTCACGGCCTCGTCGTATGTGTCCACATGAATAATGTGGGCAATGGACGCTGCTGTTTTTGGCCAGGTGGCGAGGATGTCCTCGCCCGCTTCGGGTGTGCGGACGCGGTTCCAGTTCTCGATTGTCACGGGTTCCCCTTACTGTCGTAGGTAGGTGGCGGTGAAGCGGTAATCCTTCAAGGTCGCGTAGGCCTTCTGATTCGACTGCAAGGCAATGCCGATACGCTCGCCCTCCCCGCACCGGATCATGCCCGATGTTCGGATCGTCATATACTGGTTGGGGCCGGCGGCCCCGTACGCGTAGAGCGACCCGAACTGTGAAGTCGGGGAGTAGACGGCGCCCTTAGCGGCGTTCGTGATCGCGAGCAGAACGGTGCCGTCCCAGCTGGCGGACTTGATCGCCGCCCACGCCTCGACTTGGTACACGCCTGCCTTGGGGACCGTGACAGTCGTCCCGCCGTCAGACGACTTCCACGTGCCGCCCGTTTCAACGAGCTTGCGACCGCCCGTCATTAACCACATGCGATTCCACATGTCCCCATTGAAAACCGGCGTCGTGACCTCGCCTGATGTCCAGCACAAGGTCGGCTTGTCCGCGAGCGCATCCCACGGTATCTCTGTGACGAGGGTGCGGCGTCCGTTGATGGTCTGCCAGTAGGCGAGCCCGGTGGGGGTGAGGGCTGTATCGTTGCCTTTGCCGTCGGCGAGCTGGATTTGCACGTTCTGGCTGGTGCGGGTCATGCTGATGCGCGACGGCGCGGGGTCTGAGTACGCTTCGGTCCAGTTGGTGAGGGTGAGGCGAATCGGCCATTGGCTGGCCGCTTCGGGCGTGTTGGGCGGCCAGGTGGCGGTAACCCAGATTTGACGCTGGTCCGTGTTTTCGAGGTCGCCGACGTTCAGGGTGAGTGTGCGGGTGGTGGCTTGGCTGGTGGAGGTTGAGCTGACGGCGGGGTCGCCGTTGATGAGGTAGGTCGCGGTGATGGTTGCGCCGGCGGGGGCCTGCAGGGTGAGGGTCACGCGCAGATCGCGCACGGCCTTACCCGTGGTGGGGGTCTGATACGTTTCAACGTGCTCGGGCCCCCATGCGGGTTTGGCAATCTCAAACACGGGGTGCGTGCCCTGCCAGCGGGCGGTGGTCGCGGGGTTCTGGCCGTTCGGGTGGCCGTAGGTGAAGGCGGCGCGCCAGAGCATGAGATTGTCGCCGCGCTGGGTGCGTGCGGTGCCGACGCCGCCGAGCACGAACTCAGAGCCCCTGAGTTGGGCGCCGCTGATCCATTTGCCGGTGATCCTGTCGGCGATAAGCTCGCCGGGGATAATCGCATTTTCGGCGCGGATCTTGTCGACGACGGTGAGGGTGTCGAACGCGGCGAGCTTGGCATACAGGGCCTCGCTGGCGACGATTTCGCGGGCGGTGACGGTACCCGCCTTGATGCGTGAGCCGTCGATGGGCGCCGTGTTTGCTTCGGCGATCTTGCGGGTGAGGTCGTCGCGGGCCTCCTCGATGGCGGCCTGCGCGCCCTGCAGGGCGGCGCTCGCCTGGTTCGCGGCGTCGCGGGCGGCCTTGGCGGCCTCGCCCACTGGCACCGTCACGACACCGGTAGGGGCGGTTACGGTGGGTGCGTGGGCGAGGGTGGCTGCGCCGGTGGTGTCGCGGTCGAGGCGCACGGGTGCGCCCTGCCAGGTGATGCCAGCGGTCGAGGGGACGACGACCGTCGTGCCGGGCGGGGCGCCGTGGGGGGTGACCTCGACGAGCCCGGCGGCCTGGTCGACGATCCCCGTCACGGTCCCCTGCACCGGCCCCGTGTGCGGCGCGGGGCCGCGTGTTGGGGTGAGGTCAAGCCAGTCTGAGAGGCTATCGGGCGTTGACACTTGCGTATACCTCCAGGTCGACGCGCATTTGCGCGTCAGAGTCGGCTAGATCTATCGAGTAGCCGGTCACTGTGCCGGTCACAACCTCCTCGCCTGTCTCCACAGAGATCGTGTCCCACAGCTCGATGCGGGGATCAGACGCGAGGGCGAGGCTACGCGAACCGCGCGCGGCCAGGGCCTTCGCCCTATACGTCTCGGCGGCCTGCTGAACCGTGCCCTGCAAGTCCGTCATCTGCATTTCGCTGCGCTCCGTGACCACGCCGTAGACGGTAGGCTGGTAGGGCGCGTCGTACAGGGTCGCGATCCCGTCGTAGTGGGGCGCGTCGCCGCCGCCTTCCGGCGTTTCGCCGGTCGTACCGACAAACCATCGGTTCGGGCGGCGCTCCGCACTCTTGCGGGCGGCCTCGATGAGGAGGTCGCGCCCCGTGTACGTCTCAGACGCCACACCGACGCGGGGCTTCCACACGTGGAGGGCACCGTCGGGGCGCACAGTCCAGGCAAGCCCATACGCCTCGGCCAACTTCCCCATGGCCTCCGTACGCGACGTGCCCCACTCGAAAGTGCGCGGGATCGCCTGGTCCCCGTCGTCGACGATCACCTGCAGGCCACCCTCATCCGGGGCACCCGCGAGGCGCTGAAACTCACTCGACACGGTCGCGCCGCCGGGCGGGGATGACGGCCAATCCATCGGATTCTTCTCGCACCGCTGCAGGAGATCGTACGCGGTGACAGATACGCCGCCTGCGCTGGTTTCCTCCCACGCGTCGATCTGGTAGATGCCCACGGTGACGCGGGTGGTCACGCCCCCGGTTGTGATCGTCTGCGTGACATGCAAGCGCTGCCCGTAGTTGTTGAGCGGGTCGCCGGGGTCGCGTGGCACCCACCCATGAGGGGCCTCAAGAGTGAGGCGCTCGCGGGGCGTGCGGTCCGTCGACGCTTCGAGCTGTGCGCTGACGACAGGGATGTTTTCTGCCAGGACGCGCCCGGCGAGGACCGAGGCGACAGAAACGTCGATGGTGGTCGGGGCGGCGAGCGCCGCTGCGTTCGGCCCGCCCCTCATGGCATACCCGCGTATTCGCGCAGGAGGTCCACGTAGGAGCGGCCTCGCCACTTCGAGCGCGCGTCCCAGGTGCCCCACGTGACGACGGGGACGTTACCGAGGAGGCCCGCCGCCTCGCCCAGGTCGATCTGCTTGTAGTCCAGTGTCCATTGGCGGCGGACACGGTCTCGGCGGCCCGTCCGCTGACTCGTCGCGTGCGTGATGGCCAGGACGCGCACGGCGGGCACGTCGCAGTCCTGCAGGTCGCACGCGTCATGCGAGTGAACCGCGATCACCGGCTGCCTGGCTTCGATGATGCGTTCGAGGCGCGCGCTCTCCTCAGCGTAGGCGAGCAGTTCGAGCCGCCCGGTGTAGGCGGCTGCGACCCCCGCCCACCTGATGACGGGGGTGCGGCGGGCGTTGATGTCCGTCGCGGTCGCCCGCGTATCGTAGTCGCGCGCGTCATCCCCGATGTAGGAGACGACCGCCCGCTGACGTGAATCAAGGCTGGTGACTGCGTAGCCTTCGCCGCGGCGGGTGAGGGTGAACCTGCGTGTCCCTACTGTGTAGGTTGTCGCCACGCCGGGCGGCGCGAACGGGTCACAGAACGCCGACGCTGCGTTGGCCGTGTCGGCGGGGTTGATGAGCCGCTCCCCGTCATACACGGCTGCCCCGGCGTCGGGGCCGTCCAAGTAGAAACAGGGCAAGCCCGTCTCGCGGTGTATCCACGCCTTGATTGCCATTATTGGACGCTCCTCACGACCTTGACGGCCTCGGTTCGCGCGAACGCGCGGGTCTGCTCGCCCGTCCAGGGGTTTGTCACGAGCGCGGTCACGTGGATGTTCGCCGCCCCTGCGCCGGTCGAGTTGCCTCCCACGCCGCCGGTCGCGTACGGGGTTGCGTGGCCGGGGATGTAGGTGCCGCCGAAAATGTTGGCGATCTCCCCGAGAATGGCCTCGCTGCGCTTGCGCTTAGACTTGGCGAGCGGAATGTAGCCTTCGCCGCCGGTTTCGGGCTCGGCCCAGACGCGCCAGGCGCCCGCCGGGGCGATCTGCGCGACGTGACGCTCACGGTGGAAGCCGCCGCCCGCGTAGAAGGACAGGACCGACCCGTCGGCCTGCGCTGACGGGCCGCCCGACTGGCTGTACAAGCCGACGACGTTCACATACCAGGTTTGCCCATTCCAGGCCGCCTTGATGCCTTCCATCTTGCTTGACACGTAGTCGTTAGCGTTGATGTTCACATAAGGGCTGTAGTTGGCGATTGCGGCCTTGATCGCATCGAGCTTGGCATTCGCCGCGTCGTTGTTTCCGTCAATCGTGACCGTTCCGGTCGCCGCGTCCACCTGGCCGACCGACGCGACCAACTGCGCGATAGCCGGGTCAGAATTGGCGTCAATCGTGATCGTTCCGTCCTGATTCTTCGCATACCCGAGCGTTTCCAGAATGGTGGTGATTGCGCTGTCGTTGACGGCGTTAATCGTGATGGTGCCGCCATTCTGTGCCTGCACGTAGGCGATAAACGCGTCTACGCTCGCGTTCGCAGCCGCCGTTTCAGCGGTCACATGACTTTCGATGCTCGTCGGAATGAGGTTCAGCTGATCCGCGAGCGCGGCGGCCTGCTCCGCTGACAGGCCCATCGATTGCGCGACGCTGATGAAGTTGTCGCGCGTGAGCTGCATGGCGGCTTGCATGTCCTCCATGGTCGCGCCGTTTTTTTCCATGCTTTCGACGAGTTTCCAGCCCGACTGGGCGAGGTCGTCGAGGGCGGCCTGGTTGGCGCGGCCCGCGGCGGTCGTGATGTCGAGGGTCTGGCCGTTCTTTTCCACGGCGGCGTTCGCCGCGTCAATCGCGTCGTACAGGTTTCGCCACGAACCGCGCTCCCCGAGGATGATGTCCTGCAGGGTCTTTTGGGCGTCGATCAGGTCGTGCGTGGCCTTGGCTTGGTCCTCCATTGCCTTCTGGGCGCGGTTCGCAGCCCCGGCGAGCTGGTCCTGCGCGTTGCTGTTCTTGATGCCTGCTTCAGCGGCGAGGTCGTTCTGCTCCTTCGCCTTCTTGAGAGCTTCGCTCTCGTTGCCTAGTGCGTCTTTCACCTGCTTTGACAGTTCCAGGTATTCTTTCGTCCCGCTCGGGCTGTTCTTTGCCGCGTTGTGCGCGGCGGTAAGCGTACGGTTGACGCGTTCCATGGCGTCGGATGATCCAGCGGCGGCGTCGACCAGGTCGTTGATGTCACCGCCGAGCTGCTTGTAGGCGTCGGCGGCGGACTTCGCACGCTTCGAGTCAAAGAACCGCCAGAAGCTACTGTCGTCCTCGGACAGGTTGCGCAGGGCGATAGCGCGGGTCGATTCCGTCGCTGCACCCGTGACGCTGTTAAGGCTTTCCGCGTATTCCTTCGCCGCGGCGGACGCCTTGGCTTGCTGCGCCTGGTAGTCGCCGAGGACGGCGGTCAGACCAACCACGGCGGCTGTCGCGGCCAGGCCCCACGGGCCACCGAACGCTCCCAGGAGGGCAGAGCCCGCGCCCTTTGCAGACGATGCGATGCCTGCCAGTGCGGGTGTTGCTGCCTGTGACAAGGCGCGGACGTTTGAGATGCCGTTCGCGCGGGCGGTGACCCAGGCGTTGCCGAACCCTCCGATAGCGGCGCGTGTTTCGGCGAGGCCGGCGCTCATTGCGGAAAAGCCGCTGCCAATACGGGTGATGAACGGGATCGAGCCGTTCAGAGACGACAAAGCCGTGCGAATGTCGGTGATCGTTGTAAAGATCTTCATGCCTGCGCCCGCTGTGAGGGCGGCGACGGACGTGAAGGCGGCGAGGCCGAGCGCGCCCTGCTGCACGGGTGCGGGTAGCGCGCTGAACGCGTTGACGGCCTGCTCGGCGCCCTGCACGAGCGTGCGTAGGAAGTCGTTAGCGCCGCTGCCGCTCTTGATGAACAGGGTCTCGAAGCTACCGCCGAGCTTTTCGAGGTCTCCGTTGAGGTTGTCCATGCGGGCCTCGGCGGTCTCAGCCGCATAGCCCGCGTCGTTGACCTTGTCGATCCACGATTGGATGCCGTCGGCGCCCTGCTCGTACAGGATCGACGCGGCGCGAATAGCGTCCTGGCCGAACATCTTTTTCAGGGCGGCCTGGCGGTCCTCGGCGGTCAGCTTCGACAGGCTGTCGTGGAGCTGGCCCGCGTAGGCGGCGAGACCGACGAACTGGCCCTGCGCGTCGTACGCGTGGATGCCCAGCTCCTCCATGTACTTTGCCGCCTGCTTCGACTGTGGCGTCATGTTCAGGAGCATGGTCTTAAACGATGTGCCTGCGTCTGAACCGAGAAGGCCAGCGGCGGCGAACGCCGACAGCGCGCCCGTGGTTTCCTCAATGCTGAGCCCGGTCTGAGAGGCGACGAGGCCCGACTGCTTCAATGCCATGCCGAGGTCTGACACGTCGCCCATGGCCTTACCTGCGCCGGCGGCGAGGAGGTCGGCAACGTGGCCGACGTCCGACCCACTGAGCTTGAACTGGGTCAGCGCCACGGACGCGATACCGGCGGCGTCGGCGACCCCAAGTTCGCCGGCGGCGGCCAGGTCGAGCGACCCCTTCAAACCGCCGTTCAGGATGTCAGTAGTAGACACGCCCGCCTTGGAGAGCTCTTCGATTGCCCCGGCGGCTTCGGACGCGCTGAACGCCGTGTCCGCGCCCGCCTGAATCGCCGCCTCCCTGAGCTGGTTCATGTTCTCAGCAGACTCGTGCGTCGCCGCCTGCACATTGCTCATCGCCTGGTCGAAATCCGCGAAGGACTTGACGACGTAGCCGGCGGCGGCGGCCGCGGCGACCCCGTACCCGACCATTGCGGTCGAGGCGGTGTCCCAGGCGGCGCGCTGTAGCTGTGCGGACTGGGCGAGTCGGCCCATGGTGGTCTCGGCGGTCTTGCCGGTGGGGTCGCCCTTCGCGGCGAGCTGGTCGAGGCTGGTTGCCGCGCTCTTAATCTGGCGGTTGAAATCGACGACGTTCGCGCGCAGGGTGACCTTAATTGACCGTTCAGTCATTGGCTTGTGCCTTTCCGCGCTGTCGCGCCGCTATATGACGGGGCGCCCCGCCCGGCGTCTAGTCCTCGGTGCCGGTGAAAACCACCGTCGGGACCATGCCGGGCGCGGGGCCCTGCTTGTGTTTCTTACGCCACAGGTCGAGGGCCATTTGAGCGTTATCTTGGCGTTCCTCGACCTCGAAATAGCCCTCGTAGTCGCCCTCGGTGAGCCGCTTGGGATAGCCGTAGGAGCCGACCCTTGTGTCCTCGTACATGTCGAGCGCCCCGGCGAGGGTGCTGTCCATTTCGCCCCATGTGTCGCCGGGGACGCCCAGGAACTCGGTCGGGCGGCGGCCCCATTTCTTCGCTGATCGGAGCGCCCGGACCAGCCACGCTCCCGTGGGTCGGTCCAGGCACTCCGTTACGAAGGGACCGAGATCGTGGGCTTCATGGTGTTGACGGTGGCGACCGCCTGGACGAGGGCCACGACCTGCGGTTCGATCCGGTCACGCAGGGTGGCGAGCATGTCCACGGTGATGCCTTCGGGGGAGGTGATCTGAGCGGCGAGCTGCTCGAGGGTGGCCTGGTCGGCGTCGATGCCGCGCTCTTCGCAGTCCTTGCGGAAGCGCTGGACCCATTCGGCGGATCGGCCCTGCACGGTGATGTCGAGGGCCGACGCGCGGATCTGGTCGGCGACCTCGCGCATCTGTTCCTTGATGCCGCGCATGTCGTCGACGTTGGCGGCGCGCTTCGCTTCGTCGTAGCGGGTTTCGAGTGCGGACAGGTCGGCGAAAAGGTCGCCCCTTGCGTAGATGGTGACCGTGCGCTGGACGGGTGTGACTCCCGCGATCCAGGCCGCGAGGTCGAACGTCTCAGGGGTGACAGGGGTGTCGGGGGCCGTGTGGGTGAGGTTGAGGTCGCTCATCGTGAGCTCGTCGTCGGCTGCCATGCCATGCTCCTAGGGTGTGTAGCTGTGGGTGTGGGCTGCCTGTGTGTGTGGGGGGCCCGCCCGGCAGGTCTGGCAGCCCATAACGGAACCTGCCGGGCGGGAGATAGTGGGGTCAGGCAGGAAGCGCGCTGAGAACCTTCACGTCCTCGGCGGCGTCCATGATGTTCAACTTGGCCGTCCTTTTGATGTACCCGGCAAACCGGTCGCTGGGCTTGGTCGGCGTTCCAAGGACAGCCTCGTACACGCTGACAATGTCGTCGGCGGCGATCTCCTTCGCCTCGTCGGGGCCCTCGCGCTCGACCAGCCAAATGGTCGTGCCCTTCTTTTTGATGAGGTCCCAGACGAAGTCGTCGGCTGAGACGGGCTTGCCGGCCTCGTCGAGGTAGCGGAAAACGGTGATGTTGCCCGCGTAGGACGTGGGGCCGGGGGCCTTTCCTTCGCCGGTCTTGCACATTTCCTGCTCGGTGATTTCCGTGTCCGAGTCCGCGCCGAGCGCGTAGTCGGACTTCATGATGTGACAAGAAATCTTCTTACCGGCCTTGATTTCGGTGATGGTGGGCACTGCCATGTTCTGCGGCTTCGCGGTGAGCGCCCACAGGGTGATGCGCCCATCGGCGAGGGTCTTTGCACCTGCCATTTTTCAGTCTCCTTCGGTGAGGGGGTCGGTGGTTTCGTCCCCATGCTCGGGGGCGTCGGTGGGTTCCTCCTGGCCGCAACACAAGGGTTCGCGGGCCTCGGGGGGCGGGGTGAGCGTCCAGTCAGTGCCCCAGATCGGGTGACCGATCCAGTGCTCGGGGATGTTCTGGAACGCGCCGGTTCGGGTGTTGTATGCGGTGACCATTCAGTCCTCCTTCGTTTCGGGGGTGGCTTGTGCGCGGAACGTCACGGTGCAGTAGCGGGGTGCCCTGTTCGCGGGCGCTCCCACGGTCGAGTTGTCCGAGCGCACGTCCGTCACGCCCACGTGCTTGAGCGGGAAACAGCGCCAGTCGGGCACCGTTGGGACCTCACCTTTCAGGACGGCGGTCACCTGATCTGCGAGGTCCAGGACGTTCGCGGTCGTGGGTGCGACGACCTGCACGTGCAGGCGCACGTCAACATCACCGCCGCACCCGGCCATGGCTTCGGACTTGGCCAGGGTAGGCGGGCCCCACACGAACACGAAGGGCGGGCCGGGGTTGCCGGGCGGGTCACCGATGAACGCTTTGACAGACGCCCCCGCCGACGTGAGGGTGGCGAGACGGTGACGCATCTGATTCATGATGTCGAGGGTTAGCCCCATAGCTCTCCTACGATGTCGGCGACGGCTTTTTGGAAGGCTTCGGCTTCGTCGTTCAGCGGTTCGATGGGGTCGCGGGTGTGGCCGCCGCCCCTCGAGGTACCGAAGTACGCGATGTTCGCCAGGGCGCCGCTCGGTTTGTCAGGTCCGATTTCCGCTTCGATGGTGTGGTCCCCGTCGATGAGGTCATAGGAGATGGACCGTGAGACGGCGCGGATGCCTGCGTTGCCCGACTGCTCGAGGTCTGCCTGCATGGCGCGTTTGATGTTCAGCGCGCCTTTGCTGACGGCTGGCCTTAGCCAGCGTGAGAGTTCGCCGGGGAGTCGGGTTGCGTCGGCGGCGATCTGCCTAACCTCGGTGGTGTCGATCTCGATGCCAGTCACAGGAGGTCGTCTCCGTTGGTTTCCACGTCGACCTGGAAGCGGCGAGACGTGACGTGCGTCTTGTCGAACAGGCCCGTCACGCGGAACACGGACAGGTATCCTGCGACGCGGATTAGGTCGCCGACGCGAACCACGTCCACATGGTGCGGGAGGTGAATCGAGTAGCGCTGGATGGTGACGAGGGCCCCGGCGGCGTTCGCCGCGGTCTCGTGCGCCTCGTACGTCTGAACCTTGCACGGCCCCTCCCATACGGGGGTTTCGTCGAGCTCGTCGAGGCCGTCGCCGCCTGTGGTGACGGTCGGCCTGGTGACGGTCGCCCGGTCAGTCATGAGGGCTTCGGCGGCCTTGCGGCCAGCGAGGACAGCGGTGCGCGCGCTCATGCCCAGCCCCCCGTCGGCGTCGTGTCCGCGTCGCGGCCCCCAAGCCAGGGCGCGGGGGTCAGGACCGGCATGTATGCGCCAGATGTGGAGCCGTCCTGCGAGAGGCGCGCCCATTCGTCGGCGGTGAGGGTCAGCTCCACAGCCGATGCGGCTGCATCTAGCGTGTAGCTGTAGTCATCGATGCGTTCGTTCCGCTTGCCGTCCGGGTTGCGGGCGCGGCGGGCGACGACCTCGCTGATGACGTCGGCGAGGATCTGACGGTCAAGCGCGGCCAGGTCGCCGAGGCGGGCGCTGATGATGCGCTCAGTCTTGCCGATCCAGTTGAGGACTTGGCGTTGTTCGTCGGGGTCTGTGATCGGGCGGCCCAGTGTAGTCGCCACATCGATTACGGTCGCGTAGGCCACGCGTGGCCGCCTTTCACTCGTCGTCGGGGGGTGTGGCAAGCCCGCCGGGGCCACGCCGCACGTACCCGAGCCGCTCCCAGTAAGGGAGTTGGCTCGCGGGCACGGCGACGTGGTCACCCGACGGGCTCGTCAAGTGCGCGACCGTGTCGGTCACTTGCGCATGATCTTGACGAACGCTTCCTTGTCGGCCAGCGCGAAGCCGTACTCGGCCTCGGCGCGGATCGCCACGAGGTTCTGCTCGTACAGGGACACGAGCTGTCCGCCGATGGTGACCGTGGCCTCGGTGGACACGTCCATCGTGATACCGCCGACGGTGCCCCACGCGGCCTTGGTCCAGTCACCCGCGAAACCGACGGTCTTGTCCAGACCGACGTTCTCGTGCAGGTAGGAGGGGCGGCCCAGGATCGAGCCCGAGCGCAGGGCGGGGATCAGGCCGTCATAGGAGGCCTCGGCGAACAGCGGGCGGCCCGACGCATCCTTCGTGGTGAGGAGGTCGACCTCGAAGCCCGTGTCGAAAGCGAAGCCGTTGACCTGCTTCTTGGGGGTGCCCTGCAGGTTCAGGCCCATCGCCTTGACGATGTCGTCGTACACGTTAGCGCCAGCGGTGGCCCCCAGCGTGACGGACTTAGTTGTGGCCCACAGGGAGGTGCCGAACGGGCCAGTTCCGGTGCCATCGCCGCCCTTGTCGAAGAAAACTGCCATGTCGAACGCGCGGGCGAACGCCTCAGCGAGCAGACCGGCGAGCGTCTCAGAGTAGCCGCCGGGATTCGCGCGAATAACCTCCTGAGAGGCAACCGCAATTGCCGTCAACTTCTTCGGCTGCATGGTCACGAGACCCAGGGAGGCCTCGGTGGTGTGCTTCTTCGCGCCCTCAGCGGTCCATTGGGCGCTCGGCTTGCCCGTCACGATGGGGAAGGCCTGGCCAGACGCGCCGAGCGGCACCTTCTTCATGAGGGACATAGCCGCCGAGCCCTTGGCTGCCTCGTCGAAAATGGGGCCAGCCAACTCGGGCTTAATGAAGCCGTTAAAATCGGCGAGCTTCTTGGGGTTGGTGATTGCCATTGTGTGCTCCCTTCGAGCGTGAGATTGATGGGGTGGGGTGGGCTGCTCAGGGGGTCAGCGCCCGCCGACGGCCTCGACCAGCATTGCCGTCAGCGCGTCCGTGGTCGTCGCCGGTTCGGGCGTGCCACCCTGCGACGGGTCGGGACGCATTGCCAGCGGCGCGGGAGACGCGTCAGAGACCGGGGCGGGTGCGGGGATCGCGGCGAGGAGCTTTTCAGCGGACGCCGTGAGCTCCTCCGTGTTGCTGCCCTGCAGGAAGTCCGCGAGCGCGTCAGGAACGCGCATCGTGTGGATAACCTCAGCGCGTGCGAGCTTCGCCTGCAGTTCCGCAACCTGGGCGGCTGCCTGCTCCGCTGCGACGGTCCCGGCGGCCTTGGTCTCGTCGAGGCTGACGGTCAGGGCCGCGATCTGGGCTTCGAGGTCCTTGACTCGGGCGTCGGCGGCCTTGCGGGCGTCGCGTTCTGCGCGTAGGGCCTTGACGCCGCCTTCGTTGAGGGTTTCCTCAGCGGTGGCCTCGTTGGTGTCTGGCGTCTGGTCGGGGGTTTCGGTGGGCATGAGTGGTGGTTTCCTTTCTCGAATCGCTCGAGGGGGCCGACGCGCGCCGTCGCGGCGCGAGTCGGGGGCTTAGATGTCGGCGGCGAGCGCCTTGTATTCGGAGTTGAACAGGTGACGCATGAGACCTGCTTCGCCGTTCGACGCGACCGCCGCGTAGTATTCGGCTTCTGCTCGCGCACGGTCGAAGGGGGTCAGGGGCCGGTCTTGGCCGCCGATGCGGGCGCCTCCGTGGCGTTCGACGGCGGCGGCGGTGTACGGGTTTAGGCCGGCCTGCACTTCTTCCCAGTTTCGGGTCGCCACGAATACGCGGCGTTCGGCGGCGGTCATTCGGCGGCCCTCATAGGTGGCCTCGTACTGGCCGCGTATCGCGCCGCCGCTGACCTGGCCGCGCCCGGTGATGTATCCCTGCGCGCGTAGGGCCTCGACGGCCTGCTCGCGGTTGGCGTTCAGGCGGTAGATCGTTTCCGGGGTCATGCGCTTCTGGCCCCTGCGTAGGATCTGGCCAGCCCAGCCGTGCTTGCTGGTGCCCTCAGATGTGAAGGCTCCCCTGTACTTCATGCCGCGTCGGGCGTTGACGACCTGATACATGTCAGCGCCGTCGCGGATGGCCTGCGCGCCCGCGTTCGTGAACACGCGGTTTTGCTCGGCTTCGCTCATGCGGGTGAACGCGTCGTATGGGTCGTCGATCAGGCCCTTTGCGAAGGCTTCGGCCTGGTCCGTGACCATGGTGGGCACGTGTTTGCAGTCGCACCGGGGATGCCGCAAAAACCCTTGGTTCCAGCGGTAGAATCTGCCCGCGAGGATGACGCACCGCGAGCATGACGGCGGTTCGAGCATTCGCACGTAGCCGACGCGTGGCCGGGCGGCGATCTGTACGCCCGCTGCGCCCCTGCCCGCGTCCGCGACCTCGGTGAGGACCATCATCGATAGCTGACGGCCCCCCGCCGCGAGCGCCTGGGCGGGTTCCGCGCCGTCGGCTATGAGTGTGCGGGCGGTGATTGCGGGGGCGCGTAGGAGGGTGTCGAGGGTGCGTCCGTCGGCGGCGAGGCCTGCGAAGGCGTCGGGGTCGACGAGGCCGTCAGGGGCGGCCCATGTGCCTTGTTCTCCGAGTGCGAGGGCGCCGCTGACTAGGGCGCTGGCCGCCACCGTGCGCTGCGCGCTGGTGATTGCGGCGGCGACGGTGGGGATGCGTTCGCGCCAGGCGTCGGCGATCCAGTTGGGGCCGAGCTTGCGCCAGTGGCGGGTGGCTGTGGCTAGGGCGCGGGCCTCCTGCTCACGGACCAGCCCGTAGTGGTGGCTAATCGCGGGCGGGATCGTGGCCATGGGCGGCGTCCGTCTCGTCGGTCAGCGCGGGGGTGGTCTTTTCTAGGAGGCGCAGGAGGTCTGGGTCGGTTTCCTCCTCGCGCAGGTACGCGCGCTCCGTCGCCTTGCGTGCATCATCCCAGCCCAGCTCGTCCCAGGCCCCCTCGCGGCTGATGAGGGGCTTGCCGCCCGCGAGCTTCTGCAACGCGTCGGCCTTCTGGCTAAACGTGGGCGTTGCCGGGTCGTGCCAGGCGACATTCACGGCGCCCATGGGGACCGTGTGGCCCATGATGCGGGCGGCGATTGTGAGCGCACGGGAGAGGGCGGCACCGCACTCGGCGTTGACGCGCTCGACACGCTTGACCAATTTCGATTCCTCAGCGCGGATTGCGCCCTCAGCGGGTGGGTTCGTGGTGATGAGGCCGAAATAGCGGGCGGGGAAACCTGTCAGGGAGGCGGCGAGCTTCCCGTACAACTCAATCGTGCTGTGGAAGTTTGACAGTTCGCCGGGGGCGAGCTGGGTGACCTTCGCGCCTGCGTTTTGCAGGGCCACGAAGGGGTTGAGGTAGTTCGTCCATGCGGACGGGTCTG
>ERZ773007.758-NODE-758-length-15849-cov-3.363366_pt1 | contig 15849 bp, 27 predicted proteins | sample MGYA00580665_ERZ773007 | MGnify/ENA primary metagenome ERZ773007 (study PRJEB29015, sample SAMEA2738122) | human oral metagenome | biome: human oral; feature: human-associated habitat; material: saliva | place: China | collected 2167 ... | reverse complement strand
GACATTTTGGGGTTTTTACTTTTTTCCCTAACTTTAATTTTTCTCTAATATATAATTGAAAAAAAACTGTCACAACTGTCACAGCATCGACTTTTCGTTGGAATTGCAACGTTTGATCCACGCAACATCGTGTCACAAACCTGTCACAGAACTGTCACAACTGTCACACTTTTTGTCACAAAAAGGGGTACCACACACGCAACTTTTGGCCTCTGTGACAAAACTGTCACAAAACTGTCACAAAACTGTCACAAAACTGTCACAGTTGCGTGTGAAAGTTGCGTGTATGATACCGAACACGAAACACCTTCTACCCCTCCAAAATCACCTCCAAAAATCGTCTGCGAAGACTAACTCGTTGAACTTTTTCTTGTTCTTCAGACACGAGTTGATACTCGAATCGATCGATGCCTCCGACTCCAAGAAGTAGTACCAGAGATTTGTGAAGGGTGTGTTGAGTCGATCGATCCTTCCCTCGCACTGCTCCATCACCTTCCACGAGTAGTTCAGAGAGTAGAACACAACCGTGTCTGTTACAGTACAGTTCCACGCCTCCGCTCCAGCAGAGTACTGCACGAGATACACCCACCGCTCTCCACTCGGGACAGGCTCATGCTTGTGCCCATTCCACTCCGTCACGGTTGTAGTATCACTCAGAGTCCTCAAGAGTTCCAACTCATAGTCGAAGTTGTAGAAAACGATGATCCGCGAGCGCTTCTTCAAGATACTCCGAACCGCCTTCAGACGATCCTTATCCTGATTCACACACCTCCTCAAAACATAACAGAGTCCTCCTGCGCTAGCAATCGGTTCCTCTTTGTACGGGTCCCATCGGTCCTTCAAGATCCTGTCATACTCGTTCACACGATACTTGACAGGAACGTGAATACGATTTCTCACAGTGTGTCTCGTCACTGGCATGTCCACCAAAATCTTCCTCCTTAGTTTCTCAAGGCGGTGAACACCTACATACCTTTTCACCTTCGGGTACTTAGCGAAGCGATCCCAGACAACATGCTCCTCATAAAACTCACTCTTGTTCCTAAAGAACCCGTTCGCAAGAAATAGAGGCACATAATCCATCCAAGTATCTCCAGGCGTCGCACTCAGCAAGATCCACCGATTGTGTTTGGCGATCTTGAGAAACGACTTCACCCACTGTCCTGACCCTACCACTCGCTGTTCGTCGAAGATAAACACAGCATCACGAGCATCAGTGTACTTAGCAATATTGTTCCAAGAATCAACGGTAATTCCTTCCATTCCAGAGCCCGCCATAGCGAACTCGCCGACCCAATCAAGGCTGTCTCTTTTTCGTGCTGTTGTGATGACATATATACCCCCGGAATTAGGCTGTTTAAGGGCCCAGGAAGCGCCTGTGAGCGACTTTCCGGACCCAACCCCACCTAAGAGTACTTTGCCACTTTTCAGGCGCTCTAAGGCCTGTTCCTGATGAGGGTGTAATTTCGCCATCAGTCACTCAACCTATTGCAAAATTCGTCGAATTCGTCATCGATCTCGGCAAGGATGGCAGCGTCCCTCCGTGCATAAGACCGCCTCGCATACGCTCGATCCCCTTCCACGAGATTCTCGATAGAGTTGTCATCGCAGTCGCCATTCTCATGGCAGATAACAGCGCCTTTCCGCGCAGGTCTCCCGTGAAAAGCCTCAAAGACAACCGACGCGACAGTCTTAGTCACAACCCTGCCTTCATAGCGGAATCGGATATACTGCCCTCCTCGGACCTTCCAAACGCGAACTTCTCGCTCAGAGTTGGTCAGACGAATTAGTCCATCAGAATTCGCCTGCAGGTTTTGGTACTCGTAGTGTGTAATCCACATCAGTTCATGCTCCTTCGTGTTGAAAAAAAAGAACCCTTGTGCCCTAAGCCCCCCACATTACTGCAGGGGGCCTAGGTGTCAAGGAATGTCACTCTCCGGCAGCAACCATGTTATATGTCGCGTTCCGGACAAAGTTACTCATCTCTTTGATGGCAACCTGAAGATCCAGCTCCGACTCAAAGAAATCGAATGGAGTTCCGTCATCCGTGACCACGAGCCACTGATTGTCCGGCTTGGCGAAGATATGCCAGATGCCGTCAGGCCCCCAGATCTCAACAACCGAAACAATCACCTCTCGGTCCTTCCACGTCTTTGACGCAGAGAGACTCCAACCCTCAGGTAGACGACACCCGATCGCATCGATGTCCTTCAGAGAATATGCCGAGTACGGATGAAATGGGAAAATGTGGCATGTAGCCATGATCAGCCCTTCTTGGTGTAGAATTCCTTGAGTTTTCCAAGGTTCGAGACATAGAAATGTCCGTCGTCCTTGACGATGAGCTCACCCTTGTGGGCGACCTCGTCGTTGACATAGATTTCGATCGTGGCGTTTCCACCCTGATCGACAGTGAGTACGCCACCCTGGCCTACCCAATTTGTGATGTCGATGAAATCCTCGACAGTCACGGTTGCAACATCCACTCCCGTGGTCTTCTTGATCCAGGTATCAGTCTTCAGAGGCATGAGTATCACATGGGCCCTTCAGGAGAAGCGGACAGGGAATCCTGCTTGTAGCCCTTCATGAGTTCGCGGAATTCCGCGCTGCCCTCAGGGACCGCCCGCAGGAAATCGGGAGAGCCGAGGACCGTCAGAACGAATGCGTCACGGTTGTTCTCGACACCATTCAGACGCTCAACCCAACCCTTATCCCCGCGAGGATACCAGGTTGCGAAGATGACGTCCTTCGGGTCAAACGTCTCGATTCGACGGTCGCCGATGTAGACGGTGATGTGATACTCGAGCTTCGAGCCCTTCTCCATCTCCATGCGGTACGACACGTCGTAGCCAATTCCGTCTTCGTTGGTGTTCGGTACACCGTCAAAGAGAGTCTTGACAGGCTGCCCTCGGAAGAGGGGCACTGTGACAGACCCGTCAGGCAACTCCGTGACCTGATTCAGGATCGTGTATTCCATTGACATAGAACCTCCTACAGTTCGATCAATTGGTCGGTGGTGGTACTCCAGATTCGAATAACACCGTTGTTTGCCTCTTGCGTTTCGCAAGCGACGTCCAGCTCATCAAGATAGTCCATGATGAACTGGATGGCTTCATCGCGGGTGTCGAAAATGACACAGCTTTCGGTCTGTCCGTCTTCGTCGTACCCGTGACAGACCTGGACACACCAGCGGATATCGTCCATAATCACTCCTGTGGTTTGATAGTGATGGTTCGACCATCAAGAAATGCTCTGTTTGAGAGCCTTGCAACGCATCGCCGGGCCTCTTCGATAGACTCGAACGAATGCCAGACCGAGGGGCGAGAAGGAGAACCTGGATCCTTCTCCTCGCCCTTCAGCCAGACATCATACCATACAAGGTAAGTCATCGAGTCTCGAGGTCGCCGTATCGAGCAGCGAACTCGTCAGCTTCGATGGTGATGTACGCGGTCTTCAGGTAGTTCGAGAAGCCCGTGTTGCCGTTGACGTCATAGTAGACAGGCGTGATCACCAGGTCCGCTCGGACAATATCCGCAGAGTCCAGGACGCCAACCGTGTCTTCTGACAGCAGGGTCTTGGTGTTACCCTCGACGAGGAAGATCTTCGGGGGCTTGATGTCGTAACGGACCTTCACGGAAATGAACGGGCGCTCGGGATCCGGGAAGCCGTCTGCATCCTTCGAGTACTTGACGTTGACACCATCAGAGGCCAGCTGTCCAGCGAACTCCACCGGCAGCTCACACGCAAAGGTACGAGCACCCGTGCGGTTGTACTGACTAACGTTGCCAGAGAAATTGCGGAAGAAGATGCGAGTGTCGGACAGAACGATGTTGTCGAGACGAGGGTTTGTCATGATTGTGTTTCCTATTCGTGTTGGTTCTTGTCAGTCGGTGAAGGTCATCTGGAAAGCGAGATCCAAATAACGGTCGAGGGTGGGGTCATCCGTGTGCGGAGCCGCTAAGCAGCGGTCGATGGTTTCGAGTTCGTCACGCCACCCTTGTGTGTTGTACGACTTACGTCGGCGAATAAGCGTCGGACGGATGTTTCCACGCTTAGACTTGATGGTGGAGATCTCATAGGTCTCCCTGGTAAAGTGCATGTGCTTGCAGTGCTTTCGCTCTGCGATGACTTGGCGCTCGACTCCGATTAGTTCGAGATCGATCGGAAAGATATGCCAGCCGCTGTTCAGCCACTTGGTTCCGTCACTCAGCGTTTGGGTGTGGGTAGTCACCACTTGCTTCTCCCTTGTTTGTGTGGATGATGTTGAGTTTTCCGAACGCTCGTTCGAAGTCCATTCGGAGTGCGAAGACAGTTCCGTCAGAGATGCCAAAATCCTTCTTGAACTCGTCCAAGAGGTCGAGAGACTGATATCGAAGCTTTCGGAGTTCGAGCTTCTGTTCCTTGTAGCGATCCAAAGGTTGCTCCTTCTGTTGCTGTTTGTATCGGTTCGTTTCGTTGTAGAACGAAATCCACAGTTCGTTGATGTCAGATTCGTTCTTGTCTGCCCAGTAGGCGTTTGTTAGAGTCCATGTCACTAGCGCCACAATAAGCGACCACAAAATGGCGTTCATGCTACAAACTCCTCGTATGAGCCGAATTGTTCGATCTGTTCTCGGGCTTTGTCGACTAGATTCTCGGCGTATCGGGTGTCGATCTCAGAGATATGGTCAAGCCCAAGAACCACTGACGCCTCCTTCCAACGATATCCCTTCGTGCCACCGACTGCGTCTTTGATTTCGCCAGTAGCGCTCTTGCGCAAAGCGATACCACCATCGCAGCCAGGCTTGACTGGTACGAACCGTCCGACCTTACCCACGAAATGTAGGTGATGGTCTTCGGGGTTCTGCTCGTTGAAATCGAGGTAAATGGCGGTCTGGACAGCTCGAGTCTCGGCGTAGTCGTCCGGTATGAGTTCTTCTCTGCTAAACAGAGTCTTGAACACCACCGGTTGAGCGAACTGAGCACCCGTGGCTGTCCAGCCTCCCCCGTGCTCGTCATCGTACTTGGCAATATACACGGCATCGTTCACGAGGGCCATACGATCGTACGTAGCCTCGTGCTCGAAGTCGTATCCGTACTTCTTGCCGAAGTCGATGACTGCCTGGATGACCTCAGGCGTTGCGTTAGGGATCTTGATCGAGTCCGTTTTAATATGCGCAACGGTGTAACCAAGCTCCTCCTGGACGTAATGCTTGAGGTCGATCATGAACAAGGCTCCTCGCTTCGCGACAATGTTGTCGACGTTTCGTGGATCCTTGCAAGGGTTCTCGAACTTTGCGCTCGTCAGACCGTATACCGAGTTGATAACGATCTTCAAAGCGTTTGCGAGAGCCTTTGTATCCACACCGTCCTGAACAAGAGGGACTAGCTCTCCATCAAAGAGCGTGCCAATCTTGTCCAGTTCGTTGTGTTTCACGAAGATTCGTGCCTTCTTGATATCGCTGAATCGTTTCGTGTACGGTCCGAAGAGGTTTAGCTGTTCCAGAGAGGTCGGGTGCATGGAAGCTACGTCCAGCAAAGCGACATTCCTGCAAATGCCAGGCTCTGAATAAACGTAGCCGCCTTCGCCTGTGACTTCTCCGCGATATGTGGACTTGAATCCGTCGAACTTGTACCCAGGGAACATCTCAGAGAGATCCGTGTAGACGAAATCCTTCTGAGGGTTCTTCTCCTTGCCGAAAATGATTCGACAGGTGTGACTGTTCGTCGAGTAGTTCTCGCTGAGACCGGAAATACGCGCCAGCATCTGACGCGCAGTCCAGTCGTCATGGAGGTGTTCGAACACCGCTTCGGTAGCAGTCACATCGTTCTCGCAATATGACGCAACCTCATCCCAGAGCTCTTCAGGAACCGGCTGGTCCCAATCGAGATCTAGTTCTTTGTGGTCCAGTCCGAGTTCGATCTCCCACTTCTTCAGACTCTGCTTCTTCGAGGAGAAGTCGTAGATGTCTGTGTACGAGACGTTGTACGCCTCTGAGAAGAAGGAATTCGGGCTCTTGTCGATGATTCTCTTCGAGGCCGTGTAGAGCTCCTGGTTAGAGTACCCTAGCATGGCCGCGTAGAGAATATGGTTGTCGTATCGACGGTTATTGAAGCCAACCAACTTCGCCTTCATCAGGGTCTTAACCTGTTCCGGCGTAGGGTTGAACAACCTCTGACACGACGAAGCACCCCTCTTCTTGTAGCAGATCAGGAAGAGGTTCGGGAACACTTCGATATCGAAGAAATAGATCTCACCATCGGCGATCGGTGCTGCAGGATCATCAGACTCGTTCTTGAACTTCATCTGCTGGACCAGCTTCAGACAATATTCCGAGTGGTGAGTCGACTTCATCGCAAATGCAATCACAGAGTTTCGAGCATCCGTGACGTCATACACCAGACCGCTCTTAGAGGCGTCATCAAGGATCTTCTTGATAAACTCCACGGAGGGCTTGGTTCCCGGATGGATCTCCTTGCGGAGGTTCCTGGCGATAAGCTTTCTGAGTGCTTCCTCAGACTTGACAACCTCTGGACGAATCACTTTCGGTGACTTTCGAGGTAGGTCTTCTGGCGCATTCGAATTGACTTGTAGTCCATTTGAGACGGAGTACTTTCGTCGAAGGGCTGTCTTGCCATGGAACCGTTTGAGTTCGATGCCTGGGACGTATTCGGCAGCGAGTTCGACTGACGGCTCCCGAAGAAAGTAGTGAAGATGAATGCCGTTCCCGGAGCGAGATGTCTCCGCATAGGTTTCCGGCCACCTTGACGCTTCCACAAGGTTTCGCTCCAGCGATTTAGCACCGGCTTGATCTTTGAGATCAAAGTCGACAACAAGTACATTTTCAGGAATTCGAACATAATGCTCTCTCCTTGTATCTAGATCTTTCAGAGTTGTTGTGACATCATCCCAACGCTTTTCAGGCTTTCCGTCCTTAGCGTATTGCGCCGGACAGTCCTTATACAGCTGGTCGATGACACTCGAGCATTCTTTCAGCTCGATGGAATATGTCTGTTCGGGTTTCTTCACCAAGGAAGCCAGTTCGAACTTCTCTTTCTTGAAGCCCTCATAGACATTGCGGTATTGGGTACCATCGATTCGGGTTCGTTCGTAGAAGAATTTGAAGTAATTCTTCAATTCTTCGCGGAAACGATGCCGGGGCAAGACATATGAGACGTTAGCATCTGCACAATATCGCTTGTACATGTCATACGCAGAAGGGAGTGTCACAAGGTCTTCGTTGTCAAACTCGAAATATGAGTCCTCGACGAAGTTGTAAAAGACATCAGTCCTAAGCATCATCCGAACCGGACGGTAGTCCTTGTAATAGGTCCTTCCGAGACTCTTATAGACTTCCATGCAGTGATACGCGATGCCGCCAAGCTCGTTGTCGATCCCTTGCATCAGAATATCGTACTCTTCGGGGCTGACACGGTTGCCAGTAGGACTGATATCCAACAATCGACGAAGGATTCCCGATTGTGCATCCGTGATCTGTACTGGCTTATTGGTGGCCATGTACAGGAACGAATTGATTCGAGAGGTGTACACAGGCTTGTGCTTCTCGTTGATCTCAATCTCTTCATGGGAAATGATCGAGTTCAGAATCGAGTTGTCGTCAATTCGACTCAAATCACCATCATGTTGGAAAGCCACGATGGGGTTTGACTTGAACGTCGACGCCGCAAACGTGTTGTTAGTCTTAACGAGCGACGCTGCGTTGAACGACGTGTAATAACCCTTGAACATCTTCATCAGAATATTGATGATGGTTGACTTACCAGATCCTGGCTTACCATACAGTACGACAAACTTATCGAGATCTCTCGAAACCCCCGATACGATTGCGCCAATAGACCATTCAATCTTCTGGCGCTCTTCTTCGTCGTACAGTGTGGATATGATCCGATCCCACGAGTCGTGAGGCCCCTTCTCGAGCGCGTAAGGTAGTCGATGGGTTGCATATGACTCTTTACGCACCTCGGTGTTCGCGAAGGTGAGCTTCTGGTCCAAAGGTCGAACCGTATCCGGCATGGAAGCTATCCAGTTGCGGTATCCGGTCCAACTTCTAGAAGTGAAATCCCGAGCGAACTGCAACCTTGTTCCACCTTGGTAGGAGCCTTCGAGAGTCTCCGCGAATTTGACAAGTTCTTGATCGATTAGTTCTGCAACCCGAAACTCGTCCGTGTTCCATAGACCAAGTTCCTCGTCCCATACGGCTACAAACGAGCCACCTTTGATGAGGATATCAGTGGCCCGTACAACGTTGAAATCGGGGTAGATCTCTACGGTCCCGTTCTTGGTGGCCCTCTGTCGAGGGGTAAAGAAGTCCATGGTTCTCCTAGATAATATACTTCTCCTGATTACACCACATAGTCAACTGGTCAAATAGAGGAGTCTCATCGGGTACGATGCGACCTCGACGACTCGGGAATAAACAACCGTGGCCGAATCTGTCGTAAGTCCGCTCGACAATAACGCGAAGCTTAGCACTAATTTCTTCGCGTGTACTGTACGGTGTGACGTCGAGGTTACGCATCATAACCTGAAAGGCGGAGGCAGGCGTGTCGTCCATACCTCCGATGAGAGCATCCATATGCTTTGCCAGCACCACGAATACCTCGAACATGGTTGCATACATCAGGTTGCCACCGTCGTATGCAAAACCAGTCGCGTATTCGTAGTTGTATCGTAGTGTGATCCCGTCAGACTCAAGGTTCCCATCGAGATCGATCCACCATTCGAAGGGGATCTCATGCATATACATGCATTGCTCTCGAAGGGAACCCGAGCCAACGAGACGGAGAAGGTATTCGAAATAACCCTCTCCAGTTCTCATTATTCGTAGTCCTCCTCGTGAAGGTGAACGAGGTAATCCCTCTCAAGGTTGTGGTTCCTCACCAGAACCTGATCAGGATCGGCTCCACAAGCGCCTCCCTCGTTGCGGATATCACGACCGAAGAGCTCTTCGATGGACAAAGCCATGCGATCGCCCTCTTCGTCAATGACGACGCCGGACTCGTAGTAGTAGTCGAGCTCGTAGAACTCGTACCCGATGATGCCCTGGTAGAAGGTATCCGGATCGAGGATCTCGATCGGCTCGTGCTTCGGACCGTCGTCCTCGAGCTCCGCTAGGATAGCCTCCTCAGCAGCCTCTCGTTCTGCCTTACGCTTGTACATGCCTTCGATGTACTCGACGTTCTTTCGAAGCTCCTGGTCGTTTCGACGCTCGTTAGCCTCAAGCTCCTCTTCGAAGCGACGAGACAGACGGTCCTCGATCAGAACCCAGGTGACAACTGCACCGGCAAGAGCGCCAGCTGCAAATGCAAGGATCATTTCAGATTTCATTGACGATCTCTCCATCAACGTTGAAGTCCAGCAGGTAGTTAGCGACCTCGCGGCGGCGAGAGTCATCGTAGAACTTGATGCGGTGTCCTTCGATGTCACCGAAGGAAATGTAGTGATCGCCGTTGCCCTTCTTCCAGAGCCAACCCACAACCTGAGAGGCAGGGGTGCGAGGAATACCGAGAGCGTCGTAGACGTCGGACAGGAAGACGTAGCCTCGAGTGCGGAGAACATCGTTCATGTAGTTGAGCTGAGCGTGGATGTTCAGCTCAGTGATATCGTCAGACGGATCCCAGACAGAAGCGTGCTCATCGATGACGCGAGCGTAGGGAGAGTACTCTGGAAGAACAGACTCGGTGAACTCGTCGTCCGCAGTGAACTCTTCATCCGTGAACTTAACGGCAGAATCCTGGAAGATCTTCTCTTCGATCTTCTTCATCGACTCTTCGCCGACGACCTCGGCCACCGACTTCTTGTACTTCTTGTAAGAAGCATCCAGAGCCGTGTATGCCGCAGCAAGGCCGGCAATGCGCTTCGCCTGAATGGAGTGGCTCCACCAGAATGCAGCGATAGAGGCAGCACCCACTGCAATGGCAGGACCATAGTGCTTGAGGGTCTTGGTCACGATGCGAGAGTAGCAAATAACGCGGTCCTTGCGGAAGTCCTCTTCGGAGTAACGATCCGGGTACTTCTCCATGAGAGCAGGACCGTTAGTGATCACCTCGAGCTCTTCTTCGATGAGCTCACGGTAGGTGAGAGTGGCTCGACTTGCCAGAACCGCGGTGCCAACGAGGCCAACCGTGCCGGATGCCGTGAGGATGGTGGGCGAGTGCTTGGCGATGACTCGCGCAAACTTGTGGAAAATAGACATTGTTGTGTGTCCCTTTCAGAGTTGTGTGGTTGAAAAATCAGTGCTTGAGAGATTCGGGCTCGTCGTGTGTGAGCAGGAATCCGTCTCGGACTTGACGAACGTTGAACGAACCCATGTCGGTCCATCCCCAGTTGTCGTCGATGAAATTGGATGACGCTCCAATCAGCGCGTTGAGATCGGCCAGAGATGCCTGGCCATACTGGTCGATGAGATCGGACATCCGGTCGATGACGTCATTCGCGTCAGATCGACTGTCGAAAATGATCTCGTTTCGCTCAGGCTCAGCCTGTCGAGCAGATCGCCTCTCTCGCCTTTCAGCGGGACGATCTCGACTTGCTTTTGGGCGAGAATACCCCGAGTAATCGGAATATGAGGTCCTGGATCGAGGACGAGAGTCGCCGCCGTAAAGCATGGATTCGATGCCACGGGTGACGGTGTCAGCGATGAGGTTCTTGACAGTGGGGACGATGACGTCCCAGAGAACCGTCTCACCCACAGAGCGGGCATCTTCACGGATGATCTCGCCAACAACCTTCTTAGCTGTCGACTCTCGCTTGATACGGGCCTTAGCCACGGGGGTGATCTCTTTGTGTTCCTTGGAACGGTCAGAGTTAGTAGGGTACGACCCCTCGGGTCGCATGGGGAGTGACATAATGCTCCTTCAAAAGAAAAAACCCTAAGCCCCCTGTAATATTACAGAGGGCCTAGGGCTTGAGGTCAGACTACTTGGAGTCTTCGGGCTTGTTCCAAGATTCCTTGGCGTAGTCAATGAGATTCTGAGTCTCTTTGGCGACGTGGTTGGCAACACGGTCTTCGATGGTCATCGACAGTGCAGTGATCCCAATAAAGCTAACGATAGGGTTAATGGGAGCAGCGGCAGCGAGGATGCCACGGAGAGCCGTGCGGACTACCACGCCAGAGCAAAATGACGCAGCGATTCCAGTGACGGTTGCGGGAGTGAATTCTTGGGTCTTCACGATGGTTCCTTTCGGATAGTTTGGTGTCTCATTATACACAAAGCTATTCCTGCGAAGAACCATCCGTGATCTGGGAAGCTGCTTCGTCAGCGAGCTTCGGATCGATGTCGTGCTTGACCAGGAACTCCTTGACGTCGCTCTTGGAGTTCTTCTTGGCCATCTCGAAGACCTTCTTCGGGAGAAGACCCTCGATGAACTTGCCGAGATCCAGAGACCCGTCAAGGAACATCATGATGACCTCATCATAGGCGAGACCTTCAGTGAAGTTCTTCCGAATCTCAGGGTTCTTGACAAAGCGCTTGCCATCGGCGGAGCGTTCACCATACGCGGTCTCGACAATATCCCGCATAAGGTTGAATGCGTCCTTGCCGTTCTGGGTCTTGGTGAGCTGAGCGATGCGCTCAGTGAGAGGGATCTCCCACTCCTCCATATCCTGGAGTTCCCTGACGTTCAGGTTGAAGTAGAGGTCCTCGGTTTCCAGATCTCCATCCCAGTTCTGGTACTGAACGGTGAGCTTCTGCATTGGTATGCCTTTCTTGTTGGTGCTGAAAAAAATAAAAAACCTAACACCCGGTTAAGGGTGCTAGGGTTTGGAGGTCAGTCTTCAGTGATCTCGGGGTTCTCAGTGAGGGTAACGTTGAGGAACGTACCATCATCGAGTTCAATCGGTCCTTCGATGTCGTTTCGATCGATCACGATCGGGTCAACATCATCGTCAGACGAAGAGGTCAGTGCGGCGGCAGCGGCCATAGCAGCAACGGTGATTGCACCGGTGATTGCGTAGGGCAGAGCCTTCACACAGAACTTCTTGATCTTGGCGGTGTTGATCGAGATGATCGGCGAATCGTCTTCGACGGAGGAGTTGTTGTCGTTGATGAGGTTCTTGGCGTCAGACATGAGAGTTCCTTTCAGAGTTGTGAATATGTCTCATTATAGGATGTGTTTCTCTTGCGATCAGTACTGGTACTTGAACCAATCCGTCACGGGAGTGGGCTTGAAAGCCATGAGAAGCGCGGGCGATTCGTCGGCCAACATCGTCGGAGTGAACTCCGCTTCGATGGGTGTACCGTTGGACCACCCGAGCTCGTCGCCCATGGAGATCTGATCGAGTCCGAGACATTGGTATACCTCATTCAGAGAGACCGAGGAAATACCATTGATCAGATCGGAGTTGATCTGATTCAGGACCTTCTGGATCTTGGTGACGGTAGAGGGGAAGACCCTACCGGAATACGAGTCCGAGATCAGGACGTTGTCACCCGTGATGATGACACTCTTGTTCTCAGGACGCTCGAGGTTGCCCTCGATGACATCCTTAGCGATAGCAGCACGGGTGGATTCTCCCTTCTTGCCAGAGAGCTCCTTCACACGGTCCTCATACTTCTCGAGGACGTCCTGAGAGACCGTGTAAGCGGCAGCCATAGCAGCGTAGCGTCGCTCGCTAAGGACGGTCCCGCCGATAATGGCAGCAGACGTCGCGGCGATGGAAATCGCGGCAGGGAGGTAGCAAGCCCAAGTCATGCGGAGTGCATCCGTGAACTTCCACCCTCCTTCCGGATACTCCTCTCGGAGAATATCCATGGCCTTGACGTGAGCCCTGCCAGAGGTGACTGCGGTCGAGACAACCCCTGCAAGAGCGGAAGCTGCCAGGATAACCTGAGAGTTGTTACGGATGAATGACTTAGCGAGATGTCCGTAGGTCTTGAACGGGATGTTGATCATATGCTTCTCCTGTGTTTGTGTTAGCGGTTAGAGGCCCAGAGGACCACCACTGCCGGAACCATAGTCCAAGCAGTGATGGCCGCAATGAGGTAGAAGTCAGACATTACTTCTGGTCTCCCTTGTTCTGGAAGTGCTTGGCGATGAGGTAGCCGACAACACCGCCCAGGATCATCTTCGGGTTGAAGATGGAGGCGATGGTGTCCCAGATGGTCAGGAAGACCAGGAGGCCACAGAGGATGAGGAACATGAAGATGAGGGTGAACATTGAAGTTTTCCTTTCAGGGTTGTTTGTTCAGTTCTTGGAGGCCCAGAGCATGATGGCCAGAGCGATGATGGCGGAAGGGATGATGACGAGCATGAGAGCTCCTTTCAGAGTTTGGTGGATCGAAGGTCCGGGAGGGAGATGAAAACGGTTTCAGTTCCGATCTGCTCGCTTCGAGCAATGACTTCTTCGCCGACTTCCTGTTCGCAGAAGACGAAGCAGATATTGAAACACGGCGCTGCGCCTGCCTCATACAGGTATGTAGGAAGCATAACAGCACGGTTGATGACCCCGGGGACTCCTTGTATAGGACCACGGAGGATTTCCTGATAAAGAACCCGGGTCATGTGAGACCGAGTGTCTTCGAAGACCAGATCCCCATATCCTGGCTGATGACCACGCACGACCATGGGATGCGTCGGTACGATGACTGTGGGCGGCATGGCACTGTCCACGGATGGGTCACGGATGGCGTTGACGACCGACTGGAGCTTCAGACAATCCAGAGGTTCGTCGAGGAAAAGCCCGATCCGGTGCCACATGGGGGTGGACAGGATTAGGCGAAGGGTGTCGATACCAGCGACGGTGATCACTTCAGGCCTCCGATGTAGCAGACGAAAATGGGGGAGTTCGGTGCAGTAGTAGGAACCCGAACCGACGGTGCCGGATTCGGAGTAAACAGCACGTTCGCGTCGAACATCTCAGGTGCATCCGTGCTGAGTAGACGTCGAGGCAGAATCACGTGAGTGGGACCAGGGGTATCCCAGTCCTGCCAGTTCAGGATCTCACGCTTACCTTCCTTGTTGCGGAAGATGAAGCTCGGATCGGCGGTTCGACGAACAGTGTTCTCGGACGGGTCCATAAGACGAGTGAGGATTCGAGTGCTGGTTCCAGTGGCAGAGAAGGCCTTGCCAACCGTGTCGGAGATCCGGGCAAGAGTGGTGTGAGCAAGGTGGTCTCCGTAGACAGCCCAGCCTTCGGGCTGGAGCTCCTTGAGCTTAAGGACGAGTTCAGCACGGGTGAGAACCTTGCAAGTACGGGTGGTCATGATGTTGCTCCTTCTTGTGATAAAAAAAACCCTAACACCCGGTTAAGGGTGCTAGGGGTCGAGGATTGGTCTGGATTAGAATCCGAACTGAGCCTTGCGGATCATACGCGAGCATTCAGTGAATTCGTCACCGTAGTAGCGCTCAAATGCCTTCTGGATGGCGAAGGAGAGAACGAGCGAAGCGGCGGCGGTTCCAAAGAAAACGCGACGTGCGGTCTTGAGGGTCATGAGAGTTCCTTTCAGAGTTGTGTGTATTCTCATTATAGGGTGTGTAATTCGTGCGAATTAGTTGTGCATAGCGTTGCAAACGTCCTCGAGGAACACAAGCAGTACTTCCTCTTTGGGCTTCGAGTCTTCGTTCTCGATGGTCTTTTTGATGGATTTCTGGATCTTCTCGAACTTAGATTCGTATTTCATAAGCTCGAATCCCTGCCAGATAATGATGACGACGAGTATTGCGAGAGAAATGTAGGGGGACATGGTATACCTTTCTTGGGGGAGGTGGTTGTGAAAAAGCTTATAGCCCTTGTTAGGGCTATAAGAGGTCAGAGCTTGTTTGAACTGAGGAAGTTCTTGTATGCAGCGGAGTACATGGAGAGCTGTTCTTCGCGGTATCTGCCCAGCTCTTCACGAAGGAATTTGATCTCAATATCTTTCTTCTTGAGGTCTTCTTTCTTCTGGGTGAGCTGGAAAAAGAGGTATGCGGAAAACATGATCAGCATGAGGGCAACGATGTGCATGGAAGTGTTCCTTTCAGAGTTGTTTGTCTTCTCATCATACCCTATGTAAATCATGCGAAAAACCTATAACCCTTGTTAGGGGTTATAGGAGTGAGGGTGTCACTTGAGGAGCATTGCGAGCTTCTTGGAGTATTCCAGAGAGTCGTCGTCCTTGACAGCTCGATAGGTTTCGAGTACACGACGGGCGCGGTTACGAATGACAGTCATGTAACGAATGTCAGTCATAACGTTGCGCCAGTACTTGTACAGAAATACGAGCGTGCAAGAGAGAGCGAACGTCAGAACACAGGCAAGGATGAACATAATGAGTCCTTTCAGAGTTGTGTGTATTCTCATTATAGACTCTGTAAACCCTGCGAAAAACTTAAGAACCCCTGTTTTTTAGGAGTCCTTAAGTTTTGGTCTAGAGGCGGATCTTGGTGATGAATCCAACTGCCTTAGACGCAAGCGGATGCAGTTGCTCGTAATTAAGCACTGCTAGGATGCCAGCAATCGAACAGACAGCACCGACAATCGAATCCCCAGACGGCACCAGGCGATGAGAAACCGGGTCAGGCTTTTCATTGATCTGGTGGATCGTCTTGAGGTTTTCGATGGCGATGGTTGTCTTTTCGTCTGCGGCGTCCAAGCCGTAAACTTGATTGACGAGGTCCTGCTCGATGTCGTCGAGGGTCAGGTTGTCATCGGTCATGAGAGTTCCTTTCTGTAGATCTCATCATACCCCTAGTTTTTCGTGCGTCACATGTCGGGGCTCTCTTTCACCTTCAGAACCATCGTCCCGTTGGCGAGAACCGTATCCGTGGGTGTGGTCAGCGCGGCGTATGTCTCCTTGGTATTGGGATTGATGTGCAAAAAATCTACACCACTCACTATCTTCCGAGTGATTTTAAGAAAAATCAAGGTTATA
>ERZ773007.756-NODE-756-length-15875-cov-26.479204_pt1 | contig 15875 bp, 11 predicted proteins | sample MGYA00580665_ERZ773007 | MGnify/ENA primary metagenome ERZ773007 (study PRJEB29015, sample SAMEA2738122) | human oral metagenome | biome: human oral; feature: human-associated habitat; material: saliva | place: China | collected 2167 ... | reverse complement strand
GGGTGGTGCGCAGGTTGGCGCGGAAGTGGACGCGGTACACGCCGGGGGCGGTGAACGCCCAGCTCATGTGCTGGTGGGCGTCGGCGGGCAGTTGCGCGGTGTCGGTGTCGTATCCGGTTGCGGCGTTGAAGCCGTCGGAGGAGGCGAAGGCGATCTCGGGCTGCCCGAACGACGTGGTGAGGTAGGCGGCGGCTGCGCCCGGGCCCTCGACGCCGGTGGTCGTCAGGTCGATCTGCGAGGCGCGGGTGGCCCCCATGTCGGCGCCGTCGCCCCACACGCGCATGCCGAGCCACGGGGTGTCGAGGGCGCGGTCTTCGACGAGGGGGAGGATGGTCGCGCCGTTCTTGGCGGCCTCCTCGGCGACGGAGACGGAGCGCGAGCCGGCGGGCAGGTTGGAGTCGAGGGCGCGGATGAGGGCGTGCTCCTCGAGCATGAGGTAGTTGGAGAAGGCGACGTCCGCGTAGGCCACGTCGCGCACGGTGCGCAGGGAGGGCTCCCACGAGTGCGGGTCCGCCCCGCCGGGCACCATCTGCGTGACGTGGGCGCGGTCTCCGGCGACGTTGCGCACGAGGTCGGCGAGGATGCCGGTCGTGGCGACGACGCGCAGTTCACCGTCGGATGCTGGGTCAGGCGCGGGCGCGCACCCGGCGACGCCGACGGATAGGGCGAGGCAGCCGGCGACGGCCATGCCCCTCATAATCGCAAACGATGCGTCAGTGCTCCCACACCCACTCCCCCGCCACCCACGAGAGGGGCGGCGGGGGATGAAGGAGAGGGGGCCGCGTGAATGAGTGCTCACGAATCCGCACGCTCCGCTCGGCGGCGGCCGATCGCGCCCACCCACACGCAGGCCGCGCCGGTCAGCGCCCACGTGAGTGAGACGACGGCCAGTGGGATGGTGTCGGCGCCGGTGGTGGCCAGCGAGAGGTCGCAGTCCTTGCCGGAGGCGGTGCGCCCGACGACCTGGGAGATCATGGGGCGACCGCTGGGGCCGGTCGCGCCGGTCGCGGTGAGCTCGCCGCCGCTGCCGAAGCCGGAGCCGGTCAGGGCAGCGCCCGCGGGGGTAACGCGCATGGAGATGGTGAGTGTGTAGGTGCCGGGCGCGGTGAACACCCAGTTCTGGTGGGCGTGGGTGTTGGCGCCGAGCGTGTAGCTGGAGCCGGGGCCGTCGAAGACGTGCTCGCCGACGCCGGAGCCCAGGGACCCGGCGTTGAAGACCGCGACGCGGCCGGGGCCTTCGACGGCGTCGAGGGTGAACTGGACGCCGCCGGTGGTGCCGGTGACGATTTCTTCGCGCTGGGAGTTCAGGCCCAGCCACGGCACGCCCGCGATCTGGGTGGAGGGGATCAGCCAGACGCTGGAGCCGGGGGTGGCGACGAAGCCGAGGTCGGCGGGCGCGGTGATGCGCGCGGCGTCACCGAGGGCGAAGGTCAGGGACGAGGGGTCGACCCACTGGGCGGGCTGGCTGCGGTCGTCCTTGACGCGGGCGACGAGGGTGCCGTTTTCGATGGCGGGGCCCAGGTCGAAGTGGCCTTCGGTGGCGTTGCCGGAGGCGCCGTCGCCGACGCTGACGGTCAGCGTGGTGCGCGCGGTGTTCGCGGGCGCACTGTTCGAGGCCAGGGTGGCGGACTCGGCCTCGGTGGCCTCGCGGGTGACGCGGGTGGCGACGCAGCGCTCGCCCGTGGGGGTCGTGGTGGTGCGCGCGCCGGAGGTGCCTGCGGTGCTACCCGCTCCACCGGTACTGCCCGTGCCCGAGTTCTGCGCCGGGCCGGTTGTTGTCGGAGCGGCGGGCGCGGGGGCGGGGAGGGCGGAGCCAGGCGCGGCATTATCGCCGGGCTGGCCGGCTCCCTGCCCGGAGCCGCCCTGCTGGGCGGTGTCGTTTCCGGGCCCGACGCCGGGGGCGGGCGCGTCGTTGGCGCCGGGGGCGGCGGAGGCCTCGGCGAGGCACGAGGCTTCGTCGGCGACGTCGATCGTGTAGGTGCGGGCGGGGGCGACGGCGTTGGCTTCGCCAGTGTTTCCGGGGGTCCAGGCGCTGGCTTGGACGGTCAGCGTGTAGCGCCCGGCGCGGGTGAAGAGCCAGTTGACGTGCTTGTGGGCGGCGTAGGGCTGGTCGATGTCGTCGCCCTCAGGTGCCAGGTCGTAGCTGCCATCGGCGGTGACTGCTTTCAATCCTTCTGCGAAGCTGGAGGTGAAGGCGTAGATGTGCCCGTCGGCCGGCCCGGAGTAGGTGATGTGGAAGCGCGCGGCGTCGTATCCGCCGGCGGCGACGCCGAGGGTGTCCCACCCTGGCCACAGCACGGTGGCCTGGTTGTCGCCGGATTGGCCCAGGAGGTAGGCGGCGGCGGGCGCGCCGGTTGCCTGGCTGATGTCGGCGGGGATCTGAGTGAGGGTGCCCTTGGAGACGGCGAGGAGCGTCTGCTCGGGCTCGCGCAGCACGCCGGAGCCGGTGGCGTCCTCTTTAATACGGAGGGTCAGGGTGCCGGCCGCGTCGGAGGTGAGGTCGAAGATGTCGGCGTGGCCGCGGTCCAGGGTGGCCGTGGTGCCGGCGGGCGGGGTGCGCATGGCGTCGCAGGTGGTCACTCCCCCACTTGCCGAGGCTGTGGCCGCGTCGGCTTCTAGGGTGGCGGCCGCGTCGTTGGTAGTTTCGTCGGCGGAACGCTCGACCGCATGTGTGACGTCGGCTGCTGCCTCGGTCGCGGCCGTTTCGGTGGCCGAGTCGAGTTGCGTATTCGCCTCGTCGGCGGCATGGGCTCCTGCTGGCGCGAGGAAGGAGGCAGCCGCGAGGCTCATCGCGGCGAAGGCCCGGGCAGCTGCGCGGCCCGGACTCCTGTGTTTCGTGGGGTTCATGGAGGGAGTCCTCTAGGTGAATAACACGTAGTGAATGAGAATCGTTATCATTCTATTCCTGTTACGCCTCCCTCGCTCTCTCAGCACTGCGCACCCCGTCAGCACCCGCCAGGTTTCCGAGCGACGATCCTCCGCACGCCGGATCGCGGCACACCGGGTCGCGCCACACCGGGTCGCAGCACGCCGGGTCGCCGCACGTCGGGTCGCGGCACACCGGGTCGCCGCACGTCGGGTCGCGGCACACCGGATCACCGAGCATCAACGACACAGTTCCCCGAAAATGTCGCACGTAATTCCCTCCCCCATATTTCAAACTTTGAAACCGCATCGTTGAAATTCTGCGGTTTTCAGACTGTTGAAAACTTGTCGGACAACCGAATTACGTGCAACTTTTGGAGAGTGAACGAATAGGTAAGATTCCTGAGCGCTCTGCACCATGTTGTCCCACAACGTGCCCACACCCGCCCACATGTACTCCCAGAGAGCACGACACCCACACACCTCGAATTGTGAGCGCTGATTTGCGATGTAGTGAAATCTGTTCAGACAGCCACTTTTCTTTGCGATTGCTTGGTTTCGGCTGCAACGCAGCTTACTGTCTGCACGGTTGAATACTCAACTTTCGAGGGATAAACTATAACCATCAAGCGCCTGACACAGCTGCCAAGCTCGCCGACGCGAAGCGTTCGCGCAAGGCCGACCGCCACTGAGCTACTCCCGGCTCCGCCGGAGTAAGCCACAAGCCGCAGACCCTCATGGGCTGCGGCTTCTTCCTTGTCGGCGGAGTTGCGCGCTCCCGAAGGCTACGGGCAACCCTTCGCCCGACATCTTCCCACTCCCCGTCACCGGCAAGCCCATGAGGTGACCGGACCACCGATCCTCGGCTTCGTCGCCGACGGGTCTAGTACGTCTATCGCCGTGTCGATGACCTCTTGGCTCTCTCCACTCTTGCATTAGGCCCGAGGGCCGGTGTTTGTTTCACGTGAAACAATCCGCCTGCGCGTCCCAGGTCGAGGCCAGATGCGCCCGGGCAGTAACCCCGAAGCCAGCCACACCCGGGTGCCGGTACTACTCGTCCTCTGAGATGTACCCCTTGGCGACCAAGCGCGCATACTCGCTCTCAATAAACATCTCCTCAGGAGACTCAACAATGCAGCTGACCAGAGCATCATTGCCGCCCACCTTCACGCCCACGCCCTGCGGGGTAACAAAAGTAGAACGATAACGCTCCTTCTTACTGCTACGCTGCTTCGCCTTCCCATACCGTCGCGTCAAAATCTCACAAAAATGCCGATAAATCACCTTCGCCGGCTCCAACGAATCCCCCCGAGCCTCCTCAGGCGCAATATCAGTGATCGGAAAGTCAAAAGAACCAATCACACCCTGCCGACTGGTGAAGCTAGCGGAAAGCTCATCAGGCACGACATCAGAGGTGAAAACATTCGGCTTGTTCTCCGAGGGTGTCCATCCGAAGCGGTCGCGCAGGGCGTAGCCATCTTCAGCGGTCTTGGGCCAGGGCGAATCCACCCACGCCTCAAGAATCTCGATGAAACGATCATCAGACAACACGGTGAACTCAAAAGACATGATCCTCCTCTAGTAGCCCTTGATGGCCTGGTCGATGCGGGCGATGTGAGCTGGGTCCAGCTCAATCGGCTCGGTCCTAAAGTCTATTCTCCCAGCGTTCCCACTGCGGGCAATCGCGACGTCGGAATACACCGTGACACGCCCATCCTTGACGGCCTCCCACAACGCCGGGTTCTCACGCATCTTCTGGTGAAAGTCCGTATCCTTAGCCAGGCGATCCCCCACATAGGCAGCCGAACCCTGCTCGACCTCGACCCCATCGACCTCGTAGGTCCCGATCTTGGCGCTCGTGCCACCCTTACACTCCCCCACATGCAACTCCCCAGGCCGATACCCGATCGTATCCACGTGACCACGACCGGTGCCCGGACCGCCCACTCCGCCGGCCTGAACGATCCCCATCTCATCCCACTTAGCCTCCAAACCGGCGTGCCCCATCTCCTCGGCAGAACGAGCCTCGGCCACACGCGCAGCGGTCAAATCTCGCGCATTAGCATTGAGATCATTCAATGTCTCCTTATCCACGCCATGGTCTCCCAGGTACTCGAGCGTGTCCTCGCGTCGTTCGACCGTCATGTGCGAGCGCGGGTTACGCGGGCTGTTTCGGTTCGGGAAATGCTTATCCAGTGCGCTCTTGAAGGGAGAGGTCATGCGGTCCACGGTACGTTCCAAGCCAACGCGCGTGGCCCGGAATTTGATGCGCTGCTGGTTCATGTCAGCGAGGTGATCAACGGCTGAAACCCCGTCAGGCGTCGAGCGCGACCGGCGGCCCTTGACCCAAGACGCGTGGTCGACCAAGTCATCGATCTTGCCGCGCTTGCCCATCATGCCGAAGCCCGGAACCACCGCAGCCAGGCCGGCCTTCATGCTTGTTGCCTTTCCAGACAGGTCGGTGACGCTGTGCGAGAGTCTCTGCCCGGCCTCGATCAGGCCATTGATCTTCGGGGACACATCAGCGGTAAAAGCGCTGACCTTCGTAGAGATCTGAGCAGCCACAAGCGGTGCCAGAGTCCCCACCGACAGGACTGCCTCCGCAATCGCCTGAGCGAGTTGGCCGATGATGTCACTAATCGCCCCGACAACCAGGCTTCGTACGATACCCACGACCTCAGCCAGAATGCCGATCGCCGTACTGACCCCTTCCGTAGACGATGCACCACCGCGCAGTGCGTCAACGGTCTTCCCACACCTCGTGCGCGCGGCGTCGGCAGTCTGACCTTCACTCCGGCACAACAACGACGACACGTCCGACTCCATGGAATCGGCCTGGCCACCCATCGCCGTAGCAGTATTCGCCCACGTCTGCGCATGCGCCCGAACCTGATCGGCATTACCAGCCAGCTGATCCATCCACCCCTTGAGCGGTTCGAAGTGCTCGATGAGGAAGCCCGCGCCCCACGACACCAGCGTCGCAATCGGGTTCGTCACGGCCGAGGCCACGTCCGCCACAGCGCCGACCGTGGATAGCCCCACGCCCAGCCAGGATCCCTCCTTCAATGACGAGCTAATTGACTCAATGTCCTCAAGAAGTCCAGCACCCTGCGCCGCAGTGGTCGTATCGGTTCGCGTAGCAATCAAATCCTGCGCGCTAACACCGCTTGAAGCAGCACCAGCAGCAGCTCGGGCACCCCGGCCCGCAACATGCGTAGAAGCACCAGCTCCCGCCAAGTCGACGCTCATGGCATCCATGTCCTCACCGAGTTTGCAGAGTCAGACTCCGTCTCCTCAAAACTCGCGGCAGCACCACGGAGCGCCCCGCCAGTATCGGACGCATGAGTACCAGCTGCAGCAAGCAAATCATGAGCAGACGTAGCAAACATGCCCAGCACAGGACCAATGATCGCTCCCACGATCATTCCGAACCCATCTGAAGAAGGTGCTGCATTGAGTGCGCTAATTCCTTCGCTGACGGCATCGCTCACGGCTTCTGTTCGACCGGCCAACGTCACGACGTCAGCAGTATCGACAGACAGATCCCCTGTGCTCACCACTGCCCCCTCCGATACGGGTTGCGCTCAGGCATACGTCCACGCAGTACTCCCCCAACTACGCGGGGCACGTGCGACTCCTTGCCAGCGCTTTCACGCGCTGACCCGTACTGCTCCAACAGCGCCTTTGCCGGCTGCGAATCCGGCCCATATGCATCGGATGCAACATCAGCCAACTGAGCACCGCGATCAGCAATAGCGTCCTCATAAGCGGAGACAATCCGACTATCTACTACGCCATCCACACTGACTTCCACGACCCGCCCGGCGCTATCCACCCGAACAGACACACGCCCAGACGGATCAGACCCTTGCCCCACCACTTCATTGGCACCATCAAGGAATGCCTGAGCAGCCGCTCCCATCCGCTCTGCTTCAGCGCTCGCGACTTTGAGCGCCTTCAACTGAGCCGCAACACGCTCATCGATACCCGCATGCACACCGGACATATCCGTGATGACAACAAATGAGACCCAACACGAGAAACTTGTCAAGCGTTCAAACAACGTAGGTTCACGAGTGCAGCACAGCAGATCATTGACAAAATAGTAGGCCACCGTTCCCACAACATTGTTTCACGTGAAACATCAACACAAGCCGAACCAAGGGTAGAAACCTACGATCGCGGACGGTCCGCACCACACAACGCGCACGACCAAATTTCCCGGGGTACGACTACTCATCCTCGGCGATGTAACCCTTGGCGACCAGACGCGCATACTCACTTGCAATAAACATCTCCTCAGGAGACTCAACAACACAACTCACGTGAGCGATCGTGCCCCCCACACTCACGCCAACACCCTGAGACGTCACAAAATACGAGCGATAATAACCATTTCTATTCTTGCGCCGCTTGGGCTTCCCATACCGACTCGTCAGGATGTCACAGAAATGCCGATAAATCACCTTCGCCGGCTCCAACGAATCCCCCCGAGCCTCCTCAGGCGCAATATCAGTGATCGGAAAGTCAAAAGAACCAATCACACCCTGCCGACTGGTGAAGCTAGCGGAAAGCTCATCAGGCACGACATCAGAGGTGAAAACATTCGGCTTGTTCTCCGAGGGTGTCCATCCGAAGCGGTCGCGCAGGGCGTAGCCATCTTCAACAGTCTTAGGCCAGGGCGAGTCCACCCACGCCTCAAGAATCTCGATGAAACGATCATCAGGCAGAACAGTGAACTCAAACGACATATCGCGCTCCCTTCCGGCCCCGAACGAGCCTCGCCAACGCGGGCATCCACGCCAGCCAGCGGAACGACACATCAGCGGCGCAGCCGTGCGTCCGCACTGACCGTTCAACACCATCAATTGTTTCACGTGAAACAGTCACGCGCGACGACACCGCAGCGCCCGCGCCTCGCCCGGAAAGCCAACCATGGCCTCGGCGAAGGAAACGCGAAACGCTGCGCCCAATCACCGGTCCTCATCGCCCCGATAAGCCAGGAAAGTGGCACACTTTACCTATACGGATAACGCGACTCCAAGTAAAGGATGGCACCCCTTGACTCAGCCTTCGACACACGGGGCGACCCCGGCCTCGTCCGGGCGCACGCCCGCGCAGGGTAACCGCCTCGACCCCTGGTACGACGTTTACGCGGACCGCGCACTGAACCTGCGCGCGTCGGAGATTCGCGCGCTCTTCTCCGTCGTCTCGCGCCCCGAGGTTGTCTCCCTCGCCGGCGGTATGCCGAACCTGAAGGACCTCCCCCTCGACCGCCTTGCCACGTCCGCGGAGAAGCTGATCCGCAACCACGGCGCGCAAGCCATGCAGTACGGCAACGGCCAGGGCTGGGAGGTGCTGCGCGAGCGCATCACCGAGGTCATGGCCTACGACGGCATCGTCGGCGCTGACCCGGACGACGTCGTGGTCACGACAGGCAGTCAGCAGGCCCTTGACCTCGTGACCGAGCTCTTCGTGAACCCGGGCGACGTCGTCCTCGCGGAGGCCCCCTCGTACGTGGGCGCGCTGGGTGTCTTCCGCGCCCGCCAGGCGGACATCGTGCACGTCCCCATGGATGAGCACGGCATCATTCCCGAGGCCTTGGTTGAGACGATCCGCGACGTGCGCGCCTCGGGTCGCACAATTAAGTTCATCTACATCATCCCGAACTACCACAACCCGGCGGGCGTGACCCTGTCGGCGGAGCGCCGCCCGATCATCGCCGAGATCTGCCTGCGTGAGCATGTTCTGATCGTCGAGGATAATCCCTACGGCCTGCTCGGCTTCCACAATGACCCGTTGCCGGCCATCGCCTCGTACAGCCCGGAGGGTGTCGTCTACCTGGGTTCGTTCTCGAAGATGTTTGCGCCCGGTTTCCGTATCGGCTGGGCGTACGCGCCGCACGCGATTCGCGCGAAGCTGGTCCTGGCGCTCGAGTCGGCGATCCTGTGCCCGTCGATGGTGGGCCAGATGGCGATCGCGGATTACCTGAGCAACTACGACTGGTATGGGCAGGTGAAGTCGTTCCGTTCGATGTACGCGGAGCGTTGCCGCTCGATGCTGACGGCGCTCGAGGAGTTCATGCCGTCGTGCTCGTGGACGGTGCCGGATGGTGGCTTCTACACGTGGGTGACGCTGCCTGAGGGTCTGGATGCGAAGGCGATGCTGCCGCGCGCGGTGCGCGCCCAGGTCGCGTACGTGTCGGGCACGGCGTTCTTCTACGACGGGCAGGGGTCGAATCACATGCGTTTGTCGTTCTGCTACCCCACGCCCGAGGATATCCGCGAGGGTGTGCGCCGCCTGTCAACGGTGGTTAATGCGGAGAAGGAAATGGTCGACATGTTTGGCACGGCTTCAATTGACGAGGCCGGGGCTGGGTCTCATCGTTAACGTTGCGAAGGAGTAACACACTGTGGCTACGAAAGTTCTGATTATTTCGGGCGGTCTGACGCACGAGCGTGACGTGTCTGTGCGTTCGGGTCGTCGTGTCGCGAATATTCTGGCGCAGGCCGGCTACGAGGTTGTCATTTCGGATGTGGATGCGTCGCTGGCGGGGGCGATTGAGTCGTTCGCTCCTGACGTGATTTGGCCTCTCGTGCATGGGTCGATTGGCGAGGATGGCTCGTTGCAGTCGTTCTTGGAGTCGTTGGGGATCCCCTTTGTGGGGTCGTCGTCGGTTCATTCGATGTTGGCGTCGAACAAGCCGACGGCGAAGGCTCTGCTGGGTTCTGCGGGGTTGGCGACGCCAGGGTGGGTGACGCTGCCGCAGGCGATTTTCCGTCAGCTGGGTGCGTCGAATGTGCTGTCTGCGCTGGAGGGGTCGGTGTCGTTCCCGGTTGTTATTAAGCCGACGGATGGTGGCTCGGCACTGGGTATTTCGACGGCGCATGATGCGAAGCAATTGCGTCGGTCGATGGTGGATGCGTTTGCGTACGGCCAGCGTCTGATGGTGGAGCAGCGCATTGAGGGCCGCGACGTGGCCGTGTCGGTCGTGGATCTGGAGGGCGGCCCGGTCGCTCTGCCGCCCGTCGAGGTTGTGACGGACGATGGTCGCTACGACTACGATGCGCGTTACACGACTGATGAGGCGGAGTACTTCGTTCCGGCGCGTTTCTCTCCCGAGGCCTTGGCTGACATGCAGGCCGCGGCCGTGGAGGCGCACACGACGCTGGGTCTGCGGGACTTGTCGCGCATGGACTTCGTCGTCGATGAGGAGGGCACCTGCTGGTGCATCGACGTGAATGTGGCGCCGGGTATGACGGATACGTCGCTTCTCCCCCAGGCAGCGGATGCGCTCGAGGATTCGTCGTTTGCGCAGTTGTGTGCTGACATCGTCGAGTTCGTGGCTGGCGGACGCGTACCCGCCGAGGCCGAGGCGGTCTCTGGGGACGTGGCTGCGGCAGCCGACAACGCCGAGCCGGTGGAGGATGTTGTCACCGACTGATCCCGCTTAGGCTTTTTGCTCGCGTACTACCCTGCGAGACGCACCGGGCCCGGGAGGACTGTCGTCCTCCCGGGCCCACATGTTGCACGTGAAACAATCGCCAGTCCATCGCACTATGCAACGATGGACACGCTATATCACCGACCAAACTCGGCGCCCACAATCGGTGAATTCGGGCTACATAAAGTGAGGACATCCCGGCTGCCCGATGGGGCTGCCTAATGTCCTCACTCGTAGGGCGATCCGGCTGTCCGACGCGCTTGGCGTATAGGGTGGACTGCCTTCTTGACCCCTACTGATACCAGCATAGCACTGCTTGGTGCAGCCGGGCACAACACGACGAGCAGCCAGCGTGGCGGGTGCCGTTGGGCCCGGAGGGCCTGGCCGGGCTTCGAGATCGACCATTCCGAGCCGCAGGCACGCGTGCGGTGATCGCGCCGGGCGGGCAGGCCCAGCGTCGGCCGGAACGCAGGCGAACAGGGGAGGCTATCAGAACAGGAAACCGAGTTCCTTAAGGCGGGCCTCGGCCTGGTCGGCGCCCTCCCAGACTATGCCCTGGACGCCCAGGAGTTCCGCAGCCCGCACGTTCTCGCGCCGATCGTCAATGAACGCAACGTCCTCAACGGGCGTGTTCAGGCGGTGCAGGACATCCCTGTAGATGCCGCGCGAGGGCTTGCAGATACCGTAGTCGCAGGAGAACGCGAAAAAGTCGAAGAGGCTCCCCCACTCGGATCGGCGGATAGCCTTGGCGATCGGATAAGGGGCGTTGGACAGAATACCGACGCGGACGCCCTGGTGGCGCAGCAAGCGAACGAGTGCCAGCGAGCGCTCGTTTGCCTCGGCCATGCGCGAAGAGTCGAGCTCGACCAGTGCCTTCAAAAGCTCATGCGACGGCTCGGGTTGACCGCAATCACCTGCGATGCGATCCCAGAAGTCACGGTCGGGCAAGCCCGCATCGTATTCTCCGCGATGCGTCCACATGGCTTGGTCAACGAGCGTTGTGAGGCCGCGCGACTCGTCCCCGAACATGCGGGCGATCACGGCGGGATCGGGGTGTGATTCCACGAGAACGCCCCCGACATCGAAAAGCACGGTGCGCGAACTGCTTTGAGCGTGCATGCCTTTCGCTCCTTCTAGTACTGCGAGAGTCCGACGTCGGATCCTTTAAGAGTAGTTTAAGCGTAGTTTCAGCCACAGATTAGAACGGAAAATGTATGATTGGGAACATACTCCTTCTGATCTGCGGAAAGACGTACGAAGCAAACTCAGCGAAGAATGAGGTCTGCGATTCGCTGGAGGTCGTCCGCTCCCGCGAATTCGATGATGATTCGACCTTTCTTACGCCCCTCCGTGATGGACACACGTGTGTCGTACGCATTGGACAGGGCCGACACGACGGTCTCCCCCAGCTGCGACAGCGGACGCTGCTGACGGGCGCGCGGACGCGGAGTGGCCTTCGCCTTGCCCAGGCGGACGATCTCTTCGGTGGTGCGCACCGAGAGTCCTTCCGCGACGATGCGCTCGGCGAGCCGCTCCATATCTTCGGCCGTTTCCAAGGAAAGAAGGGCGCGAGCGTGGCCCGCGGTGATGACCTGTGCGGCCACCTTCTTCTGAACGACCGGCGGCAGCTTGAGCAGGCGCAGAGTGTTCGCGATCTGCGGGCGTGAGCGCGCAATTCGTTTGGCGAGCTCTTCCTGAGTCGCGCCAAAATCGGCCATGAGCTGCTGATATGCGCTCGCTTCCTCCAGTGGGTTGAGTTGGGCCCTGTGGAGGTTTTCCAGGAGCGCGTCGCGGAGCAGATCTCCATCGTCGGTCTCTCGGATGATCGCGGGAATCGTGGTTTCGCCGGCGAGCTCGGAAGCGCGCAGGCGGCGCTCACCCATGATCAGCTCGTAGCGGGCCTCGGGCTTCTCAGCGAGGAACTCCTGGAGCTTCGCGGAGCGCCCCTCAGCGGGAATGCTACGAACGACGACGGGCTGAAGAACGCCGACCTCCTTGATGGAAGCGGCGAGCTCCTTCAGGTCGTCCTCATCGAAAACCTCTCGAGGCTGCTTTGCGTTGGGAACGATTTGATCGATAGCAATTTCAGCGAAGGACGCGCCGGGCACCGGCAAAAGCTCATGCTCATCGGATGTTTCACGTGAAACATCCGGCGCAGCCTGAGGGGCGGGCGTGGCCACCGGGGCAGCGACGCGCGTGGAAGGGCCGCTCGGGCTGGGAGCTGAGCCATTGACCCCAGAACCAATAGAGACGGAAGGCTTGGCCGCGCGACGGGTGCCGGCTGTGTCCAGACCGGGCATGGTCGGGCGCTTCTTTTTCGCCGAGGCCGTGGATCGCTTGGGCTGCAAAAGGTCCTTTGCGGATCCTCCCCTACCCTTGGCGGACGGGCCCTCCGGGAAGAACACATCGAGCGGACGCGCGGGAGCGACGGGCGCAGCAGGCGACTTCTGTTCACCCGCCTGGGGAATAAGAGCTCCAAGTCCACGGCCAAGGCCGGAATGCTTGCGGGTGCCCTTACGGCCCTCAGACTTCGGTGTTACATCCGCCATTGCATAACTCCTTCAATTACGTTCGTTCATTGTTTCACGTGAAACAATGCCCTGCGCTCAGCTGATGAGCGTCTTTGATCACTTTGTTGAACTTTTGGTCAAGCGTCGTGGTGATTACGTTCTTAGCTACATAAAATCGCCGCTGACATTCAATGTTTCACGTGAAACATTGTTTTACAGTGTGTTGGCAAGCCGATCACACAGTTCGAGCGCAGCCTTGCGATAGGCGATCGAACCAACGTTTCGCGGGTCGTATGTAATCACGGTCTGGGCGTAGCTGGGGGCCTCGGAAATGCGGACGCTGCGCGGAATAACCGTGTCGAATGTGTGATCCGGGAAGTGCGCGCGCACCTCGGATTCGACCTCTTCAGACAGGCGGGTGCGCTTGTCGGCCATGGTCAGGAGCATGCCCGAGACGCGCAGACCGGGGTTCATGCTCGCCCCGATGCGCTCGACCGTATTCCACAGCTGGCTCAGGCCCTCAAGAGCGTAGTACTCAGCCTGAATGGGAATCAACACCTCGTCGGCGGCAACCATCACGTTGAGCGTCACGAGCCCGAGGGACGGAGGGCAATCAATGAGGATTACGTCGATTTCGGGGTGCTCCGAGACGTACGCTCGAAGCGCAGTCTTGAGGCGGGCCTCGCGGTCCGGGACGTCCACGAGTTCGATTTCGGCGCCGGACAGGTCGATCGTCGCAGGGCACACAAGAATGCCGTCAATGTCCGGGCAAGGCTGTAGGACGTCCGCGAGCTCCGCTCCCCCGATCATCACGTCGTAGGTCGACGGTGTTCCCGCGGGGTGCTCGACGCCGAGAGCGCTCGAGGCGTTACCCTGCGCGTCGGCATCGATGACAAGCACCGACAGACCGCCCAGCGCGAGGCCTGCGGCGAGATTGACGGCCGAGGTTGTCTTGCCGACCCCGCCCTTCTGATTGGCGATCGCGATGATGCGCGTCGACGGCGGCTTGCGGAACTCAGCGTGCGCGAGCATCTGCAAATCGGCGATATTGCGTTCGATCTGAGAGGACAGAGGGGTGTTTTCTACAGTCACGTGACACCTTCCTAGCTACTGCCTATAGTCTACGGGCCTCCACCGGCACTTCCTGCATCGAAATCCCGCGATGCAGGAATGGACACAGGATTGCCGAAGTAATCCGTCAAACGGCAAAAGTGTTGTTCTGTAGGATCGATTCTCCTGGCCATGAAGAGCGCAGCATCATCCGTCGATCAGATGCGCCCGGAGCACGAGGCGCAGAGCAAAACGACAAAACAATAGCCGTTCGTAGCCTCAGTCACATTCAAACGTTTTACTGCCGTGAGGTGAGCGACGTCGATGCCGCTTCGAATACTATTCAATTCTTGAACTATTCCTCGCTTGCTCTGGTCGACGGACGAACGAGACTATGACACCACCACGACGCATGAACGCGGCTGCCAAGAGGCACCGCCCGACGTGTATGGCGCCGACGTGACCACTTTCAGCGGTTGGGGAAAGGCTGCTTCGGGACTCCCGCTCCGACAGTGCAGTCGATGGTCCCAACGAGCACACGAGCACACGAGCACACGAGCACACGAGCACACGAGCACACGAGCACACGATACCCAACCTATCCCGCCGCAGAATAACCTGACCATACGCGGCAACACCTCCCCTGCCACAGCACAGAAATACGTCACCAAGACACCAAGATGCGCCTCTCTCCCGCGCCACACCGCGACTCAAGCGCCGACAGGAGGCTCGATCATCCCGGCAGCACACACTGAGGCCCGACGTACCCGACACGCCGCCCCACAGAAAACGTCGACAGTGGGCTCGATCATCCCGGCAGCACACACTGAGGCCCGACGTACCCGACACGCCGCCGCGCAGAAAACGCCTCGCCACGAACCAGCGCGCCCAAACCGTCGTCCACTACACCCCAAAAACCCCATGTCACCCGCATGTCACCGAGGTGGACTGCACTTTGAGCAAGCACACGGGGGGTTTTGCGACCATAGACCACCGACACGCCGGCGACACGCCGCAAAGCAGCGCCTATGGTAGCAATTCCCCCCACAGAGCCCAAGCCAGCCCAGCACGCGTAGGAACGTAGGCACGGAATCACGACACAAGCCACAGCCACACCAAAACCCGCACCAAGCCAGCCCAAAGCATCCCCAAGCCAGCACCAAGCCAGCACCAAGCCAGTCCAAAAGCCGCACACAAAATCTTCCCAAGCGACCCGAAGCAACCGCAAGCCACCCCAACACACACAACACATCCGCCACATCCAACACACACGTAGGGGCGCCGCGGCCTCAGCCGTGGCGCCCCTACCCGGCTCACAGCCGGAGACACGTGTTACTTGATGCGCGTACAGACCACGACGTAGGTGGACTCGTCCTCCATGATGGAGGGCACCTCGTGGATGGTGGCGCGCAAGTGGTGACGACGCAGTTCCATCGACGCTTCCTCGACCTCGATGGGGGCGCGGCGGCCCTTGAGGGCGACGAGCGAGCCGCCGGGAGCAATGAGCTTGGAGGTCATGCGCACGAGCTTGCTCATGTTGGCGACGGCGCGGGCGGTGACCACATCCGCCTTGCCTTTGCCGCGCAGTTCCTCGGCGCGCGCCTGGTGGATTGTCACGTTGTCCAGGCCCAGGCCTTCAACGACGTCTTCGAGCCACTCGACGCGGCGCACCATGGGCTCGGCTAGGTGAACGTGCAGGTCGGGGCGGCATGCGGCGATGACGATGCCGGGCAGGCCGGAACCGGAGCCGACGTCCAAGACTTCCTGTCCTTCACGACGGGGCATGAAGTCGAGGACGGCCGCGGAGTTGACGATGTGGCGCGACCAGATGCGCTCCATGTCGCGGGGGCCCAGCAGGCCGCGCAGCTCGCCTTCCTCCTCGAGCATGCGCGCGTATTCGGCGACGTCGGAGAAGGCGTGGCCGAAGAAGTCACGGACCGCCTGGGTGGGCTCTTCTGGGACGAAGGGGTCGCCCACCTGGCGACCCCTTCCCGTCCCGTTCGGGT
>ERZ773007.749-NODE-749-length-16003-cov-5.248307_pt1 | contig 16003 bp, 14 predicted proteins | sample MGYA00580665_ERZ773007 | MGnify/ENA primary metagenome ERZ773007 (study PRJEB29015, sample SAMEA2738122) | human oral metagenome | biome: human oral; feature: human-associated habitat; material: saliva | place: China | collected 2167 ... | reverse complement strand
TATTGGGGTCCATTAAATGAAAAGAAAAATCTACAGAAAAACTTTGACCTTGATATGATTTTCCCTGCATTACTTAATTCCTTGATGATTGCCGTACCGGTTGTTTCCTCGACCTTTGCTGCTGTGGAGAGGTTCTTGATTAATTGTAAATCTGAAAGCTCTTTAGGTACCATTATTATTGATGAGGCAGGACAAGCGTCACCTCATATGCTTGTAGGGGCATTGTTCCGCGCACAAAAGGCAATAGTAGTTGGTGATCCAAAACAGATTGAACCAGTACAAACTGTGCAGGATTTATTTGTAGAAAAAATTGGCGGCGAAGATCTTGGTAAATATCGGAGTAAAGAGTTATCTGTACAAAGTTTAGCCGATGCACAAAATCCGTTTGCAGGTATTATTAAAAATCTTGATGGCTCTGAATCTTGGGTAGGGTGTCCGCTTGTTATTCATAGACGTTGTAAAGACCCGATGTTTACAGTTGCTAATGAATTATCTTATGGTGGATTCATGATTAATAAGACTATAGATTCTGATGATCCTATTGATCCATGTAAAGAAAGCTGTTGGATAACATATGATGCAAGTAATATTGAATCGAGTACAGGTAAAGATAGATATATACAAGTACAAGGTGAAATTGCTTTTGAATTAATTCAAAAGTTACGAGCAAGAAATGCAGAATTTAAAGATATATTTATTATTACACCATTTACCAGTGTTGCACATGGATTTAAAACCTATATGCAATCTATTAGTGATGACATTGTAAACTGGACCGATAAAGATAATAAGAGCGGTTGGTTAAAGGATAATATCGGGACTGTTCATACATTCCAAGGAAAAGAAGCTAAAGTTGTTATTTATATGTTAGGTTGTCAAAGTGATGGTTCTGCTAATGGCGCAATTAAATGGGTTAATGCAAATAATGTAAATGTAGCGTTTACAAGAGCAAAAGAATATGTATATGTTATTGGTGATGCTACTAAATGGGCAGAACTTAATAAAAATCTAGCATTCGCTCAAAGATATTTACCTGTTTATACTTTAGAGGATATCTAAAAAATATCAGCAGAAGAGTATACTTATAAATGACGCATATATGAAAGGTTATAACAATCAAACAAGGAAAGAAATCATACGATTTCTTTCCCTGTTTAGATATGATATAATTTATATCAAAGTGAGGCATAAATGGTTTGGTCGCCAGACTTCGCTTCTATATTGATTTAATTGAAGAAACGGTCTGACTTCTCTGTCGGGCCTTTTTTCATGCCACGATTAGAAAGCTAGCTTTTAGCTAGAGGTCAAGAGGGAGAATCCTATGTTGTATTTAGTCATTGCCGTCATCGTCATTGCACTTATTGCAAAATCTAGATCATCGAATAATCAAACAGATAGTGATGCGGATATAGAGAAACAGAATCGCATATTAGACGAAGTTAATCGTACATACGGAAATATTGAAGCGTATGAACCACAATTAGAACCTTCAGATATAGAAGGAATATATTTTAATGAATTCCGTGAATATGTTGATGCACAGGGGCATGTGTTGACTCCAGCAGAGATTGATGAAATTCGGTATAAAGATGATTATAGAGAGGATATTGAACAGGATTTTCCACATCATCGTTAATCATGGAGGACGTAGAGATGAAACGAATAATATGTGCCATCAGCCTTGGGGTATTGCTAGCGACACCAGTGCTTTCACAAGCAATTGACACAACACCAATGATACGTGTTACGAATGAACATAATGGACATCATGATGACTCATTGGATACTTTCACAGAAACAAAATTTTTCGGACCTTATCAATTCCGCGTATTAAAGGATGCTATTGAAACGAAAGGCGAAACAAAAGATATTGATGGTAGGGTGTTTAGAACCTCTGATGGGGTATTTATGCATGTTAAGGCAAGATCTATTGATGGTAATAGTATGTCCTTAGATAATGAGATTAAAAATCTTGTTAAAGAGAGAACGATTCCTGAACCTACTGTTAAGATGGTATTGCCCATTAAGGATAGTGTAATAGAGGTTAATAATGATGGTGTGCGCAGTTTACTAGCTGAATTTATGTATGGCTGGCCATTAAAGAATAGGACGGACATGGTATTAGTTACTGATTATGAAGGAACTAGATACTATTATAAATTGCAGTTCTATAGAGATAGATTGCCAAATGGTGTACGCATTGAGCAACTGCGACAAATGATTATGGATGCGCAATTTAGCTATAAATAAATTAAAGGTGCATATGTAATGAAAAAAGGTCTATATATTACAGCTCAGTAATATATAGACCTTTAACTTGTATTATCTAGTTTTCAATTAATTATAGGATGCTTTTACCCATAGGGAATACAGTTTTACCAAATATCTTGTTTACAAGTACTGCACCAGAACCGTAGAAACCCAAGAGGGAGATGAATAATTCAGACCATGCTGCAAGGGCGAAAAAGCCTGTTTTGCCACCTAAGAATAGGTCGGTTGCAAGACCGAAGAATAGGAAGCAGATTAATAGCATAATAGCGAATACAACCTTTTTTGTTTTTAAAGCAGCGATGGTGCCAAAGATAGAGAAGATTAAGAAGCCCACATTCAAGTCCTTTATTTGTGATATACTACATATAAAGTATGTAGGAGGTTATATGGTTTTTCTTACTTCGTTACAAAGTATCATGCCTATCGTCTTGCTCATATCCTTAGGATATTTCCTAAAAGGGCGGGGCATGTTTAATGATACATTTAGCTCGAACCTATCGCGTCTCATAATGTCCGTCATTTTGCCGGCCGGCGTATTTATGTCCGTGCTCCACAATGTGCAAACATCAGATTTGTGGGACTTGCGATATGGTCTACTCGTCGTGATGCTGACCTATGTGGTGTCGTACATCATCGCTTTTATTATGATGAAAATCATACACGTACCACGGGGACGGCGCGGTATATTTATTAACATGGTGGTCAACGACAATTGTCTATTCATCGGATTGCCTGTGCAAATTGCACTGTTTGGACAAGATGCGCTGCCGTTTTTCTTGCTCTATTACATCGGCAACACCATATCCGTGTGGATGTTTGGCGTATTCCTCATTGAGGCCGATCCGTTGCCTACGAATGGTGCTAGCCATGGTGAAAGCTTCCGCACCTTGGTACGCAAGTTTTCTTGGAAAAAACTATTGCCACCGCCATTGTTGGGCTTTTTCTTGGCCTTAGTATTTCTATATGCTCAGATTCCTTTGCCGACGGTATTGCATAATACGTTAAACTATATAGGGAATATGGTAACACCATTATCTTTGCTATACATTGGTATCGTATTACATGATGCGGGCCTTAAAAGCATGCGTTTAAACAAAGACTCCATCGGTGGTATCATTGGCCGTTTTGCCGTAGCACCATTTATCATGTTCTGCGTCATCTATGCTACAAAATACCTCATGGGCATTACATTGGATCCTGTTGCAGTCGTCACATTCATCGTCCAATCCGCAGGTCCGGTTATCGCCGTATTGCCAATCGTAGCGAACGAAGCAGGTTCTGATTTGCCATTTGCAACAGGACTTGTCACCATTAGCTCCGTATTGTTTGTATTCGTTATACCAGTTATTATGGAAATATTAACACTGTTTGGGATTGGAATGTAAAACTTTATACTATAAAACGACTAGTACCATATACATATGTACATGATACTAGTCGTTTTTTATGCATTAAGCTCTTCGATAATCATTATGATATCTTATGCATTAAGATTTTCGATAATGGTTACTATATCTTCTGCCTTTCGAGCAATGTGTTTGACGCCTAAATCTTTATGTAATTGTTCGTCTCTAAAGCCCCATGTAACGCCGATACATAATAGGCCAGAGTTTTTGGCTGTCGCTACATCTACTTCAGAGTCGCCTATATAGATGGATTCGTCTTGGGTCGAACCTAATTCTTTTAATACTTGTAATACCATATCGGGTGCTGGTTTACGTTGTAAACCTGGGCGTTCACCGATAGCCACAGGTAAATGGTCACCAAAGTATTCCTTGTTTAGTGGTGTAATGCCTTCTTGAATTTTGTTGGATACAATGGCGAGTTTATAGCCCTTAGCACGTAATGTGTCTAATACATCGAGCATACCAGGATATGGGGCTGTGTAATCTTGTAGATGTTTACCATAGTATGTTTTAAATTCGTCGAGATAGGTGTTGAACTGAACTTCTGAAATGGATGTAGGTAGCGATTGACGCATCAAATGTGCAACGCCGTTACCAAGGGCTGCTTTCACCTCAGAAACCGACCGTTCTGGCAAATCATGAGCGCGCAATACATAATTCACCGCATTGCGTAAATCTGTTAACGTATCTAGCAATGTGCCGTCACAATCGAATACGATAGTTGTATATTTCATGGGGACCTCCAATTTTAAATTTTATATAAGTTATATTATAGCTTAAAATATAAGTTTAGTAAATTAAATAGCGTTCTATTTATTAATATTGTTGACAAATATATTTTTTAGATATAGTGTTAAAATAAGTAGTTATATAAATTATGTTAATCTTTTTGTTTTTTATGTGATGGAGTGGGGCAGAATATGAAAAAGAAAACGAATAAACATTGTAAGGTTAGCGCTTTGTTAACGGCTATTTTGGTAACGAGTACTTGTAGTTGTTTATGGGGGAGCTCTGTATATGGGGAAACTCCAATTACTGATGCGAATGGCAACACGTATTTGGCTAGTGATAATACTAATATTACTGGTAAAAGTAATTCAGTTCCAAGTGGTAAAAATGCTACTATTGTGGGGGATAATAATACAATTACAAAGACATTCCCTAGAGACAATGGCTCTCTTGTAAATGCCGTTGGTAATGAAGATGTACGGATAGTGGGGTCTAATAATACAGTTCAAGGTAGCCGGAGACAACATGTGATTGGTGATAATAACCAAATCATCGCTCGTGATGCTGGGACGGTTACTGATTATGGACATCCATCTGGTCGTGAACCGAATGCATCAGATTTGACAATTGGTAGAGGGAATTTTATACGCGGTACTGACACATATCGAAATGAGTGGGATTCCTTAACTGTTATCGGTAATAACAACAAAGCTGAGTACAGCACCGAATCTGCTGGTGGCCCTTCAGCAGGTATTGTCATTGGGGATAATCAAAATATTGATACTATAGGTGAGTCTGTTGTGATTGGTAGTATGTCGCCTGCGGAGCAAGCCCAAAAATCAGATCAAGATCCAAGCGATAAAAAATATACGGTTGGTGGGCATAGTACGATTATTGGATATCATACATCTAATACTTCAGGCGGTAGTGTAGTGGTAGGCAACCATTCAAAATCGGGGCAAATATTACAAACTATCACTGGTCATGGAACTACAATTGAAGGCGGGAATGATTTAAGTAAACCATCGGGTTTGTACTCTTCCTCTTATGGGGCTCTAAATACTCTTGAAAGTACTGCTACTGATACGGAGGAAGCTGATAATGTTGCTAACTCTGTAACAGGTAGTTTAAACCGAACAGCTGGAACTACTGGTACCATGATTGTTGGTTCTGGTAACGTGGTGACAAATTCTAAAACCCCAATGATAAATGATCCTGCACTAGGTACAACCATTGGTGATTTCTCTCTTATGACTATAGGTATAGTCGGGAGCGATAAACTCAGAGGTAAAACCGATACTACAGTAGAAGATGGTCGACATTACATGAAAGAGTATATGGCTTTGAGTGCTGGTGCCGTATCTATTTTAGGTAGTAGTAATACAGCTGATTATGCTATTCGCTCTCAAATTTCAGGTACTAATAATGTCTTAAAAGGGCAAGAGAATAATTTAAGTACTTTCAATACTGTCAGTGGATATGGTAATGAAGGTACGAATATTAGTCGATCTACTATTGTTGGTACTAGAAACAACCTTAAAAATGGTGAGGATAACGTAGTGATTGGGGATTTCCATAACTTTGATGGTGGAAAGCATAATGTTGTTCTTGGCTCCATGGCAGCTGAGGAGCGAGATGTAACAAAATCATTTACAAATATATTTGATAGTAGTACATCTACCTATACAGTGAAGGAATTAGTTGCTACTCGTCGCAATACAGCAAATGTTGAAAATGCTGTAATGCTTGGTTATAATACTGATGTTATTAGAAATGGTGGTGTAGCATTAGGGAGTGAATCGATTGCTTCTGTAGATAAAGGGATTGCTGGTTATGACCCTATTACAAAAGCTGCATCTACTGACAGTTCTCCAACTTGGAAATCTACGGCGGCAGCTATTTCTGTAGGTGACTCTACTGGAACGACTGTTCTTACACGACAAATTACAAATGTAGCAGCTGGTTCAGAAGATACTGATGCTGTCAATGTAGCACAGTTAAAACGAATTACAGCAGATTCCACAGCTAATATTAATAATCAATTGACTCAAGTTAATAATCGTATTGATGCTGTAGATGGTCGTGTTAAACGTGTAGGTGCCGGTGCGGCAGCATTGGCAGCGTTGCATCCGCAAGATTTTGACCCTAATGATCATTGGACTTTTGCTGCTGGCTATGGTAATTATCGTGGCTCTAGTGCTATGGCTCTTGGTGCATTTTATCGTCCTAATAATAAGGCTTTATATTCGGTCGGTGCTAGTCTAGGTGGTGGAGAGAACCTCTTTAATATGGGCGTTAGCCTCAAATTTGGTAAAAGTGAACCTTATGCAGATTATTCTAAAGCCGAACTGGTTAAGGTTATCAATGACCAAAATGAAAAAATGAATTCTATGCAAGAGCAAATTGATAGAATGATGGCTAAATTGAATTTATAATATAGTTTTTTACGCTTATGTACAGCCAACTATGTTACAATAATGTAATATGGTTGGCTGTTGTTTTATAAAGAGGTAAGTTATGACTGAAATACAAGCTCTTTTATTATTGAAAGCGTCTCTAGAATCTGCAAATCTTCATGGTGTTGAAGCCATGCTCGACGATGATTGCGAATATGTTTCTACGGGCCGAGGCATCATTGCTCGTAATAAACGTGAAAGCTTAGAATTCTTAACGGCCATGGTTGATTCCATCCAATCTGACCATGTGCCTGTAATCTGTCGCATTATGCATATTACAGAGGTCTACGAAGAAGGCGCTTTATTTCATGAGGGCCGTCACGGTTTGACCGTTGCCTATGAAGAAGGCGACCAATATGCGTATATGTTGTTTGTTGATATTAATGAGGATGGCCGTATTGACCGCATCGTTTCTAGCCAAGAAAATTATGCGTTTGAATATGATGATCTTCGTTTATCCTTAGATGAAACACCATATCGTTTCCCAATTGTGCCGCACACTGTGAAAGACTGGATTGCGGCCTTAAGCATATGGCTTGAAACAGATAATTTTGATATCGATGATTTCTACCAATTTATTGATGAAGATACGAAGGTAGTATTCCAAAAAGGCGATGCTGAATCTATTACATTAGAAAATGGCCTCGATGTGGAGGACTACTTTGATCAACTTATGAATCAACACTTTGCAGCCGTACCACACATCATTCGTGATGAAGAGGATAATCTTATTTTGGTCTATGGACCAATGAGCCTTATCGTGAGCCTTAACGAACAAGGGGCATTAGCCGTAATTAGCATATACATTGATACGAGAGACGAAGAAGAATCCATTGATGAATACGGTTATATTGAAGAAGATTTAACAGAACCAGTTGAGGAAGAACCTTTTACAGACTATTAATCCGTGCATTATATGTGCCCATAAAAATTAGAACAGGCCTGTACTAATTTTATAGAGGCTGTATATAGGTGTGATTAGAGATAGAACAGGCGTGTTCTAATTTTAAAGAGGCAGGAGCGAGCTCCTGCCTCTTTTGTGTACAAATATGTAATTAGATGTCTTCTTTTTCTCGAATTAGACCTGCTTTTTTCTTGCGCCAGTACCAAATGTAGAGCGGTAGAATGACGATACATCCGCCGAGGCCCCAAAGTAATTGGTTGGTTTGGGCTTGGCCTAGCATCCAAAGGGAGGTAGCAATGGCGATGATTGGAACGGTATATCCACCAGGGATTGTGTAGGACCGTTCTTTGTCTGCCCATTTACGACGGAATATGATGACTGCTAAACATGTTGGTAGGTATTGTGTAAAACGGGATACCGCACTAATAGCAGCAAGGGTTGTAAACGAACCAGACCAGGCAAGTAATACGCTTGCAATAGCAGTGACAATCGCTGCTACATATGGCGCATTGTAACGATTGCGTTTAGCTAAGGCACTAGGTAACATACCGTCTTCGGCCATGGATGTTGCAATACGCGGTGCGTAATAGGCTTCGGCAAAATTAATACCGCCCATGGAAATTAATGTGCCCGCCAATACAATGTACATGCCAATTGGTCCCACGATTACGTTGAAAGCATCTTGTACCGGTGCTTTTGTGTTAGCAAGGTCTGTACCTAAAACACCGATAGATACAGCAAGTATTGCCATGTATAGGACGGATACGAGAAGCATACACATGATAATGGCACGAGGTAAATTCTTTTTAGGATTCTTCATATCCTCCGCGGCAATAGCGATAACCTCAAATCCTGTATAGGCAAAGAAGAGAAGAACGGCTGCTTGCGCAAAGGATCCATCTACATAGGTATCGTTTGGGAATACAGGTGTAAAGTTAGCGCCATTAATAAAGAATATACCGATAGCTATAAATAGGGCGAGAGGCACTAATTTAGAGATTGTAATCAAGTTATTAACGAACTTAGATACGTTAACACCAAATATGTTTACGATTGTTAAGCCTACGATTAATATGAAGGAAATAACGTCTTTTGCTAAATCGCCACTTAAGGCTGGCACTGCTGCACCTAGTGCTGTGGCAAAACCAACGGCCATGGCGGCCCAAGCAATAACTGTTACAACCCATTTAAGGACGCCAACTTCAAATCCCCAAAAGTCACCTAATGCATGTTTAGCGTATAGATAGGGGCCACCATTACGTGTGAAAAGACTAGCTGCCTCTGCAAAGCATAAGGCAATACATCCTGCAATGACTGCATCAAATAGAAGGACCCCTAAACTGGCAGACCCAATAATGGCATAGGCCTTATTAGGTAATAGGAAAATCCCAGTACCAACGATACCGTTGATACCGAGGAGTACAATACTCCAAAATCCAAATTTACTTTTCTTATCCATTAGTTGGCCTCCTTAGTAGCATCGACGAAGGCTTTAAATAATGCTTTTGCATGTACGTCTTTCACATGCATCATTTCTGGATGGAATTGAGTAGCTATAAACCAAGGACGACTTGTATCCTCTAATGCCTCTACCGTACCATCCTTGGCAAGGCCAGTAACAACTAGGCTTTCACCAATATTACGGCACGTTTGATGATGATGAGAATTTGTAATCCATGTGGTTGTGCCGATGATTTTTGCTAATTTAGAATCAGGTTCAATTTCCACCGTATGCGTAGGTAATGCAGGCGTTTGATTTTGGCTGTGCTTAATCGTGCAATTTTCATCATATGGCAAATCTTGGTACAAGGAGCCACCACGATAGACATTTACGATTTGGCAACCGCGGCAGATGGCGAATACAGGAATATTTCGCGCCTCCGCTGCAGCTAGTAAGGCAAAATCGAATTGATCGCGCTCAGGGAACACATCGCCGATGCCTCGCAATGGTTCTTCGCCATAATTGAGCGGATACACATCATGCCCACCTGTAAGGAGGAGGCCATCAACGATATCGATGGTTTCCTTTGCTTGCTCTAAATTTTCTGTAAAAGGAATAATAATAGGAATGCCGCCGGCTTCTTCGATGGAGCGGACATAATCCTGATTCACATAAGAACGGATTAAATCGACATAAGCGCCGCTGTTATCGCGTAGCGTATTGCCGGAGATTCCGATTAATGGTTTTTTCATACTATCACCTCAATGTGTAAAATACTGTACATCAAGTACAGTATAATTATAATTCATTTTCCTATAATATACTATAACATATTATGCAAGTAGGAATTGCGTTTGTGTAAATATAGCTAATACTGGATGATTCTAAAATGAATTTATAGAAAATTGATAAAAAATTAATAATTAGGTATAATGAGTCTTAGATTGTAGAATATAAATTGAGGAGAGAATGTATGAACTGGAAACGTGTAATAGCATTAGGTCTATTGGGACTGACATTTGGTATGGGACAATCCTATGCCATCGATGTAAATATTCCTGGCGCCGATGCATCTATACCTGCCGATGAATATCAAAGTTATCGCGTAGAGACGGCAGATGTAAAAAAAATGGAATCTAAAATTATTGAAAAAGTTACGAAAGATAATCAAAATAGACCAGGTTATGATATGTCTAAGTTACCAACGGATGTTCATAATACAATAGAATTGAACCATGCTATCAAGTATTCTAGTACGGTATTTATTTTGAGAGATCACGGAGCAGATATTAAGTTTACTATGCCTTATCCTAGTATCATGGGAATCGCATATGAAAGTGCTGGCCCACATAAGGAAGTGACGCGTTATGGCGGTGCGTTAGGTTTTGATGGTGAAATGAGTTATGAATTACGTCCTCAGCCAAAGGGCGATACATGGGAAAATTCGGGTATTCCTTATAAGCAACTAACTGCAGATCAGTTAAAGTCATTGTTAGAAAATAAAAAAATGACTTTACATAAAAATAATTATAGTATTCTTGGTGCAGGGCTATTTACTTACCCGACAGTAGAAAAAGGGACATGGGATATAGCCTCTTACGATTCAAAAAATATTAGAGGCACTATTAATTTTACAATGCCAAATCAGCCGACTATTTCCTATCATCTCGTATATGCGATGCCAAAAAACAAAATACAGAAACTTAACCAAGAAACAATCATTCAAGATACAATGTCACCATTAGCTAATATAGTATTGCCTTCTGTCAAGGCTGCTAGTGATATCATGCCATATACATCCGAAGTACATAAAGGCCCATTTGCGTTTAGAGTATTGAAGGACAGCAAATTAGTAAAGTCAAAATCTTTCGAAGGTGGTTTAACTATGGATTTTTATAAATCGGGAAAGATAAGAGAAATCATTAGTGTGAGCCCTCTATCAAAGTATGATGATATAAAAAAACAAAATGTTCTTTATAATTATTTGGTGGGGTTTATTGGTTCACATAATTTATCTCAAGGTAAACCAGCTCAATATGCTACTGTTTGGAATGATACGCTACCAGGGGCTTATTTTGAGATTAAAGGGGACAAATACAGTTTATTTGTTATGACCGTATATGATGATACGCATCGCTATACTTACTATATGTCAAAACCACATGATGTACACGTTAGTAATTATAAATTAAGAGATATTGTACAATATGTGACATACAAAAATACAAAAAATGGATACAAAAAAATGAAACTTGGATTAGGTATGCCTAGTCGTGCATTTTCAAATAATCGTGTGCATTAATAAAAAGAGGCTGTAACAGACTGCGGTTTTACCGCATTCTAGTTGCAGCCCCTTTGTTTACCTATACAAGTAAAATTGATGAAATATAAAATAAGTGTTAAAATGATAAATAAATGTATGTATTTAAGGAGCGAGATATGAAGTTAAGACGTTTGTTAATACTGAGTTGTATTGGATTTATTGGGACTATAGGAGCATCTCAGGCCATTGAGGTTAACATCCCTGGAGCTCGCCCAGATATTGCGAAGGAAGCATATCAAGAATACCGCCTTCCTGAGGACGTTGCTAAACGAATTGATGCCTATCAGGAAATGCAAGTAAAAAAAATGGTGCAACGTCTACCAAATTATAATAATGAAAAATTAGCTGATGATATTTATTTGACACAAGAATTGACTAGAGCGATTTATCATTCTAGAAGTGTATATATTATTACAGATAATGGAGCAGATGTTAAGTTTACAGGGCCTAAAGAAAGTATAATTGGGTGGTCTATTGATCCTAAATATTTCTCTCAATATCCTATTAAGAATGGTGGCATAACTATATCGGGAGTAGCTGATTTTAGTTATGAAACGAGACCTCAACCAAGAGGATCTAAGTGGGAAGATACAAATATAGAGTATGCAGATGTAAATCAATCTATTATACAGGATATTGTAAAAAAGAGTTTAGAAAAGGAAAAGGCTGTACCTCGCTTTATTGATGGCGGTGTATTCACATATCCTGGTATTGAAAAAGCAACGTGGGATGTAATAGGCCTTGATGATCATTATGTAGTGGGGACAATCAATTTTACATTACCAAAAACACCTACTATTTCTTATCATATTGGTCAATCTCTAAATAAAGATATTATAAAAAATCATATTAAAGATGATACACAACAATCGATCTCTTATACAATGGGGCCATTGGCCAATTTTGTGTTGCCTTCTATTAAGCCTGCTAGTGATGTATTAGCATATACTGATCCAGTTAAAATGGGACCTTATACCTTTAGGGTATTAAAAAATAGTAAATTCAAGGAACATGAGGTCATAGGTCAAGCTGAATATGATGTGTATCTTTCAGGACGTATCAAAGCCGTACTAGGTAAGCAACCATTGGTCAAAGGTGTTAGTGTTGAAAAACAAAATATTTTATATAGCTACTTAAGTATGGTTGTTAATAATCATGGTTTACAAGGTCATAAACGATTACAGTATGCCACAGTTTGGAACAATGGTGTTCCAGCTTTATACTTTGAAGCTAATAAAGAAAATGCAACACTATTTGGAATGGTATTGTATGATAATCAATATGTCTATACATATTATTTATACAAACCTGATGATGTTCATGTAAGTAACTATAAATTGCGAGATGTGATTCAATATGTAGCTGCTAAACATAGTAAATCTTGGAATGATAAGGCTTATGCAGGGGTTGGTTTTTCGCCATCTAGATTACAATTTATGGAAATACGTCAGAATAATAAAAATGTTGGTAATGATAAAACATTAAGTACTAGTAAAGAGTAATGTAATAGTTGATGTAAAATAAAAGAGGTTTAACACGTATGCGTTAAACCTCTTTTGTTATGCTTATCTAAAGAATCTACCAATGAGTGGCATGCTAGCCCCATCGTTTTTATTAAGTCCTTTTAAGAGAACCATGATGATGACGTAGAGCAATAAGCCTTCGATACCGGTGAGTATGAAGTTTGCCCACATTGGTAAAATACCTGTTAAGTAATGGTAGCTCAAGAAGATGAGTACGCCCATAACACCGGCGCTGACCACGTTTTTCCAGAGAAGGGAAATGTCGAGGAAGTAGCCTGTGTATTTTTTGATGTAAATCAAGTTGAGTAAGGCTGCAAAGCCGATGTCGGCTACGGTTGCCCAAGCGGCACCACCGATGCCAAGCCAAGGAATGGCCGTTAATGTCCAGTTCAGGATGACTTTGATTACTAATGAAATCCCCATATTAATAACCGGAATACGTGGCTTGTTAAGGCCTTGTAAAATCCCTGTTGTAACTTGGTGTACACCGAGGAAGAAGATAGAGAACGCTGTGATTTGTGTTGCCAGTTCTGCTTTAGGTGCATTGTAAATCAACGTAACAGTTGGTGCCGCAAGTACATATAATAGTACCGTAAATGGTACGGTTGCCATAAATGTTAAGCGCATAGAGCCTGCGGTACGGTCATAAATACCTTGGTGATCTTGTTTTGCAAAGGCATGAGAGATAGCAGGTACGATGCTTGTAGCAAGGGCTGCCGTAATGATGGTAGCCAAGTTGATGAGCGGTACCGCCATACCTGTAAGGTAACCGAATAGCTCTGTTACTTCGTTCATCGGGAAACCGGCGTCTAATAGTCGGCGTGGAACGATGAGCAAATCAAGATTTGCCGTCAATGGTAACATGATGCTGGCTAAGGAGATTGGAATGGACAACGATAACAGTCGCGATAAAATTTCTTTAGCCGATTCGCGCGGACCATTGTAGCTTTCACCAGTACTACTAGCCTTAGGCAATTTGTAATAATAGTACAAGAGCACGAGGAAGGCGCCAAAGGCACCGACGCCAGCACCTAGGCTAGCACCGCCAGCTGCAGCAGGTAAGCCATATGGCAATAAGATGGCCGCTGCACCGAGCATGACGATAACGCGCAATAGTTGTTCTACGATTTGGCTGACCGCCGTTGGGGTCATCATTTCATAACCTTGGATGTAGCCGCGGAAACAGGAAATCCACGTTACAAAGAATACTGCCGGAGCAAGTGCGATGATTGAGTAGTAGGCACGGCTTTCAGCAATGAGACCGCTTGAGATAAGCCAATCTGCGCCAAAGTACATGGCCAAGCTGGCGATAAAGCCCGTAATGGTCAGCATTGTGAAAGAAATATTAAATACTCGTTTAGCACCACCAAAGTCGTGTAATGCTAATCGTTCTGCCGTCAAAATAGAGATGGCAATCGGCACACCTGCGCTCGAAATTTGTAATAGTAACAAATAGATAGGAAAGGCCATCTGGTAGATCCCGATGCCTTCCCCGCCCAAGATACGGGAGAGAAGAATCCAGTTGATACTACCGATGGCTTTCACTACGAAACCGGCAATGGTTAATATTAAGGTTCCTTTTAAAAATCCACTAGCCATAGATTATAGTTTGTGAGAAGAACCTAATACATCTTTAATTTTGTGAGCTACCATGCCTTTAATAGCGTCACGAGCAGGTCCTAAATATTTACGAGGGTCAAATTCGGATGGATTTTGTGCCAAGTATTCGCGTACAGATGCAGTCATAGCAAGGCGAAGGTCTGTATCGATGTTGATTTTGCAAACCGCCATTTGCGCTGCTTTGCGAAGCATTTCTTCAGGTACGCCTTGTGCGCCAGGGATGTTACCACCAAATTCGTTACATTTTGCTACGAATTCAGGCAATACGGAGGAAGCACCATGCAATACGATAGGGAAGTTAGGCAATAATTTACCAACCTTTTCCAAACGGTCAAAGTCGAGGTATGGAGTGCCTTTAAATTTATAAGCACCATGGCTTGTACCGATAGCGATAGCCAAGGAATCAACGCCTGTTAATGCTACGAATTCAGCAGCTTGTTCAGGGTCTGTGAAGCGAGCATCTGCATCGGATACGTTAACGTCATCTTCGACACCAGCTAAACGACCAAGTTCTGCTTCTACTACAACGCCGTGAGCGTGAGCGTATTCAACGACCTTCTTGGTGAGGGCGATGTTTTCTTCGAAAGGAAGTGCAGAAGCGTCGATCATCACCGAGCTGAAGCCCGAGTCAACGCAGCTCTTGCAGGTTTCGAAGCTGTCACCGTGGTCGAGGTGGAGGCAGATTTCGGGATGCTCGCAACCGAGTTCCTTAGCGTAAGCCACAGCACCCTGTGCCATGTAACGAAGCAGCGTGGGGTTGGCATATTCGCGTGCGCCCTTCGATACCTGAAGGATCACGGGGCTCTTTTCAGCAACGGCAGCCTTGATGATGGCCTGGAGTTGCTCCATATTGTTGAAGTTGAAAGCGGGGATTGCATAACCGCCTTTTACGGCACGGGCGAACATTTCGCGAGTGTTCACCAGACCGAGATCTTTGTAATTTACCATAACTATATGAGTTAGAATATTGAATCGCTTGTTGTAGGCGCCGCTACTCAACCACTGCGAGTCAACTGCGCTACTGCACTACAAAAGTACAATTATCCGTTCGATACGCAAAGCTTTGCCCCACTTTTTTCGCGCATAAATTGTCGCCTTGTGCTCTTCACTGCGATTGAAGCGGGAAAAGCCGCCCGGGCGCGCAGTCGAAACCGCTGCAGCCGGGGGCGCAGCGGAGGCAGCAGGATCATCGGGGTGAAGGTTTTTGCTCGCGCGCGTACGCATTACGCGCGCGTCAGGCACTTTTCGTTTTTTGCCTTCACCGCTTCACCCACCCGATCTAATTGCGATGAGCATCAACCGATTAGGGGTGAAGGATTTGTTCATTCAC
>ERZ773007.748-NODE-748-length-16022-cov-5.488320_pt1 | contig 16022 bp, 11 predicted proteins | sample MGYA00580665_ERZ773007 | MGnify/ENA primary metagenome ERZ773007 (study PRJEB29015, sample SAMEA2738122) | human oral metagenome | biome: human oral; feature: human-associated habitat; material: saliva | place: China | collected 2167 ... | reverse complement strand
ATCATGCGGCAAAACAGCTACAAGCCACAGAAAAAGGTGGAGAATTCAATCCCTATGTGGGGTGATGCAATCGTATGGAGTGAACTCCATAGGACAACGCCCTACCCCGGACTCTGGAGCTAACACCAACTCTTTTTGTCCGCTTAGTCGTGATTTATACCTGTCGGAAAGGGCTCTTTTCCTCCCACCTCTGCCTTTTATTTTGGGTCAAAGTGCGCTAGAATAGAAGAGTTATAAGCTCGGGTTCTCTCTGTTCCCGGCAATATCTTTGAGAGAAAGAGGAATAAGCGAATGAAGCTCACAACAGTCAAACAAATATGGGAAAATCGCGAAGCGTATTTAGATCGAGAAATCGAATTAGGCGGCTGGGTGCGCTCGAATCGCGATTCCAAGTCCTTCGGCTTTTTGACCATCAGCGACGGCAGCTTTTTTGAGCCCCTGCAGGTTGTCTACCATGACAATCTGACAAATTTCCAGACCATCCGGAAAATCAATGTCGGCGCTGCCCTCATCATCCGCGGCACCCTCGTCGCGACGCCGGACGCAAAACAGCCTTTTGAGATTCAGGCAAGCGAGATTTCTGTCGAAGGTGATTCCGCACCGGACTACCCGCTCCAGAAGAAGCGCCATTCCCCGGAATTTTTGCGCACCATTTTACACCTGCGCCCCCGCACAAATCTGTTCCAAGCAGCCTTCCGCGTGCGCTCTGTCATTGCGTTTGCAATCCACCGCTTCTTCCAGGAGAGAAATTTCGTCTATGTCCACACGCCGCTCATCACTTCGAGCGATGCCGAGGGTGCCGGCGAAATGTTCCGCGTGACCACGCTCGACCCGAACGATATTCCGCGCACACCCGATGGCTTAGTTGACTACCGTGCGGACTTCTTCGGCAAGGAGACCAATCTCACGGTCAGCGGCCAGCTGGACGGTGAAGCATTTGCGCAGGCCTTCCGCGATATTTATACCTTCGGTCCGACTTTCCGCGCCGAAAACTCCAACACGACCCGCCATGCTGCGGAGTTCTGGATGATTGAGCCTGAAATCTCCTTCGCAGATTTGAATGACGCAATGGCGCTCGCAGAGGATATGCTGAAATATATTATCCGTTATGTGCTGGAACACGCGCCGGAAGAGATGGAATTCCTGAACCGCTTTGTCGACACAGGCCTGCTTGAGCGCCTGAACCATGTGCTGAACTCCGAATTCGGTCGCATCAGCTACACAGAGGCGGTCGATATTCTGATGCAACACAATGACAGTTTCGATTACAAGGTCTCCTGGGGAACGGATCTCCAAACCGAACACGAACGCTTCCTGACGGAGCAGGTCTTCAAGCGTCCGCTTTTCGTTACCGATTATCCGAAGGATATCAAGGCTTTTTATATGAAGCTAAACCCCGACGGCAAGACGGTTGCGGCGATGGACTGCCTTGTCCCCGGCATCGGCGAGATTATCGGCGGCAGCCAGCGTGAAGATGACTACGATAAATTGCTTGCGCGCATACAGGAACTCCATATGGATGAAGAGAGTTACCGCTTCTACCTGGATCTCCGCAAATACGGCAGTAGCCGCCACGCAGGCTACGGCCTCGGCTTTGAACGCTGCGTCATGTATCTGACCGGCATCCAGAACATCCGCGATGTCCTTCCCTTCCCCCGCACAGTTGGAAACTGTGAGCTGTAAGCCGCAGTAATCTTTCCAAATTAACAAGGAGCTATCTCATGAAGTTTATTCACACAGGCGATCTCCACTACGGTATGAAACCGGATATCGGAAAACCTTGGAGTGCGGAACGGGCGCAGGCTGTCAAAGATGCGCTTGCTTCGATTGTCCGGGCTGCGCGCGATGAGAAAGTGGATCTCCTTTTGATTGCAGGTGATTTGTTTCATCATCAGCCGCTTGTGCGTGACTTAAAGGAGATCAGCTACCTGTTCGCCTCGATTCCGGATGTTGCCGTCGCTGTCATAGCGGGCAATCACGACCGCATTCGCGATAACTCCGCCGCGCTCTCCTTTCCCTGGCCGAAAAATGTTTACTATTTTACCGAGAGTTCGCTGAGTTCTGTCTACCTCCGACGCATCAACACCGAGGTCTACGGTTTTTCCTACCACACACGCGAAATCCGAGACAATCTGCTCGAAGGCGTGGAGGCCCCGGAAAACGGACGCATTCGCATTTTACTCTGCCACGGCGGAGATGCGAAACATTTGCCGCTCGATGTCAAAGAGCTCTCGGAATCCGGTTTTTCCTACTGCGCACTCGGACACATCCATAAGCCCGAAATCGCCGTCCCGGGTAAGGTCGCCTGGTGCGGTTCTCCCGAACCGCTCGACTTGACGGAGACCGGACCGCACGGTTACTTTCTCGGCGAGATTAACGACATCAGCCGCCAGATTACTTCTCTCGATTTCGTGCGACTTGCCAAGGTGCAATACACCTCGCTGATTGTACATGTGACGCCGGACTCCACCAATGCGGAACTCCTGATGACCTTGAGCGACGAGCTCGCACGGCGCGGCGGTCAGAATATTTATCGCCTGCAAATTAAGGGGCTCCGGGACCCGGATGTCGTATTTGATCTCGACACGCTGCGACAGCGCTTCCGCATTGCCGAGCTCTTCGATTACTCCGAACCCAAATATGATTTCTCACGCCTCTTCGCAGAGCACTCGTCGGATATGATCGGTTTCTTCATTCAGGAACTCGACAAACCCGATCTCAGCCTGCTCGACAAAAAGGCGCTCTACTACGGCGTCAGCGCCTTGCTGCATACGACAGAGGAAAGGGGACAAAAGACATGATTATCCGTGAACTCAACATACGCGGATTCGGTGCACTGCAAAACCGGCGCTTTGTCTTTGGCGACCGCCTGAATATCCTCTACGGCGGAAATGAAGCCGGCAAATCGACCCTTCACCTCTTTCTCCGCGCCATGTTCTACGGACTCGAGCGGGCGCGCGGCCGTGCCGCCAAGACTGATACCTATGCGCTCTACGAGCCCTGGTTCGGTGACGGCGCCTACGGCGGCAGCCTCCGTTTCGAAGAAGGCGGTAAATTGTACCGCATCGAGCGGGACTTCCGGAAAAGTCCGACCGACCTCAGCATCATCGATGAGAGTGCGGGGCTGTCGATTGAAGATCCGGAAATCTTTCTCCGCACCTGCCTCTGCGGTCTCAGCCAGACCGCTTACATGAACACCGTCAGCATACGCCAACTCCGGAGTGCCACCGACGCGGGAATGACCCAGGAACTCAAAAACTACATCGCCAATATGAATGCGACCGGCGAGCACACGCTGAACATTGACCGCGCGACCGCCTATCTCCGCGACCAGCGCAAGGCCTTTGAGCAACGCCTGGTTCCGGATGCCGCAAAGCACTACGCGGCGAATGTATCTGAAATCCGGAAACTGGAAGAACAGATTGCGGCGCCCGGTTACCGGAATACACTCCAGAGCCTGAGCGCCTCCAAGCAGGACAGTAAGACCGTCCAGGAGACTCTGCTCGGTGAAAAGGAAAAGCGCATCCGAGCACTCGCTGCCAAACGACAAATTCTGGAGGAACGCGGATTCCGAAACCGCCAGGACTTACTGGCTCTCCGAAACCGGCTCAACGCATGGCAACAGGAGCGGGCTGCGCTCCGATCTAAGAGCAGCCTCCGTGCACAGCTGATTACGGCTTTTCTTTTGATCCCGCTCGCCCTATTACTCTATTTCACCATGCGGCGTGTTGTGCCGGACAGTGCCAACAAATTGCAGGCGTTGCTCTGCATCACGGCAGTCGGCTGTATTGCCCTCGGCCTCTGCCTGTTTTTTTCCGTCCTGTGCGGGAACCGACGTCGAATGCGGTCTAACCGCAATATACGTCAACTCATTCAGGTACATTTCCCGGAACTTCTTTTAGACAAAGAGCTTGCCCGCCGTCCGGCCTCCTTGGCCAAAGCAGGGAGCGAAAAAATTGACGAGCTCCTTCTGGTGCAGGATGAAATACAGCGCAGCGAATCCGATGTCTATGACATTGAAGAAAAGCTGCGCCTCCTGAAAACCCGACAGGAAGAGACCGAGGCCTCCATGGCGAATCAACAAAAGAGCCAGTGGCTTCTCGAGCAACAGTTACAGCACCTCTCGAGTTTAAAAGACGAAACTGCGGCGCTGAAAAGTGTGGTCGCGGAAAATGATCGCCTGAATACAGAAATCGAGGCCATCAACATCGCCCTCGAGACTCTGGTCCGCCTTTCCGAGACCATACACGATTCTTTCGGTCGCTACCTGAATCAATCGGCGTCACAGCTCATTTCCGGCATTACCGGCAATGTCTATGATTCTCTGTCTGTCGACCAGAATCTGAATGTGTTTCTAAACACTTCGCGAAAGCTGATTCCGCTCGAGCAGGCGGGCGCAGGCACCGTTGACCAGGTCTATTTCGCTCTCCGTCTTGCCGCAGCCGATTTACTGCAGTTCGGCGGCAATTCGCTCCCGCTCTTCCTGGACGACAGCTTTGCAAACTACGATGATCAGCGCCTCCGCACGGTTCTCCACTGGATGTTGGAGACCTATGCTTCGCGGCAGATATTGCTCTTCACGCCGCGCCTCCGGGAAGCGCAACTGCTCACTGCTTCCATGCTGCCGTTCCATCTCGTGGAACTCTGATGCGGATAGCTTTCCTCGAATGATACAGAAAACCCGGCCCACGACTTTTGCGATTCCGCATATCGTGGGTCGGGTTTTCTTACTGCCTATTGCTCCGGTTTCTTATCCTCCGCAGTCTTTTCCTCCTTCTTCTCCGCTTTCCGCTCTTCGAAAGGTTTCCACTCCGGATTAAACTTCCGTTTTCCTTCCTCGCGGTAGATCAGTAGCTGTCGCAACAAGACCTTCAGTGCCCAGAGTGCCATACTGCAGACCAGAATTTCCATCACCGGAATTCCTCTTCCCGGCACACTCTTTCTGTCTTTCGCCTTCCCCGGAAGCAGACTTAACTGTCCCACTGCCGGAGCTGCATTCCGCAGCTCGACCTGCTGATTCACTGCCGTATCGCTTCCTGTCTCCAACAGCACACTGCTCACAGCGGTTTGTTTTTTTTCTTCCACGCCGCTGAGCTGATAGCGTCGCCTCGTGATGTGCTGTTCCGTCCCGCACTGCAAGGTCGCCGTCACCTCAAGCATGCCCGTATAGTGTTTTCCTTCTTCCGCTGTCTGGCGTACACCTTTCGCTTGCAAAACATAATGCTCACCCGGTTTCACGGCACCGCTCCGCCAGTCAAACCGGCCGTCTGCCGTCAAAGCCTGTGTTTCTGTCACGGCACCCGCTCTCTGTCCTCTTGTGACAAAAGCTTCTGTATATTTCACCTTCTGTGCCCCGATTCCTTCCGGCAATTGAATTTGCAACTCCAATTCCGGGACTTCCGTCTCAGTCTGATTTTCTATCTCGCAGCGCACGGAAATATCCGTATTTCCGTCCATCAAAACTTCCGGTGAAATCTGCAATGTCTCCTCACTCTGGTTTTGATCTGCCCGCACCGGAGCCGCCGCAACAAGCAGTATGGCTACAAGAAACATAAGAATCCCTATTCCTATACGAAGGACCCTTTCCGCAAGCTGACGCATGACTCTCCTCCCCTTATTCGCGGTTCTGTTTTAATATGACTCTCCTGTGAGTTCCTCTGTGACATCCGTCACATCCTCTGTAAATTGATTTTGCCGAAAGGCATAGACCGCCCGGTTGCCTGCCAAATCGCGCACCTGCACCTGTAGCGGAAACTGTGTCTTGGAAACCGCAATGCAACTCTGCTCTCTGTCGATTCGAACTGTCTCTGCACTGCCGTCTTCCCGCTGACAACACAGGGCATCCCAATCAATACTCGCACCCGTATCCTTAAAATACAGATAGATCATGTCATCCTGTTCCCGATAACCTGCATAGTTCGGAGCTTCGCGATCAATATTGGAAATTTCCACGACTTGCTCAATCGTGTGATTTGCAATATCCTTTGCCGTAATGGTATAGGTTCCGTTGGCATCAATATGTGCCTCATACACTTTTCCCTGTCGGGTCAACGGAACCTCCTGTTTGCCGGAAAGAGTCACTTTTTCGATGGGTGCTCCGCTGTCAACGCGAAAACGCACCAACTGTTCATTGACATAGCGATTGGTATCCCGATATTGCAGAGAAGAAATCCGTATCCCGCGCAGTGCAACCGAACCGACCATCCCTACGGAGAGCAAAACCATTGCTGTCTTTCCCATGAATCCGACCGAGGCCGTTGCTACTTTTCCGCTCAAATTCCAAGACTCTAGCTGCGAAAGAAATGTATATAGCGTAAAAGGGCTGAAACAGTACAGCTTTGTGCCGAGTCTCTTTTTCATTTTCTTCTTGGCTTCGGCAAGACGGCTTTTAACGGTTCCGAGCGGCACATTCATAATGTCTGCGATCTCTGCCTCTCGAAGTCCCGCAAAAAACCGAAGCAACAGCGTGGCACGCAACGCCCAGGAGAGATGATCTGCCGCATCCATGATTACCTTGTTCTGCTCAGCCTGCTCAATCTGTCTTCCCTGATCCGAAAACTTTTCTGTATTAAAGTCCGACTCGAGCAGCGCATCCAGAGAAACCGTATTTTTTACTCCCGCATAGCGGGTTGAGACCATATAATCCAAAGTCTTGTGATATGCAATTCGATTGGACCAGCACTGAAAGCTCTCTGGATCCGTCAGTTCGCGGAGCTGATGAAAAATCTGCAAAAACACTTCCTGGGTGACATCCTCAGCTTCATGTCTGTCCCGAATCATCTTATAAATGATATAGTATATCGGTCCGTAGCAGAGCGAGTAAATCCCGTCAAATGCCCTTTTATCCCCTTTTTGATACGCTGCAATCAGCTCCGTTACACGTTGTTTGCGCTCGCGACTTGCCTTCTCCATCTTGTCCTTCATCCTGTCTCCTCAGTGCTGCCTTGCAACCATATGCAGCGCACGCAATAACATTGCCAGTGACCAAAGAATTGCCAGATGAAACCATACCCCTTGTTTTTCAGCTATTTCTCCTGTGTGCGGAAGTCGACGCAGTACCGTGCGCTGTGTTCGCTCCCCCGTGCCGGCCAGAACAAGTTGCCGTCCCGGCACATGTCCCTGTGTTTTTTTGACCTTACAACTTCTGATTTCTGCCCAGGGAAGATACATCAGCGTTGCCGTCTCTCTTTTTTCGGCCTGTATCTGCCTGTGCGCTTCGTCTGCTCTGCCGGGATGCGCATCCGCTTTTTGCACTTCCTGCCTTGCTTCCTGCGGTTTTACTTCTTCCCGCTTCACTTCCTGCTGTTTTGTCGGTTCCGCTTGCTCTTTCACTTCTTCCGTCGCGCGTTCGGTCCGTCGTAACCGTTCCGGCTGTCCCTCTCGCTTCTTTGCATTCGTGGCATCCTGTCCCCGCGAGAAGAATCTGTCAATCCCGACTGACATCTCCTTCCGATTCGTCACATCAAAATATGCGCTGTCACCGATACGCCGAAATGCCTGATACTCCGGCGTCCAACCTGCCGGAATGTCCACTTCTTCCACACTGATTTGTCCATCTGTATCGCCGCTGTCATTCAACAGTTCCGCATCTTCGCGAAATTCCTCTTCCCGCTCTGCATCTGTCATACTTGCGCGCCGTATAAGCCCGCGTCTCGCGTCGGCGGGTGTAGCCTGTAATAAGTTCCAGCTGACCTCCCAGCCATTTTCCGCATTGACCGCCTTGACAGTTCCGAGCACAGCGACCACTTCCCCGTTTCTGCGAAGCACCGGGCGAAAATATGCCTCTGACGGCGTGGCTGCACCTCGCCAGCTCTTTTTGACTACGATGCGGTGAATTTCCGAGTCCTCGGATCTCGAAAAGGTTGCGTTCACTTTCTGACAGCCCCCGTCATAGAATAAGGCCTCCTCCACGCGAATACGTCGACTGTCTCTTCGCAAGCCCTGCTCCTGTATTCTTCGATTGAGCACTTGCTTCGCTTCTGTCGGGTGAGAATAACTTCCGAGCAGTGTCTCATCCTCATAGATTGAAACTCTGCTTCCCGGAAGGAGCCCATATCCCTCTTTGTACGGCAACTCTCCTTTCAGAAGCTCCACATATCCCCGGTCAGATAAAAACCCATCACAATTCAGTGCCTCTGCCTGCTGAAAAACAGCTGTATCCTCTTCCGTCTCGATTCCTTGCACTTCGCCGCGATTGAGAAAACGGATATTTTTCATATCATCTGTCAGCACGTACCTTTTCGGAAGGCCTGAACACTGCGCCTCTTTTTCCGGAATCTCGGCGCCTTGACGGGCATCCCGTATGACAACTTGGAAACTTCTCCGGCGCGCTTCGTATCCCGGCTTCCGATTCCGCTGCTCTATCCGATACGTACCGGCTTCCAAATTCGCAATGTAAATCCTACCCGTCACATCCGTTATATAGTCCTCACCGCCGTCTGCGTTGCAGATCTCTCTGCCGCTGTCCACTTGCCATATACGGTAGCAAATACCCGGAAGCGGCTCTCCTTCTTCTGTCGTAGCTGTCAGTTCGATGCTCCCCAGCGTTTTCTCGTATATCACGTCCTCAAATTCTCGCATAAACCTGACATCCAGCGGCATGGACCACTGTAGCTGTAACTGTGCTTCCGTACCTTCACGCTGCAGGTATCGCGTTGTCATGGAAAACGATAAGGGATACGCCTGTTCTATACTGTGTAAACTCTCTGCTTCTTCGCGATTCCGGAAAGCAACTGCCTTCTCGGTCGGCCGACCACCGGGTTCCTCAAAATAGTGCAGCAGCAACCGTCTCTCTGCCTCATCATTCCGGTAAGAAAGCGAAACAGGTATGGTAATCTTTTCATCCAGGCGATAACAGCCTGCGGTAAATCCAATCAACTGTTCCGGCACCCGACAGATGGGGTTCCCTGTCAGCACAATTTCCGTCGCCGCAAAATAATTCGCTTGCTCCTCTATGCTCATATCCCGTTTCAGCGGGCTCAAGTCCTGAATCTGATTGTCCGAGAGGTCAATTCGCGTCGCATGCCGTAGCAGCCATATTCCGCTGATATCTCTGATTTCTCTGCCCTGTGCGTCAATTTCTGCCTGCGCTGTGTGTGCACCGTACTCCAGCAGGATCTTCTCCGTGCTGTCACCTGGCGATATCGAATAACTGCCATCGGCGATGTGGGCAGAGATACTATCGAATATAGCCTCCGCAAAAGCTGTGTCCCGCACGCCGGCCTGTTGAATGCTCTCGACCGAAAAACCGTGTACGCCACCGGCCGCCCATGCCGTGTGCTGCCATATCGGCCATTGCCACAAGACCATGAAGATTACCGCAAGATAAGGAATTCCTCTGCGCATATACTTCTTTGCCGTTTCCATATCATGTTCCCTCCACAAGTACGCTGTCTTTTTCGATGCAACTTCTCTCCACTTATATAAGGACGGTAAAAAGCAGTAAAAGGTTCATTTTTTTTACAAAAAAAACAGCGGAATTTTTCAATCACGCTGTTCGACATTCGCAGCAGAACTATGTATGATAGTACCATAGTTCTGCTATTTTTCTGCACAGAAAGTAGCAAAAATTTCTTTCAATTCTCTTAAGTTACGCTTCCGTATAACCAAGCGCGCGCTCTAAAGCATCTTTTTCTTCCGCACCGAGCAACACTTCCGTCTGGCCGCAGTCTACAGTCTTGATGTAAAGATAACAGCCTTCCCGCGAATGTACCGTATTCAGAATAAAACCCGAGTTTGTATAATCCAAAAGGGCAAGCGCAAAGCTCATCTTACCCCCCATATCCTTGAACGCATTGTAGCGTACAATGCCTACCTTCTGATAGGATGCTCTCTGATTTTTATTCAGGACACGGATTGCCTCCTTGTTTACCTGATCTTCCGCCCGCAACTGCCGCAGAGATTCTTCCAAGTCAAAAATCATATCTTCCATGCTCTCCGCATCTTTCCCGCGCATAAAGAAGTCATACGATCGCTTGACCTTCGTATACTTGCTCAGTAAAAACAACACAAGAATCAGCATGATTGCGTCAAAAGCAATCAGTGCCCCCAATAGAATTGTGGTATGCATGACTCACGCCCCCTCACTTATTTTCTACGGAGCGCAAGAGATCCATGATGCGCTCCAACTCAGCCGTCGAATAGTAGTCAATCTCTACCCGCCCCTTATTGTTATCACGGCGGTTGATGTGAACCTTCGTACCAAGTATGCTTCGCATCTTGTCCTCATAGTTCTGATAGTACAGACTCAAATCCGCTGTCTCCACCACAACTTCTTTCCGTTCTTTGCGTTTCTTTTTCGCCTGTTTGACAAGCTTTTCCACCTCGCGGACACTGAGCATCTCCTTGACGATTCTCTCCGCAAGCGCATCCTGGTCATCCTCATCTTCGATAGCGAGCAGTGCTCTTGCATGCCCGGAGGAAATTTTTCCCTCCATCAGCAGTTCTCTGGCCCCTTCTGCAAGCTTCAACAGACGGAGCGCATTCGTAATGGTCGTGCGACTCTTACTGACCTTGTCCGCCACCTCTTCCTGTGTCAGACCATAGTCCCGAATCAGCATCTGATATGCCATTGCCTCTTCAATCGGATTCAAATCCGCGCGCTGTACATTTTCGATGATGGAAATTTCCGCCACCTGCTGCGAACTGTAATCTCTGACCAGCACAGGAATTTCCTTAAGTCCGGCTGCCTGCGCAGCCCGATATCTTCGCTCACCGGCAATAATCTGATAGCCCCCCAGCTTTTCATCTCTCTGTACCAGCAGCGGCTGCAAGATACCAAAGTGGCGGACCGAGTCCGTCAATTCCTGCAGTGCCTCCGGCTCAAAGTGCTTGCGCGGCTGAGCCGGATTTCCGTGTACTTCTTCAATCCGCAGCAGCATCTCCTTATCTTTCGCAGCTTCGCTCTCGCCCGCAGTATGATTCTCTTCCTGAACCGCAATCTCCTCCGATCTGTCCTCGAGATGCTCCATTCCTCCCATCAGATCGCTGAGTCCCTTCCCCAATCTTCGCTTCTTACTCACAGCACACATAACTTAATCTGCCTCTCTCGTCAAAATTTCTGCCGCCAACTTCCGATAATTTTCCGCTCCCTTGGAGCGCGGGTCATATTCTGTCACCGGCATACCGTAACTGGGTGCTTCCGCCACCCGTACATTTCGCGCAATCACCGTGTCATAGATATACTCTTTCAGCACATCTTTCACACTGTCAACAACCTGCTGTGACAAATTATTTCTGGCATCATACATCGTAAAAATGATTCCGTTGATGCGAAGCGCAGGATTCAACTTCATCTGTAAGAGTTTAATACTGCGGAGCATCTGATTTAATCCTTCCATTGCATAGTACTCGCACTGAATGGGGATGATGACATCGGTTGCGGCTGTCATCGCATTGACCGTCAATAGACTCAAGGACGGCGGGCAGTCGATAAAAATGTAATCATATTGCTCCACCACAGGCTCGAGATAATGCTTTAAGACATACTCCCGGTTCCGCTTGTCGAGCAACTCCAGTTCCAATCCCGAAAGATTAACATTAGAGATAAGTACATCCAGGTTTTCCGAATACGTTTTATGTACGGCCTCTTCAAAAGTACATTCCTCCATCAGAAGCTCATAAATCGTATTTTCTTCCTTTTTCTTCTCAATACCCAATCCGCTTGACAAATTCCCCTGCGGATCGAAATCGACCGCCAATACGCGCATTCCGGCTTCCGCAAAAGCCGCCGCCAAATTAACGACAGTTGTCGTTTTTCCAACTCCGCCCTTCTGATTTGCCAATGCAATGATCCTTTTCATGACCCCACCGTGCGCCTCTCTATTCGTTCATTTCCGCTTTTTTATATCATAACATAATTTTTATTCCTACGAAATATTATCTGCGGAGAAACAGCCTTCCTCCTTGCATTTTACATGAAACAAGAGACCTTTTCCCGGATTTCTCAGGCCTTCTCTTTCGTTATATCAAAATCGAACAGGCGACAATTCTTGTCTGCATAGCCGTATATCATATGTCTATACAACTCTTCCTCTCAAGAGCTCTATAAACTGTTATACCACCGATCTTTTCATCGAAAGCATTTTCCCTTTCATCGCCGTCCATTCCCGTATTCTTGTATTCTAATCGTGACACCTAGGCTCTGTTTTAATAGCTTCATTTTCTTGTTTTCTTCGATTCTGTGAGAAATATTTCTTTCGGAATAAGTACTTCAGAAAATCGCTATGAGTCTGCTCAGAACATTCTTATTTGAGTAAAATCATTTACACCCTGTTTCCCGTAACTCCCTCGTTTCGTTTCACATGGAACATCAAAGTAAGCACCGGCAAAAAGCAATTTTTCAGAATCCTGATCACTGCGATTATCGGATTATTCTGTTTCACTGCTTTTGGAATTCATTTCGGCCTGGACCCTATAAGAACCGTCTCAAATGATTCTTATAAGGTCAGAAGATTATCCTCTCCGTTTCTTAGCAGTCATCCGTTTCACGTGAAACATCAAAGCAATCGTCATAGGATTTAACATAGCAGTATCAATATAGTGGACCTCTGAAGTAAACGACCAAAGCTGCAGTATCGGCTACGAAGTAATTTAAAAACTCCTCTAAATCAGCTCCCGGCACTCTTGGTTGAGCAAAAACATTTACTTCCCGATCTCCGGAAACCCATCCCTTTGTTTGACATGAAATGTCAGAAGAAAGTAGCTTCTCAGGGTTATGAATGGCTGAGAGGAGGATGAATTTCTCCGAAGATTTTTGCGAAATCAATTTTTAAAAGTACTATCGCTAGGCATCTGTTTATACTGCACTTATTTGAGTAAGATATATTGCCTTTCGGAAAAGCTATAATTTGTTCCACGTGAAACATTGAAATAACAACGAGCAAGTTGATGTACAAAGAACGTTAACTCTCTACTGGAAATATCCTTCTTTCTCAAGGCACATCCTCAATGTTTCCTGTAATCGGCCAACGAAGCAGCCAATACCGGCACAACTTAACTCCAAAGAGTAGCCCTAAAATTCTATCCATTTCTGTTCCTGGTTGTAACTGAACAGATATTATGACAATCCGCAAAACATGTTCTGGCAAGGTTCGGTTTCAAGTCAGCTCTGCAGACGCACTCAGGTCACAAGTAATCCGAAATCATTCGAGATGACAGCTGTGCATCATTCACATAATACTAAAATATCTGATTGCCGACCATCTATGCTTAGAATTATGATTTGATCTCAGATTTGCCTTCCGGACCTGATCCGTACATTGAATATCTGATTATGACTTCTAATTTTTGATATGGCATCCGAAATCAGTTTCGATATTGCAGCTACAAATGAATCAATTTTACCGCCTTTGGCTCCTTAACGAATCGATTCACTTACAAGCATCCGGATCCGATTCATATTAGCGACTATATGTTTCACGTGAAACCTTTGTTTAATTTGTCAGAATTGTATCCCGCAAATGTACGTGCAATCGCAGGTCTTAGCTAATTCACAACCATATGAGTTCGATAGAAATTAGCTGCAATATGTTCCACGTGAAACATCTGTTTCTATTTAACAGTCTCGGTCGCTATGTATGTACAGATATTCGTAAGGGTTCTGTGGCACTTCGAACATGAGTACCTATACTGTTTTCCCCGTAGCACAGTTCTCTCCATAACTCTACTCAGTCCTTTTCGAATCCTAATGAGACGATTGACGTTCGCCGCAATATGTTTCACGTGAAACATCTATTTCTATTTATAGTCCCGGTCGCTATGTATTACAGGTATTCGTAAGGGTTCCGTGACACTTCGAACATGAGTACCTATACTGTTTTCCACGCAGCACAGTTCTCTCCATAACTTAACTCAGCCAATTTCGAATCCTAATGAGACGAATTACATTCGTCTCGAGATGTTTCACGTGAAACATCTAATTTCATCTAACAGTGCCAGTTGCTACAAAAGGACAGGTACTCGCACAGCTTCCGTGACATTTCGAACATGAATGCCTCTACTGATCACACTGTAGTCCGACTCTTTAGCCTTACTCTTTATACCAACAAGCTAGTTCATTTATGATCCTCTGCGTTCAATCCGTTTTGGCGGCAACAGGTCCCTGCGGAACATCTGATTCTATTTCTATTTGACAGCATCACGTCTCAGCAAATGCACGGACAATCACAGGTATTCCCTGATACTTCGATATGGCCGAATTCAATGATTTTACTGTAGCAGCTCGGCACAAAGCGACTCAACTCGTTTACAATTAACTATCCTGAGACAATCGCTATTCGTGGCAATTTGCTTCAGATGGAACACCTGATTCTATTTGACAGCGTCATATCTCAGCACACTTACGGACAATCACAGCCGGTGATTCCGTAGCACTGCGGATATGATTGACTGCATAGACTACGCCATAGTCTGACTCTCTGCATCAATCACTTAGCTCATTCGTGACCTCATCTGAGTCCGACTGAAATTGACATCAATCTGTTCCACGTGAAACACCTATTTCTATTTAACAGGCTCCGTTGCTATGAATGTACAGATACTCGCACGGATTTCTTGAATCTCGAACATGACTGAATCAAATGTTTTCATCACTGCAGCACAGCTCTCTGCACAAACCGACCCAACTCATTTACAAATATCTCGAGACCATCGATATTGTCGGCAACATGTTTCATGTGAAACATCTATCTCAGTTTGACCGGAAAATACCAATACAAGTGTGCAAGCAATCGCAGCTATTCCGGCACTCCTGATAAAGCTTAGACGTCCTAATCCAATATTCGTGGCGATATGTTTCACGTGAAGCATATGCTTATTCGACAGAATCATATCCAGAAAAGGTGCGGACAATTTCGGGATTCGCATTCTACAGTGAAAATCACTGTGATGACAAGATGTTTTACTTAAAACATCTGCTTTCTCTGACGGATTCATATTGTGAAAAATTTGCCGAGTAGCCACAGAACTTTTGAATGACTGGGTAAGGACTGCTGAAGTGCGAGATTGTATATGAAACATCTGCTTCCGTTCGGATGAACCCTTTCTCGTGAACTATGAAACTAGGTGCAGAAATTCCTTGGAGCCGTATACGACTATACGCTGACCTATATTCGCTTAGCGCTCGGCATCAATCATTCAACTTATTTGTAAGTATCTAAGCCAGATTGAATTCTCGACAAGCGCATTCACATAGAACACAGTTGATTCCTTTCACAAATTTTTCACGCGAAAGTTCCGAACAACCGTAATCATTCTGCGGAAACCTGAACACAGCTAAATGCTACGAAGAAATTTCATGTGAAACATCTGATTTCTTTCAACGGAAATATCACGACAAGTATTCCCGCAGAGATGCTGAAACTTCTTAATTCGGGAAAATGCACGGTGATCGCTTCTCCATGATATGATCCGACTCCCTGCATCATTCTTCCTGCATAAATTGGCTTCGCTAATTTGCAAGCACCTAAAACCAAACAGTATTGCCTATGATTGCTTTCATGTGAAATATTTGATCCTCTTTGATATTCTCGGACCTCAGCAAAAATCCTGCAAAATTGGTGCCAGAATGACCTGCAACTGTCTAATTCTATCGAATTCTAATCATTGTTTCACATGAAACATATATGCCGCCGTTTCGGCTTGCACAAATTTCGGATTGTCGCCCGACATGTTCTCAGACACGAAAGTGTTGCACTGATTCTCGTGAGCCGCTTGCCAAGACATCGTGAGCCGCTTTGCCAAGACAGCAAGCATTGCTCCGAATGATCCGATACACAGAAGTAAGGCGAAGATGTTCCCGAAACTTATGCCGACTCGTTTCGATTAAGGAGGTATGCTTCCATGAATGATAACAAGGAGTCAACAGCAAACCGATCCTTTGCGGTAGAAGATGAACTTCGGTACAAGCAGCTAAGATATCAAATTATTCGCAACATTCCTCGAAAGATAAATTTAACTGATTACCGGCGGATGATTGTAAGATGAACTAGGACAATAAAAAAGAGCCGATGACGAACTCGTGG
>ERZ773007.746-NODE-746-length-16033-cov-5.136813_pt1 | contig 16033 bp, 6 predicted proteins | sample MGYA00580665_ERZ773007 | MGnify/ENA primary metagenome ERZ773007 (study PRJEB29015, sample SAMEA2738122) | human oral metagenome | biome: human oral; feature: human-associated habitat; material: saliva | place: China | collected 2167 ... | reverse complement strand
GTCGCATCGTGCGACGTGGAGGACTCTGATGCCTCGGAATCAGCAGCTGTTTTGGAGGATTCCGCTGAGGGCGTCGTCGCTTCGGACTGCTGCTGATCGGCCGGGTGCTGAGATGAGGGCGGCGCGTGGGACGAGGGCTTCTCGGCCTCGTCACCCTGGCCGTCGGTGGCATCCGTGGACTGAGACGGCGCGTCCTCCACGATGTCGAGCGTAGCGGTTTCGGAATCCGTCTGCGAGGGCTGCTGCGTCGGGGCGTCGTCGGAGTCCGATGATGCGGCCACCGGCGGCTCCTCGGTATCCGCCTCGGACGGCTCGTTGGACGGTTCCTCGACGTCCGCAGCCGGTTCCTCGACCGGTTCCACGGCGTGCTCGTCAACCGCCTCCTCAGCTTCCTCTGCCGTTTCTTCGATCGTCTTTTCGGCCGTCTTTTCGGTCGGCTCAGGGACGGCCGGCTGCGACGATGCGGCCGGGGCGGCGTCGTCCGCCTCCGGCTCGGTGGCCTCGGCGGGGGTGAGCGGTGCCGGCTCCGTATCCTGGTGAGCCGGGGGAGCGGTGTCCTCCGCGGCCTCGGGGGCGGTTGAGACGGTGTCCTCGTCGGCCGGCCCGGTCGAGGACTTCGATGCTTCTGCCACGGCCGGCCGGGAGCCGGCCCGGGCCGCGGCCATGGCAGCGGATGCCTGCGGATCCATGGGGGTGGCCGAGGCGACGGCGACGGCCTCGGCGTCGGTGTCCACAATGGCCGGACCGGCGTCCGCCGCCGACTTCGCGGAGGCGGACGATGACACGGTCGCCGCCTTGGTGGCCTTGACGCTGGCCTGAGGCGTGGCTGCGATCGTTGCGGCATCCGTGCTCGCGGCCTGGCCTGCGGCGGAGCCTCCTGAGACCGCAGGCGTGTAGCCCTTGGACGAACCGGCCTTCAGGGCGCGACCGGCATGGCGCGCGGGTCGGGCCGGGCGGGGCCGACGGATCGAGGAGGAGACCGGATCCGACGTCGTCGGGTGCGCGTTCCTGCCGGAGGAGTCGGTGATGCCGGCCTCGGTGGCGCTCTGGGCGCCCGCGGTGGCGGCCTGCTGGGTCTCCTGTGCCGTCTCCTGGCCGGCCCTGGCGCGCGTCGAGCCCGGACGGGGGCCGCGTTTCCTGGGCTTCCTGCCCCGTGCCGTCTTGCCCGCCTTCTTCTCGGTCTTGCGTTCGGCTCGCTCGGAGGGCCGAGTGCGGGGGGCGGACTCGCCTGACTTCTCGGGGGCCTGAGTGGACGGTTCCGCGGCGGGTTCCTGGCCCGCGGCGCTGCGCTCGGCGGGGGAGGAGAGAGACGCGCGCCTGGCGGCGTCCCAGGCCTCACCGATGTCCTGAGCGGAGGACGTCTCGGGCTCCTCCGGCGCCACGGCACCGGTGTCGGCCCGGGGGCCGAGGGAGGCGGGCTCGGTGACTGGGCGGTGTGCCGACCCGGCCTCTGAGGGAGCAGGTCGTGCGGGACGCTTCGGCCTGCGGGCGTTGAGCAGTGCCATCCCGGAGAGCTTGTCGTGCCAGCCGCGCCCCTCGGGGTCGGCGGCCGCCGTGCGCATGAGCGCGATGGTGCCCAGGCCGAGCGTGGTGATGCTGACGGCCAGGATGAGATCGGCGTGGAGGAACGAGCCCAGTGGTGAGGGGGTCTGGTTGCGGGCCCCCAGCATGCGGATCCTGAGCAGGCGCCCTCCCAGGGACCAGCCGGTGGCGGCGATGGCCAGCCAGCGTGCCCCGGCGACCAGACCGAAGGCGATGAGCCCGCTGGTCAGGGCCGGGCGGCCGCCCACCTGCCAGATGACCGTGGTCAGGCCCCCGACCAGAAGCGAACCGATGACGAGGTCGATGACCCCGGCAACCACGCGTGCCCGCACCGGGGCCGGGGGGAGGCGGCGATGCACAGCTGAGGGCGTGTGCGCGCCGGCCCGGGCCGCGTCGGGCTCCGGGCCCTGGGCGCCTGCCGTCTGCGCTCCGCCCTGCGGATCACCGGGGGCGCTCGGCGCCGTGCCGTACGGACTGACGACGTCGGTGCGCGGCGCGTCATCGGACGGACGGGAGGACGTCGGTCGGCCCGCAGCGGTCGAGGCGCTGCTACGGGCGTCAGCAGTGATCGTCATGACCGCAACCTCCTGGGTCGACGTGCCCGCCTGTTGGCGGGATGGACGAGGGAGCGCGGGGACAAACGGGCCCATACCCGTCCCAGGCGCGAGCGGTCCGCCCCCATGCAGCGGACGATCGCATCTGAGGATTCCCACAACTCCCCTAGAGCGTACGATGGCGGCTCCCCGGAGCTGAAGACCTGGGTGTCAACTGCTCCGGCGAATCGAGGCAGATCGACCTGCGGGAAGTGAGGGGCCAGCTGCGCGGCCGCCTCCCTCCGAGTGGCCCCCCACCCGGGGTAGCGCCCCAGGTCGCGGGCCCGGTCGAGGATCTCCTCCCAGGCTCCCAGGGCCTTGCCGACGCCGGTGCGTGCGCGTCGGCGTCGGCGCCGCCAGGTCTTCCACCCCAGGACCGAGCCCACGATCATCGCGATCGCAAGGACGGAGCCTCCGACGGCGATGACCGCTGTCGGCAGACCGCCCTTGTCCTTGTCCTGGGGGTCGTCGCGCTGCGGGTCCTCGTAGTTGGGGGGCAGCTGGGCCGGGTCCTCATTGGGCAGCGGGGGCTGGAGGACGTTGGGTTCGGGGTTGGAGACCTTCTGGGTGGTCTGCTGCTGGGGAACCTGGTCGCGGTCCGGCGTGACGTCGAAGGACACCCAGCCCAGCCCCTCGAAGGGGATCTCCACCCAGGCCTTGACATCCTCGCCGGTGACGGTCTTGGCATCGCCGTCAGTGGCCGGGTCGAAGCCCATGACGACGCGGGCCGGGATGTTGAGCGAGCGGCACATGAGCATCATGAGCACCGAGTACTGCTCGTCGTCGCCGATGAGGGAGTCGGCCTCCACCATGGAGGCGATGCGGGCGGCCCCGTGCCCGGGCTGGGAGGGGCTCTTGGTGCCGTCGGAGTAGTAGCTCGTGCGCAGGCGCTGCTGGAGCGCCCGGACCTGAGCGATGGGGTTGGACTCGGCCCCGACGATCTCCTTGGCCAGGGAGGCCACCGACGACGGTACCTGCTCGACCGGTCCCAGCGAGGTCTGCGCCAGCGAGGCCTTGTTGAGGGCGGCCTCGGAGGGCGCGGTGTAGGGGGCGACCCGCTCGGTGAGGACGTCACCCGAGGCCAGGCCGCTGGTGGCGATCCCGGTGGAGGAGAACTTGTCGTAGTACATGCCCTCGCGCAGGGCCGACTGACGCGGCCCGGAGGACTCGATGCGGATCGTCTCGGGCATGGTGGGCACCCAGGGGAAGCTGTAGTCCTCGATGGTCAGGGAGGAGGTCTGCTTGCGTCCGTCGAGCCGGTTGGCCGTCAGCTGGGTCTTGTCGCCGATGCGCTCGAAGCGCGACTGGCCGTTCTCGTTCTGACCGATGTGGGCCGACAGGCCGTCGTAGGAGTCCAGGGCGGCGATGCGGATGCGTCCGCCCGAGGGCAGGTTGATCGGCTTCATGAGCCGGGTGTGGGCCTTGTCCGTCTCCAGGGTGCGCACCAGGGACAGGGGGCTGGCGTACTCGGTCACGTCCAGCGGCGGCTGGAACAGGTCGCGCACCACCGTCCGGGAGGCGGGGGCGGTGGGCGTCAGGACCATGGCGGCCAGGGCGGTGACCAGGAGCAGTACGGCGGCGATGACCGTCCCGCGCAGGGCCGCCCGACCGAGGTCGCCGGTGGAGCGGGCGCTCGTGGTGCCCGAGGTCGTGGAGAAGGAGCTCAGGTCCAGGGCCTCGACGACGTGGCTGCGCCGCTGCCGCAGGGAGCCGCAGGTCCACAGGGCCAGGATCCCGACGACGAACAGGACGCCCAGCGTGGTGGGGCGCACGGCCTCCTGCCCGCCCCAGCCGATGCCGACGGCGGGCAGGCAGGTCAGGGTCAGGCCGGCCAGGACCTCACGGCCCGCCAGGATGAGGCGGGTCGCCAGCGCCGAGACCACCAGCCCGGTCATCCAGGGCAGCACCGTCATGCCGCTGAAGGAGCTCAGCGGCATCGGCACGGTCAAGGCGTCGCGCCACACGGTGATCGTGGAGCCCAGCACCGTCTTGATCGCCGCGGTCCCGGAGCCGACGTCGGTCAGCAGCCACGGGGCCACCAGGACGTGGACCAGCGCCAGGGCCGCCATGCTCGGCAGCACCGACAGGCGCAGGCGCGAGCAGAGCATGGAGGTCAGGGCGCCGATGAGCGCGCCGTAGCCGACGGCGAGGCAACCCACCACGGAGGCGAAGATCGGCAGGAAGGGGACCGCGCCGATGGCGAGGATCCCGGCCATGAGGACCAGCTCGAGGGCTGCGGCGGCCGGCGTGGGCGGCTTGGCGCCGCGCCGGGGAGGCAGGAAGCGGCGGGCGGAGAGCGCCGGCCGGGAGGGACGCGACAGGAGCGGTCCGGCGCCGGTGATCGAGCGGGCCTGACGAGTCGTCTCGTTGCTGTAGAGACTGCGCGTGCGCGACGACGTCGCCGTCGACCAGGAGGAGGGCGACTCGTCCGAGCCTCCGGAGGGTGCGGCGGTGACCTGCGAGGGGGCCTCGGCCGGAGAGGGCGCCCCTGCCGGCGAGGCGCCCGAGATCGGGGAGCCCGCGGTGCGGGGGGATGCGGTGGTGAGGGTTGTCGTGGGGGTCATAGTGCTCGCCTCAGGGCGGTGGGAAGCTGCTCAAGACGGTCCATGTCCACGACCGGCATCGTTCCGGCGTGGTGGCGCGACAGGCCGCGCTGGCCGGCGCGCAGGGCAACGGTCACCATGGGCAGCGGTGCGAAGCCGCGGGCCCGGGCCAGCACGGCGCGGTCGACCTGCTGGCCGGTGACGAGGACGACGATAGAGGCATCGGGGTGCGCCGTGCAGGCGTGTCGCACCAGCAGGTCGCAGCCGTAGTCGTCCTCACCGGTGCTCAGCAGGCAGGACGTGTCCAGCATCCGCAGGGCGGAGGAGGTGGGCAGAGCCCCGATCTGGGTGATGAAGCGGACCTCGCGCCCGTCCTGGATCGCGTCCATGGCCAGTGAGCAGGCGATGGACACCGCGGTCTCGAAGTCCTCCTCGCCGGCGTAGTCGTCCTGACGGGTGGACAGCAGGACGAGCAGGCTGGAGCGGCGGGTCTCCTCGAACTGACGCACCATGAGCCGGCCGGTGCGGGCCGTGGTGCGCCAGTGGACGTTGCGCCGGTCATCGCCGGGGACGTACTCGCGCAGGGCGTGGAAGGCGACGTCGGAGCTGGACAGGTCCTGGGTGACGGCGCCCTCGATGTCTCGCAGGACGCCGTGCAGGACCGTGCCCAGGCGCACGGTGCGCGGGTGGATGTGGATGTGCTGCGGGGTGCTCAGGGAGCGCTCGCGCTGGAGCAGCCCCACCGGGTCTCGCTGGACCGCCAGGACCGGACCGACGGTGACGATGCCGCGGCGCTGCGTGGGCAGGACGAAGCCGCGCTCGTGGACGGCCCCGGGGGTCAGGGTGGGCACGACGAAGACGGCACGCCCCGGCCCCACCGGCATCTCCATGCGCGAGGGCAGCAGCGGCCGGGTACGGGGGTTGGTGACGGTCAGACGGATGAGGGCGTGGTCGCCCACGGTGACGCGGGACTCGAGCAGGTTGTGGTTGACCGAGTAGCCGCGGCGGGGGATGAGCCACAGCCAGGCGCTCACCGCGACGATGCCGACGGCGGCCGCGGCGCTCCACGCCTCCTGCCAGCCCATGACGGCCCCGGTCAGTCCGCAGGCCGCCAGCAGCACCAGGCTGCCCCATCCGATGGGGGTCACGGTGTGCAGCAGCCAGCGCAGCGGTCGCAGCGCCACCGCGGCCGCTGCGGCCAGTCGGGACTGCGAGGGCCTGGCGGTCAGGGCCTCGTTCGTGGAGGTCGACGACGCAGCCGATGCCGCGGGCTGCGCGGAGGCCGGAGCCCCCGAGGCGGTGGGGGCTGCGGCGGAGGAGGCGGATACGCCGGTCCCGCCCGCCGAGCCCGGACGGGCCTGGCGGGCAGGTTTCTGCGACGTCGTCTGAGGCGTCATACGGCTCAGTCGCGGGTCGTGGGGGCGGGGACCTGGGCCAGCGCGGCGGTGATGACGCCGGAGGCGGTGGCGCCGGTGAACTCGGCGTCGGGGTCCATGACCAGGCGGTGGGCCCACACGACCTCGGCGAGATCCTTGATGTCGTCTGGCAGGACGAAGCTGCGTCCCTGGGAGGCCGCCCACACCCGGGCGGCCCGAGCCATGCCGATGGCGCCACGGGTGGACACGCCCATGCGGGTCTCGTCGGCTGCACGCGTGGCCTCCACCAGCGCCCCGATGTAGTCCAGCACCGAGTTCTCGATGTGGTTCTCGGCGGCGAGGTCGGCCATGGAGGCCACCACGGAGGAGGCCACGACCGCGGACAGGCTCTTGGAGCGGTCCGGGTGGGCCGAGCTCGACAGGATCCGGGTGAGCGCCTCCCGGTTGGGGTAGCCCACGGAGGTCTTCATGAGGAAGCGGTCGAGCTGGGCCTCGGGCAGGCGGTAGGTGCCGGCCTGCTCGATGGGGTTCTGGGTGGCGATGACCATGAAGGGGCGCTCGGTCGTGTGACGCACGCCGTCGACCGTCACCTGGGACTCCTCCATGACCTCCAGGAGGGCCGACTGGGTCTTGGGGCTGGCCCGGTTGATCTCGTCGGCCAGGACGATGGAGGAGAAGATCGGGCCGGCGTGGAAGTCCCAGGTGCCGGTCTTCTGGTCGTAGATCGTCACGCCCGTGATGTCGCTGGGCAGCAGGTCGGGGGTGAACTGGATGCGAGAGTGCGTCCCCTGCACCGAGGCCGCCAGGGCCCGGGCCAGGGCGGTCTTGCCGGTGCCGGGGGCGTCCTCGAGCAGGAGGTGGCCCTCGGAGAGCATGGTGGTCAGGGCCAGCTTGATTACGTCCTCCTTGTCGAGCAGCGCCTGACCGACGTTGTTGACAATGGTGGAGAAGGCGTCAGCGAACCATGTCGCGTTCTCGGGAGTCATCGGCATGGAATCAATGATCCTTCGGGTGGAGAGAGGTGGGTGTGTGACTTGTTGCGTACTGGGCATCGATCCGGTTAATGAACCGGTTATTGCTGGGTGCAGGTGATGGTCTGGTCCCAGTTCGGTGTCCGGTGGGGGAACTTGTGCCGGGCGTAGCCGTTCTTATCCAGGGCGATCTCCTCCTCGTTCCAGGCGGGCTGCCAGTTCCAGGTGTCCCAGTACCAGTAGCCGCAGGACACGGTGCTGTTGGGGTTTCCGGTGATGTCGAAGACCATCTGGTAGCAGGTGCCCCAGGGGCCGAAGGGGTGGCACCTCTGCGTGTAGTCCACGTAGAACTTCTGCTCGGTGCCGACCGGGTAGGCCTGCTTCTTGTCATCGTCATCATCGTCGTCATCGTTGTCGTGCTTGGACGGCCGGGTGACGGTGTCGCAGCCCCACTCGGAGGTGCCGGCGTTGGTCCGTGCCCGCACGCACCAGGTGAGCGACTCGCCGCGCTTGAGCTTGCCGTCATAGGTGTCACCGATCTCGATGTCCTCGACGGACTTGCCGCCGTCGTCGGTCTGCTCGTACTCGGCGCTGGCGCCGTTGTTGGCACCGGGGCTCCAGGAGCAGGAGACCTTCTTCTGCTTCTTACCGGTGAGCTCGCAGCTGACCGAGGGGGCCGACGGCGGACCGTAGGGCGCCACCGGCGAGGAGGCGACGACGTCGGAGTACTGCCCGCCGCCGTTGGCGCGGGCGTAGACGGTGTAGGCCTGCCCGTCGTTCAGTCCCCGGATGGTCGAGGAGCTGGTCCAGGTGACCTGGTCCACGGAGTATTCCACCGTCAGCTCGCCCACGCTCCAGCCGTTGCCGGCCCGGGGCGAGGAGCTCACGGACAGCTCTCCGCTGTTGCCGGTGGCCTTGACGGCGGGGGTCGACGGCGTCAGCGGGGTCGGCTTGTAGGTGTAGCTGGCCTGGCCCGAGGTCTTGGAGCCGTGACCGTTGTCGGCCTCGACCCAGAAGGTCCAGGTTCCGCGCGAGACCGAGACCGTGGTGGAGGTGGCCCCTCCCACGTTCTTGGAGTCGCTGGTGTGCCCGTTGGAGTAGTGCAGCGTGTAGCTCACGGGGCTGCCGTTGCCGTTGGCGGCCTGCCAGCCGATGGTGACCGTGTCCCCGTTGGGGGTGATGACGGGGGTCCCAGGGGTTCCGGGCTCACCGTAGGGCGTCACCGAGTTGGACGGGGAGGACCACTCCGAGACCGTCCCCTGGCTGGACCTGGCGCGCACCTGAGCGGTGTAGGCGCGTCCGGGGGAGACGTCGAAGGAGGCCGAGTCCCCGGAGATGCCCGACTGCACGGTGCCGTCGGACAGGCGCACGTCATAGGTGGCCGTGCCCCCGAAGGGGTCGTCCACCTGGGTCCAGGCGGCGGTGACCTTGCCCGAGCCGGCCGTCAGCGTGGGCGCAGCCGGGGTCTTGGCGGTGGCGTTGTGCTGGTAGGACACCGTCGCGGCCTCGGAGTCGCCGTACTTGTTGGTGGACACGACCTGGATGCTGTAGCTCTGACCGGGTGCCAGACCACTGATGAGGCAGTTCGAGGTCGAGCAGGACTGCTCGGAGCCGTTGACACTGACCTTATAGCCGGTGATGGGGGAGCCGTTGGCGGAGCCGTCGGTCCAGGACACGCGCGCCGAGTCGGCGTCCACGGGGGTCACGCTCAACCCGGAGGGGGCTGCGGGCGCCACCCCACCGACCTGGACGGTGATGGTGCCGGTGACGGCCCGGGACTCCGAGCCAGTGGAGTCCAGCACCTTGTACTGCGCGGTGATGGTGCCGTGGAACCCGTTGTTGGGCGTGATCGTCACGGTCGTTCCCGAGGCGCTGATCGAGCCCTGGCCGGAGGTGATCGTCGGAGTGCCGGACAGGGTGATCGGCTTATCCGGGAAGGGGTTGCTCACCGCCTTGGACACGTCGGTGCTGACCGCCTCGCCGTTGCGGGACTCCAGGTTGATCGGGGCCGTGGTCATGAGGGGCTTGTTGGAGGCGCTGACCCGCACGGGCAGGGAGGCGCTCACCGGCGGGTTGACGCCGTCGGAGACCGTGATCGGGATGGAGCCCGTGGTTCCCTCGGCGGTCTTGTCGGAGGCCTTGACCGACAGCGTCGAGCCGCTCAGGGAGATCTCGAATCCCGCGGGGGCGGGACCGGCCTGGAAGGAGAGCTTGTCATTCGGGTCGGGGTCGGTGGCCATGGCCGCCAGGTTGGCCGTCACGGCCCCCTCGCCGGGCGCCACCGTCATCTCGGTGGGAGTGAAGGTCGGCGGCCGGTTCGTCGAGGACTCCACGATGATCGGCAGCGTGAGCGTCGAGCTCAGGGCGTCGGAGCCGGTGCCGTCGGCCACGGTGAAGGTCACCGAGGTCTGCCCGGTGAAGCCCGAGTCGGGGGTGAAGGACAGCGCCGACCCTCCCGAGGCGACCTTGGCGTCCTTGGTGCCCTTGGCCATGTGGATGGAGGAGGTGTCCGTGATGACGGGCTTGGTGCCCTCACGGGTGAGGATGTAGGAGGACAGGTTGATGTCCGTGGTCTTGTCCGCCAGCACCCGGGCGGGCACGGCCGAGGGGTTGATGCGGGGCCGCAGGGCCGAGCGGGCCGGTACCACGACAACGGCGTGGCCGGTCAGCCCGTCGGCGTCGGTGATCGTGTAGAGCACGAGCCGCTGGGTCTCGCCCACCGTGAGGCTCAGGGAGTCCTTGCCCACCTCGACGTCGGGGTCGGAGGAGGACAGCTTGAGGTCCCACGGCGAGCCGTCGGTGTCCTTGTCGTTGTCCAGGACCGGGACGGTGACCTTGCCGTTGGCGTCGACCTGGTCGACGGTGACGTAGTCGTCCACACCCACCGGGTTGGCCAGGGGGGCGTTGCTCGAGACCTGGACGGTGACGGTGCCGGTGTCGGTGCCGCCGCGTCCATCGGAGACGGTGTAGGTGACCGAGTGGTTGCCCTCCTTCTCCGGCAGGTCGAGCACCAGGCGGCCGGCGCGGGTGGACACGCCCAGGGAGGGGTCGCTGGAGACCGGGTCGCCCTCCAGGGACAGGCTGTCGCCGTCGGTGTCCAGGTCGTTGGACAGCACGTCCACGGCCACGGTGCGCCCGGGCTTGGCCACGACCAGGTCGTCAGTGGCCACCGGGGCCACGTTGAGCGGCGAGGCCTGGGCCACGCCCACCCGGACTGTGCCGGTGGCCTGGGCCCCGAAGCGGTCCTCGACGACGTACGTGAAGGTGTCGGTGCCGGTGGCCCCTTCGGAGGGCGTGTAGGTCAGCCACGAGGAGTTGATCTCCACCGAGCCCAGGGAGGGGGCCTGGTTGAGGCCCACGAGGCTCACCGAGTCGCCGTCGGGGTCGATGCCGTCCAGCGGCACGGTGATGTTCGTGGCCGAGCCGGCCAGGGTGCGGGCCTCCAGGTTGCGCGGTGAGGGAGCGGAGTTGTGCTCGGCGTCCTGGGCGCGCACCTCCACGGTGAGGACCCCCGAGGCGGTCTGGCCCTGGTCATCCTTGGCCGTGTAGGCGTAGGAGGTGCGGCCGGGCTGGTTGCCGGCGCGGAAGCGCACGGTGTTCTCGCTGACCCAGGCGGTGCCCAGCTCGTCGCCCACCAGGCTGACCTGGGAGTCCACCGACAGGTTGAGACCGGCGGGGGAGGAGTCGTTGTCCAGGACGGAGGCGGTGACGACGTCGCCGGCTCGCACGACGGCGGTGTCGTTGGTGACCACCGGCGGCTGGGGCTGGGACTGGGTCACCGGGACGATGGCGACCTTCCCGGTGGCGCTGGAGGTGCCGTTGGTGACCGTGTACTCCACCGTCAGGTTGGCCGGCACGGTGCTGGCCGCGCTGATCTGCAGCAGGGAGTGGTCCACGACCGTGACGGTGACCCCGGAGTCCGGCGGGGTCTTGACCGACTGCAGGACCAGGATCCCCCCGGAGGGGTCGAAGTCGTTGGTGAGCGGGGCGATGGTCGTCGAGCCGCCGTTGCGCAGCAGGGCGGTGTCGTTCTCGACCTCGGGAGGCACGGTGGCGTCGGCCTTGGGCGTGACGTCCACGCGCACGATGCCCTGGGCCGTGTTGGCCCCGTCCATGACGTCGTAGGTGAGGTAGTAGGTCTGGGCCTGGGCGTTGGCCTCAGTGGAGAAGGTGAAGACACCGGCCTGCTGGTCGACGCTGATCGAGGTCCCGGCCGGGGCCTCCTGCACCGCGGCCAGGCGCAGGGTCCCCCCGGAGGGGGAGGTGTCGTTGTCCAGGGGCGAGACGACGGCCTTGGAGCCGGCGACGACGCGCACGTGGTCGGCGTTGGCGATCGGCTTGGCCGACTGGGCCGGCTGCACGTCGACCTTGACCACGCCGGAGGTGGTCTCCCGGCCGTCGGAGACGGTGACGGTCAGGTCGCGAGTGCCGGTGCCGGCACCCAGCTCGCGCACCGTGACGGTGCCCTCGTTGGAGACCTTGGTGTCCAGGCCCTCGCCCTGGGCGGAGACCAGGTAGAGGTCGTCCCCGTCGGGGTCCAGCCAGTGGCCCAGCACGTCCAGGGAGCCGGAGGCCTTCTCGGCGACGGTCAGGGTGGGGGTGGTGATCTGCTTCGGGGCGCCGTTGACGTCCCAGCCGTGGACGTCGACGGTGGCGACGGCGGAGTCGCTCATGCCGCGGCCGTCGTCGGCCGTGTAGGGCACGGAGAAGCTGCCGGAGGCGTTGTCCGGAACGTCCATGCGCAGAGCCAGTCCGCCCTGGGCCTTGGTGGCCTTGAGCGAGCCTCCGTTGTCCTGGGGGGTGGCGGTGAGGACGTCGCCGTCTGGATCGGAGTCGTTGGCCAGCACCGGCAGGAGCGCGGAACGGCCCGGGCGCACGCCGAAGCTGTCATCGGCCGCCTTGGGGGGATGGTTCTCCTCGGTACGCTCCGGCGGGGTCTGGGAGTCCGAGGTGTTGGCCGAGTCGTCCTTCTGATCGGCGTTGTCGTCGGTCTGGGCGGTCTTGTCCGTCCAGTCGTCGATGAGGACGAGGTCCTCGTTGGGCAGCCACACCGAGCCCGTGTCCAGGTCGTTGAGCACGATGGCGTCGCGGTTGACCCGGAAGACCGGGGCGGAGGAGGCGGCGAGCTTGTCGTCATGGGCGGTGTCGGTGCCGCCGCCGAACAGCCCCGAGCAGCTGCGCACGAACTGGCCCGAGCCGGACCAGGCCGCGTAGACGCACTTGCCCAGGCGCACCGGCTGAGCGGGCACGCCCTCGGGGGCGGAGCCCTCCTTGGCCGACGGCGTCCTGGTGACCTTGCCCCCGTCCATGGGGACGGAGATGAGCTCGTTGCGGGAGGCGACCAGGACCGAGTCGGCATCGGGGCCGGGCTGCTGGAGCACCAGACCGGAGGTCCCCAGGCTGACGGACTTGCCCTCGGGCAGGTGGAGGATGCCGGTGCCGCGCTCCAGGACCACGGGCTGGTCACCGACGGCGGTGATCGCCAGATCGGTGCCGGCGGTCAGCTTCAGGGAGGTGTTCGTGGCCTCCTTCCAGCCCTTGTCGCTGGTCTCCAGGGAGACCAGCGACTTGCTGGTGGCCGAGACGGCGTGGATGGCGCCGTCCTTGCCGATGGCGGCCACGACGTCGGGCATGCCGGTGACCACGGGGGCGGCTGCGGTCAGGGAGCCGGCCTCCTTGGCCTTGGCGGCGCGGATGGTGCCCTGGACCTTGTCGACCGCCATGACCCGGTCCCCGCCCTGGGCGATGGTCACGCCCTTGGTGAGCTGGGTGCGCCCGGAGAAGGCGACCTGGGAGGGGTCGACCGAGGAGACGGAGGCGTCGCCGGAGTCGGGGACCAGGACATCCTCGGCGTTCTGGGTGACGTCGAAGGAGGACGAGGAGGTGCGGATCGCGCCGTCGACCTCGCGGGAGGGGTAGTTGAGGCGGGCCACCAGGTGCTTGGAGGTGGAGGTGACCCACACGCCGCCGTCATTGAGGTGCAGGTCGGCCTGGGCCACGCCCTCGTGGAGCCAGGCGGCCGTTCCCAGGGCGGTGACGCAGACGACGGCGGCCAGGGTCGACAGGCGCTTGCGCAGCCGCACGCGCTGGGCGCGCGACTGGGGGATGCGGAAGGTCGCGGCCAGCCGGGAGGTGGTGGTGCCGGAGGTCAGACCCGAGTCGACGTCCTGAACGTCGTCGGACCGGGAGGTCCGGCTGCGCCGCCGGGGGCGCAGGGCGCCGGCGGCACGGGTGAGCAGACCGGGACGGTCCGCGGCGGACGGTTCGGTCTGAGCGGTGCCGGAGTCGGATCGGTTGCTTCCGCCGTCACCGGCACCGGAGGTGGCTGCGGCGGAGTCGATGCTGCTCGACGGGGTGTCGGGCGTCTCGAAGTCGTTACGTGAAGTGGTCACTTGGCCCCTTGGGGACTACGGGATGCGACCTCCTGGACGAGGGTGCGGCGCAGCATCGTCGAGGAGGTGGTGGGTGTGTAGGGCAGGTAGATCACCGAGGCCCCGACCTCGGCCATCTCGGCCTCCAGACGGCGGCCCTTGTCGGTGCCCTCCCAGTCGGTGCCCTTGAACAGCACGTCGAAGGGGGAGCGCTTCCAGGCCAGGCGCTTGTCCTGGTCATAGTCGGGGACCACGGAGTCCACCATGCGCAGGGCGGCCACCATGGCCATGCGCTCGGCCAGGGGCACGATGGGGCCGCGCCCCTTCATCCGCTCCAGCGACTCGTCGGTGGCGACCCCCGCGATGAGGTGGTCGCAGCGCTTGGCCGCCTCGGTGAGGATGTTGAGGTGCCCCACGTGCAGCATGTCGAAGCCGCCGGGGACGTAGCCGGTGATCATCAGTAGGCTCCCTTTCCGCCGATGACCGCGCGCAGCGTTCCGGCGAAGATCTTCGCGTCCAGGGCTCCGCCCCGGTTCTCCACGTAGTGACGGTCCAGGGCCACGGTCGAGGCCCAGGACAGGTCCGAGCGTCCGGAGATCTGCCACAGGCCGGTCAGCCCGGGCTTGACCAGGAGACGACGCAGCGCCTCGGCGTCGTACTTGGCGACCTCGACGGGAAGCGCGGGACGGGGCCCCACCAGGCTCATGTCCCCGCGCACGACGTTGATGAGCTGGGGGAGCTCGTCAATCGACAGACGGCGGATCCATCGGCCCACGCGGGTGATGCGCGGGTCCTGACGGTCCTTGAACATGACCTCGTTGCCGGCGTCGCCGCCGGCCTTGACCACCGAGGCGCGGCGCGCGTCGGAGTCGATGTACATGGAGCGGAACTTCCACATGGTGAAGGGCTTGCCGTCCTGGCCCACGCGGGTCTGGGTGTAGAAGACCGGACCGGGGGAGTCGAGGCGGATGGCGAGCGCGGTGGCCGCCAGCAGTGGCGAGATGAGGGCCAGCCCGATGGCGCCGGCGAGCCGGTCGAACAGGGCCTTGCCGGCGGCACGGGTGCGGCGGGTCTTGACAGCGATGAGACCGGTCCAGCCGTGCGTGACGGTCAGGGCCCGCATGCGCCCGGGCACGACGTCCTGCAGCCCGGGGGCGACGACGAGGCGCACCTGGGTGCCCTCCAGTCCGCGCATGAGGGTGACCAGGTCCTCGGGGATGACCGAGCCGACCGTCATGACGGCGTCGATGCGCTCGGCGTGCAGGGTTTGGGCGATGTGCTGGGGGCTGCGCACGGGCTCAGCCGAGTGGAAGGCGCGGTCCTGCCCGGAGGACAGGTAGCCCACGATGAGGAAGCCGTCCATGGGGTGGCGGCGCAGCTGGGTGAGCATGGGCTGGGAGCCCGAGCCCATGACGATGAGGGTGCGACGCAGGGCGTGCCCCTCGAGGCGGCGGCGGCGCAGCCACCCGGCCTCGATGGAGCGTCCGGTGACGGCCAGGAGGAGCTGGGCCGCCAGAGTGGCCAGCAGGGTGGTCCGGGCGACTCCGGACAGGTCGGCCAGCAGCAGGGCCACCGGGACGCTCACGGCGGCCGCGGCGACGAAGCGGCCCGTACCGGGGCCGGCCTGCTCGACGGCGTCGATACCGAGCGCTCCCAGGAACCAGGCGATGAGCACCATCGTGATGCCCACGGTGGTCGCGGACCAGACCAGTGGCAGGTGGCCGCCCAGGAGGGCGAGCCAGAAGGGGACGGCGACGGCGAAGAGGTCGGACAGGACGAGCCAGATGACGAGGTCATGGCGCGTGCGTGCCCAAGGACTGCGCGGAGCGGTGGGGGAGGTGGCGTCGGCTGCTGCTGTCGAGGGACGCCGGTGCTGCTCGCGCTGGGGCAGTGTCAGGGTCGAACTAGACAAGGTGGACTCCGCAGGGATGATCGTGGGTGGGCAATAACTGGTCGGCTAGTGCTGACGGGACGTCGTGAACAGCAGCGTTTTAGAATGCTACTAAGTCTTGCGGACGTTATTTGTGGGAAGTGGCCAAGATCGCAGGGGCAAGATGAGGAGTCGAGAGGTTTCTGAGATGTCTGTATGTTACAGGTGCGCAACGATATGGAGGTGTCAATGCACCTCTGAGGGACCTTTCAGGGTTCTTCCAGCAGACGGCGTTGTTGCAGGTCAGGGCCGGTATGCTGGGGTTGTGCCAAGGGGGGTGGGTGGGGGACCGTCTATGTCACAAGACGATAAACAAAAGATACCAGGTCGCCGGCCTTGATGCGTCTACTCTCGTGCCTGTCTTCAGGTGTCTTTCCGATGCCGGATTGTGACCTTCCTACAACATCAGGAGTGCTACGTGACCCAGTCGAGTTCTTCGGCACCCCGGTCGGCTTCCGGGCCGGCCGAGGCGCAGTCGGCGGACGGTGCTGCCCCGACGGGCGCCGCTGAGTGTGGGCGACCTGCCGATAGCTCAGTCGCCGCAAGCCTCTCGGCGGTCGAGGTGAGTGATGGAGCGGCCGCGTCCCGCGGCTCTCGACGTTCTCCGCTGCGGAGGCTCGGCGGGGTCCTCAGGCGGGGGTCGTCGTCAGGCGCCAGCTGGTCGTCTGTGGGAACCACAGCCGTGGCCAAAGTGGTGGTCATGGGGG
>ERZ773007.737-NODE-737-length-16066-cov-4.119231_pt1 | contig 16066 bp, 16 predicted proteins | sample MGYA00580665_ERZ773007 | MGnify/ENA primary metagenome ERZ773007 (study PRJEB29015, sample SAMEA2738122) | human oral metagenome | biome: human oral; feature: human-associated habitat; material: saliva | place: China | collected 2167 ... | reverse complement strand
GGAATTCCCTTCAGGCTATGCAGTTACAAGAATGCGTCCAAACACCTGCTCAGACAGACAAATCATAGCTATTGTCTTTTTTGTAAATTACTTTTACCGCTTTAGTATATCATATATAGTATTGTTTGGCAAATACATTCATGCAAGTTTTTTAGGACCAAAGATCCATAGCATCTAAAAATTCTGGGTTAGGTTCAATATAACCTGGGTCTGGACCGTAGGTACTTCCATAGTTTTTATCATGAACCACTCTAGCATCGACCAAATTTTCTACTCCTGCCATCGCCCATTCGCTCAATGTTTTAGCAATGTAGTTGACTGATTGTGCATTATTTTGTAAGAATAATTCATAAGCATAATCAAACAATCTGATCCTTTCTTCTTCTGGGAACTCTTCCATTACTATTACAATATTATTGTATATTTTTGGTAGTATGTCGGGGAATTTATCAAAGATTTCTGGATATTGTTTTCTAACGATACCAGGTGCACTATCTCCATTTTTTTTGGGGGTTCCCAGATTTTTTTCCAGAGATGCTGCTTTTCCAATTATTGCGATAGCTTCATTTCTAGTAACTAAATGTCCCCTTTTTAATTTTTTCAGTAGCTCTAAATCTTCTTCTGTTGTTAGATTTAGTTTAGATAATTTAACATACAGCTCTTTCATGTAGACTACTTGTTTTTCAGTTGGAGGTAATTCAACTCGTTCGACTAGCCATACGAAAGTTACATGTGTTACTGATTTTCCTGATTTTATATAACTGATTTTTACATCTAAATTTGTCTGTTCATTGATATCATTTATCGCTGGTGAAAGATACTTATATCTTATGACTTTAAATTGACTTGAATATTCGCTCGTGATATTAAAAATTTTTGCTAACTCTTCAACACTTAAAACCATTTCACGCTGCCCATAACTAGAAGCAAGCAATAAATGTTCGTAAAGGATTTGCCCATATGTTTTCAACTTTGCAAATTTATCGAGGTTATAGATGATTGGATTTTTTTCTTTCGACTTCAGGAGTTTTACAATATCACTTTCATCACTATCGTCCAAACTCGTATTGAAATACGCAGTATATTTTCCCCTGCTGTATCTTATTTTACTAAAAATCTGTATTGTTTCACCCTCTAGTTGCAACCCATTTACTGTATCGTCAGCTACTAAATTTATAAAAGCCGACGATACGACTGTACGATCCTTTGTTAGTGTTGGACTGTCATACTTTTTATACTTACTATTTTGTGTCAGTTCAATAACTTCACTTATATCAAATTCTGCTTTAGCGGTCCGTCCATCAAGTTTAGCGTGCAGTAGACACAAAGATAACAATATATTTTGTGTTTCTGTCATTCTTTTAGTTAGGTTGCTAATAAGCAAATATTTACTTTTAAAAAGTATTCTTTCTGAAGGATTTGAAAGTTCCCATAATTCTTTGTCTTTTAACTCTTCTGTTAATTCTTTATTTTCTGTTACCATATTTTCACCTTTTCCATATTATATCCCACTGATTATTTCATTGCAATAATTTTCAGGATATGATACCTCACTATCATTATAACAGATTTTTCGTCTTTCGGTAGCTTTATTTTTTTTTTAGCTACCTTTAATTCAAAACCCCACCTTTTAGCTACCAAAAAAACTAACATATTTTTCAAACCCCACTTTTTGGCTACCTAAAGAGCGAATTTATCTCAGAAACCCCACCTTTTAGCTACTTGAAATGATTATAATAGCCCTTAAACCCCACTTTTTGACTACTTATTGAGTCAAAACCCCACCTTTTAGCTACCAAAAAGACGAATATTACAAAATCCCACTTTTTAGCTACCGAAAGAACTCTTAGCCATTAAATCCCACTTTTTGACTACCTATAAATCAATTTTGCAACCCACTTTTTGGCTACTAACAACCCACTTTTTGGCTACTAATAACCCACCTTTCAGCCACTTGAATTTTTTAAATGCTGTACCTACACTATTTTTCAATACTAAAAAACGCTCCTACTATTACTATCACTGTTACTGTTACAATGAGGAGGAGAAATAAAAAAGGGAACAATTCTACCATACTTTGATTTAATCCCCTTTTTTTTATATACTAGTAATATATAAAAAAGAAAAAATGATGAACAAATTAGAAAAAAATTATGAACAAATTAGAAAAAAATTATGAAGAATTAGAAAAATCATGGTCTCCAGCAATCCAACTATATATAGACTACTTCTTTATGACAAACAAAAAAAATTCATCTAGTTATTACAAACTAAATGACTTAAAGAAATTTCTTGATTTCTATGCTACTGAAAACTTAAATAAAACAGTACAGGAAATAACAATGGAGGATTTGGAGCAGATCCCATTAAATACTGTCTTAAAGTATCTTGATTCTTTAAAGTTAAAACCTAATGGCAAAAAACAATTTATTAAGATTTTAAAATCTTTTTGGAACTACTACACAGTAGCATCATTTTCAATTGAAAAAAAAGCTCCCCACTTCTATCGAAATGTAATGAACGAATGGCAGGTGGTCTATGGACTGAATTCTATAACTAAAAGTAAGAAAAATTCAGTTGAAAATGATTACGTAGAAAGTTATGATTTACAAACAATGTTGGATTTCCTTGATATGGTGGACAATTCCCTATCTCTTTATTTTTCTTCACAGGCAAAGGTAGATAACTGGAATAAAAATAAAGATAGAGACTTAGCAATTGTTGCTTTATTGGCAGCTACTGGAGTAGATATAGAACAACTTGCTCAGGCTAGTTACAGGGATATTGATCTACGGAAAAAAACCTTAGTAGTTAAGAATAGTCAAGGGGAGATAATTAAGAAGGATATTTTAAGTGAATTCATTCCTTATATTTCTCCTTACTTATCTACCCGGAGAAAATGGTGGGCTGCTGATTCTGCTGTTAGTTCTCTATTTTTAAACTTTAGAAAGCAAGGGTTATCTTCTCAAGGAATTGCTTCTGCTATTCATCGAATTGCTAAAGTATCTGGTAAACCTTTGTCAGCTATGATCTTAAAACAAACCCATGCAGTTCTTGTTTTTAAGAATAATAATAAGTTGTCTGAACTAACAGAAACTGAGTCAAGAAGATTGACTAGAGTAGTAAAAAAAGGAAAAGGAGAATAGATTTTGAATAAGAATAAAGGTTGTGGTTTTAGCCTTATAAAATATCTTCTTAGTGTAATTGTGGGACTTTTTGTCATGTTTGTAGGGAATATCCTCTTAGTAAAGGTTGGGATAAGTCCATTATCTCTTCTGAATCAAGGGATTTCTTTTATCAAAGGAAGCGGCGCGGTTGAGGATTTTACAGAAAACATTGAAAAGGCTAAAAATAAAGTCGAAGGAGCAATCGCTGACAATGTAAAATCTCAAGAGGAAACGTCTGAATTAAAAGTTAGCTACACTCCTCTAGCTTTCAAAAACATGAAACAATTGGAGTTAGGTGCTTATGATAGCCTTGGACGTGCAACATACTCGCATATTCAATTAAATATCAAGGATGCACCAACAGATGAGCGAGAAGATAAAATCGCTTATGACCCTGTTGGTTGGCATAATTACAAATTTCCAACCACTATTAACGGTAAGAAATCAGAGAACTGGCTCATGAACCGAGGGCATTTAGTAGGTTATCTTTTTTCTGGTCTGAACTCAGAGGGGAAAAACTTGGTCCCAATCACACGTTATCTCAACGCTGGTACAATGGACGATAAAAAGATTGATCGCAGTAACTACTACTCTATGATTTTCTATGAAATGAACCTCAAAGAGTGGTTACGCGATAACTCAGATAGGTACCTGGACTATTACGTGGTACCTATCTACCAAGGAAATGACCTACTACCTAATAAGATTGCTATGTACTGGACTTCCTTTGACAAGAATGGAAATCAACAAGCTATTGAGTTGAAAAACAAAGGCCAAGCAACTACCGAGGGCAATATCTCGTATGTAATACTGGATAATACCTCACCTAATGCTACAATCAACTATGCAGACGGAACTGCACAAGCTAAATAGAAAATCTCAAAGATGAATGTTTGAAACATTCGTCTTTTTATTTATCAAATAAATAATAGTTATCCATTATATATCCATTTCTGATTCATTATATAAATAAATTCCATCCGTTTAATAGATATATAATAGATAACCATTCATCTAATGAAACTATCAACCACTCAGGCAGAACTTCTGAAGCTAAACAGTAAATCTCGAAGATGAATGTTTAACATGTCTGTCTTTTTATCCATTAAATGAACACTATTTATCCACTTCGTATCTGTTTTATATTCATTTTATAAATATGTTTAATCCATTTAGGAGATATAAAGTGGATAATTTTAATCCATTTTTTTGACAAATAAAAATACTTCTGCTATAATATATCTAAATCAATCAAAGACTGGAGATAAAATATGAAGATTATTTCATTCAATGTTAAGGCTGGAGGGGTTGGGAAATCTACCCTATGTTTCAATACTGCTTGCTTACTTGCAGAAAAAGGATATCGTGTTCTAGCTCTAGGAACTGATACAAACATGAACCTAACAAAACGTTTTGTTGGTTACTATGCTAGAAAGCACGGTTTAAGTCAAGAGCAACTACTTTCTGAAATCAAACCAGAGAATACGGTTGAAATGCTTTTCCAAGGTTTACCGTTTGCTCCTATCAAGATCACTGACAATATCGACTTGATAGCAGAAACTACTACGCTATACGGTTTAAAGAAGATTGTTGAACCTTCTCTTATTTACTGGTATTGGGATAATGAGAAATTTCTTAAAGAAAACTATGATTACATCCTTATTGACACACACAATGATGATGAAATTCCTACCAGAGCAACTTATGCAGTATCAGATATTATCGCAGTTGTTGTTGATGAAACTAACAAAACCTATGACATCATACCAGTTATGCGACAAAACCTTGCTGAAATCAAGAACAAGAACCGTGATAGGAACGGTAGTTTAGTAAACGCTAAGATTGTGTTACTAGGAAATCGTTTAAACACTAAGAGTGAGTTAGGAAAAAGAATGATAAACAAACTCAACAAAATCCGTCGTGAAGTCCCAGATGCCTGTGCAGGGTACATTGAAGAACGGACTGCTGTAAAGAAAGCTGAAGAGTTGTATCTGCCCCTTACGGAATTTAAGAAGAAAGAAAAGCTAACTGCAAGCCTAGAGCGTTTCTACCGAGAAACAGAGAGAACTCTACTAAGGTTAGTGGATATGTAATATCCATAGAGTAAATAACAAGTGGATAAATAGTGTACTACTTATGGATATAAAATGAACAAAATATATCCATGAAACAAATGGATGAAAAAGGAGAAAATCATGGTAGTAGATAGACCAGCAGGATTTCAAATAAGAGAAACTAGCGCACCAGTAAAAACAAAGTCTTTTGATAGCTTAGACGTTGAGGATAAGTTATTGACAGAACAAGAAACCGCACTTGGCAGAGGAATAGTTCAAAATGAACCAGAGCCACCGATTGCAAGACCGAAAAAAATCCCTGCCTTACACTTGAAACCAGATGAACAAATGTATGACGATATGATGGCTATTATGGAGCTGTTAGGTATGAAAAACAACAAAACTATGACTATCAGAATGGCACTATCGAACTATCGACAACAATTAGAAAAGGAAAAAAGTAGCCGTTGATTTTTAGATAATGGATAAAATAAATCCAAAAAGGGAATTTTATTTATTTATAAGATGGATAACATTTATCCAAAAAGAAAATAGATATTATCCGATTCAATTATTGGACAGACAGGAGAGAAAGCATGGTTTTTGTAGTCCCAAGTGTAGTATTACTATTTACACTCATTGGAATCTATCAGAAAAAATTTAAAATTGGCGCATTGGGAGTAGTTCTTTTACTCTTTGTGATTGCCCTCGTTTTTGAATATATTTTTTAAAATAAAAAGCACATCCCAAAGGCAAATTTTGCTTTTGGGATTTTGTCTATCATAGCTTGCCTTTTTAGGTAGTTAAAGGTTAAAATATAGAGTATAAACTAAAAACTAAAACTTAGGAGATAATATGCTGCCATTAAAAATTTTACAGAAAACGCACCCCAGCGCTACGTATCTAATAAAAGACGGAAAAGCAATAAAAGATATTGTTATCGCTAATAGAAAAAAAACAGACCTAGAATGGTTTGATTATAGCTTGAAAAACAAATACGGTTTGGAATTTATTCCTGCTGAAATCGTAGCAGAAGTAAATGAGCTCGCACGTCCCTCAATTCGTTATAATCAACGTTCGGATGCAAGAAGTATAGCTATCGCAAAAGAAAAGGTATTTCCAGCATTTGTAGAAAGTGTTATTGAAGCTTTGCCGATTTTTTATGATGAGGACACTAGAAAAGTTACATTTATGGACTTTCTCGTCGTATGCCCATTAAATCCGATTTTTTCTGATTTGAAAGTGTATGTTCCTTCTGCAAAAGCAGGTATGCTTCGTTTACCACGTACAAATTTAAAAAATATGGTTGGGAGGTATGTATCTTGTAAAATTGAAAACTTACAATTATGTAAACTACCAAACCCTTACGAAACAAAAGGGATTTGGAATAACTATTATGCTGAAGGTAGTATTGATTATGCAGAATGGTTAGCTAACAATGATATAAAAAAGGCATTGACAGAAGAACCTAAAAAGGGGGCCAGTCGTGCTATTGTTGAAAGAATTGAAAGAGAGAAAAACGAATGGTTAGAACGGACTTATCAAGGTCTCATTGCTCAATCTAGTGAACGTGGTATACATGTCATTTGCAACGATTTTGGTTACTTTACCGTGTATATCCCTAGAAAGAGAATAAGCCATACATACGATTCTGTTGTCCCTAGTTGTGCTTTAAAATTTAAAGTAGGGGAGAAGATAGAGTTTAAAATTTTGGCAGAACAAATATATAAACCTGGTATTGAGAATCAAATTGTTGCAGATGCGAAGTGCTTAGAAGTTTCTCCAAGAGAGAAAGTTGTTCAACTGATCGATGAAAATAGATTAGTTGGTACAACTCACAAAGCATATGTAGTTGATTACAACATCACTAAAGGGCATCGAATTGAGCTAGAAGATATCGCTGGAGTGACAGTTAAACTTGATGGTAGAGCACCTATATCACCAGATTTTGTGATTAAGAAAACTCCTATTTATGTGAAAGTTGAAAGAGCTAGAAGAACCCTTAAGTCAAGTAGTGATGATTTGAGATTTTCTGTTCATTGTACTTTTATTTCTGATGCAGGAACAAGAGACAAAGCAGCAAACTTGTTCAAATTTTAGTTAGAGCGAAAACAAAACTAAGCGTGTGTTCGCTTAGTTTTTTTGAAAGGAGAACCACATGTATTTAGAACAACTAAAGCAACAACGAGATGAGGAATCTGCTGTACGTTCTGCAGGTATCGTCAACACCTTTTATGGGCCAAAATAGAAAGGAGTATTACTTTGTTACAAAATATCTTATCGTGGGTTATATTATTTTTCCAGATAACACCCTGGATTGTAGTAGTAGGAGGACTAATTATTTGGTTTATAAATAGACAGACTACAAATATAAAATGGAAGTATCTATCATCTCTTTGGGTGATCATCTCGTTAATTGTTATTTATCTGTTTAGATTTTTACCGTTACTAGTCATGTCATATTTGGAATCAATGAAATTACACGCAGCAAATAACTCAGAAGTATTTAAAGGTATGTTATCAGTTATTCAAATCTTGATCATAGCAATAGTCTGGAAATTTGCTCAAATCCAATCGATGATTTTCTATTACCAACAAATTATAACAGAGAATAAAAAACATAGTAGTGGAATACAAAAACGATTTTTTCTTATTGGAGGAATTTTAATTACCCTACTAACTATTGGAATTATTGAGATGATTAAATTTATTTTGTAGTGGAGGAGAAAAAGTGAAATTTATTTTTAAAAGGCTCCCTCATAAAATAGGGGACCAGGTAACTTATGACTATGTTGTGGTGACATTAAGGTTATTACTGTTACTGTTTGCAGGAGCAAGCTCATGTCTCGCATTATTTTCCTTGTTTACCCTTGTCTTTGGGTATACCATTTCAGATAGCTCTTATACGGCCATATTTTGGCTTCTTTTAGCTTTTGCGACTATCTTGCTATATTTGGGTGTATGGCATACTAGAATAACTAGTAGGCAGGTCTATGAGCCTTTTAAGCGTCCTAACAAAGTAAAAAGAGTTCAGCGTGTAGGTCTGATGAAAAAAGGATTGATGTTTTCTTTCGGAGGGGCAATCATAGCTCAGCTGGCTTTAATTATTTTGACAATTAGTAACTATGTTTTAAAGTCTTTATCATTGACCTATAAATCTGCAAATCTATTTAGTTCACATACAGAGACTTTCTTAGGTTATAAAAACCAAGAGAGTTTATTGGCTTCACCAATACCGTTTTTATCACCTGAATTATATAATGCTATTTTGGTGATTATGCCGATTTTCATTTTAGTAATTCTATATGTAAATTCTTATATTTTTGATATTAGAAAGTATCAAAATCTAGTTGATCAATGGATAAGCAGCCGATTTTATAAAGATGATTGTATTGAGCATTTGGTATTTGATTTAGAATCTGATGGGGCATTTTCTTTGACTATTGGGATCAATTCTGAAACACAATCACCTGTCGTTATGCAACAATCTACACTTACTTTAAACACTGCATTTTTTGGGTTAATCGGTACAGGGAAATCTTCATCCCTTGCTAAACCTATTGTAATCTCAATGTCAAAAAACTTTGTTGTATATCTTCGTAGTTTTGGTAGATATGTAAAGAGAGTAAAGCGTAAGGTTAAACGATTACCTTTAACTCAAGAACAAAAGAAATTGAGAGAAAAAGAGCTAATAGAAGAATGGTTTACCAAAGGTATAGGTAAAGAATTAACAAGTGGATTTTATCTAAATGAACCAACAGGAGATTTGGTTAAAGATAGTCGATTCATTCTTGAGAAAACGGGAATACCAAAAAAAGCTATCTGGGACATTGATCCCCTCAATACCTATTCAGATGCAATCAATATTTTTGACGCTGATATGGAGATGGCTGCAGCACTCGCTTCTGACCTTTTTAGAGACTTTTCAGAAGGAAATAACAGTAGTGGTAATAGTTTCTTCCTCAACTCGGAAGAAGCACATACTAAAAGCCTTGTAACCTTACTAATAGCTTCTTCTAAAATACCAGATTTAGAAATTAATAAACATTTAAATGGTGGAGCACCTACATTCTCAGAGTTCTATCAATTATTGACGGACAATAATTTTATTTTCTCACGAGTAAGTATTTTGGATATTATATACAAGAAAGAATTAAGAGATTATAATAAGTGGAAATACGAGTATGATAGTAAGTACAAAAAAGCTTATGAACAATGGATCAATGACGGAAAAGAAAAAGAACTTTTTCGAGGGAATTTGCCTAAAGAATTATGGAAAGAGGGGCGTGAATTAGAGGATAAATACTCTGAAATTAGTAATCTAAAAAGTGCGATTGATTACTTTACCAAGTCGTATTATATAGATCCCAGAACATCTAAACGTACATTTACTTTTGATGCTAACATTCAGGGACTAGTAGCAACTATTCGCAGACTTGCTATGGATAAACGAGTAAGACGTATATTCTTTTCTCAATCAACAAAAAATATTGATGTGTTATTGAAGTATGGAGGAATTTTACTAGTTAACTCAGCGGCAGCAGAATTAGGTAAAAATAATAGTAAGATGGTAGCTCAAGTAGCTGAAATCATCATGCAAAGTTCTGCATTTAGACGGATTCCAAATATGTATCCAATCTTTCCTTTTATTGAGGATGAAAAGAACTCTTTCCTTATGGCAAGAGATAGTGGATTTCTAGACCAAAACCGTAAAGTAAGAACTCCAGTAATTCATCTTTATCAAAACTATGAGCAGGCAGTTGCTACCCTTGATAACAAGGTTGCTGATGCTTTATTTCAGTCCTATCGTAATGCCTTTATGTTTCAACAACAGAGTAGAGCAACAGTAGAATACTTGAATGACCGTGCTGGTAAAAAGTGGGCTTTATCATCGAGCTATCGTGGTTCGCAAGGAAGATTTTTTGCTGCTAATGATGATAACAAGGAACAACTAACAGAAACTATTGAAGAGATTGATCAGATAACTCAAACTGAAGTTAGAAAGTTAGAGGAAATGGAATTTTTAGGAATTATGGTTATTGATAATGAGGTAAGCGAACCTATGAAAGTTACCTCAATGCCAAGTTACAAAATGCCACTTTTCACTGATAAAAACTATCAAGCTGATTTTGATATTTCTGATAAAAAAGATAAAGAATTATTCGATTTATGGCAAGAATGTGTTAATGAGGCTTATGTAGATAGTATACGAAGAACTGTCTATCATGAGCATGATTTTACCCCAGAGGAATGGGAGTGTTTGTTAGAAATTGAAAATCCCATCAATATGGAAGGCGACTTATTTAATTTTGAAGAAAAGAATGATTCGGAACAAAGAAAATCAGGCAACGAAAGGAAATCTGAAGAGAGATATAATAGTGCCAAAAACAACGTTAGTTCGCAAAAAAGTTTGTTGGAGAAATCAAACATGACTGAAGAGTTAGATCAGGATTCTGGAATAAATATTGAGGATAAAGAACCAAGTATTGTGAAACCAGAACCAGAGGTTGAAAGAGAAAATCTTATTGAAGATGTTTCAGACACTAAAGGTTTAAATATTCCACCGGAAGAACCAAATATTATAGCTCAGAATTTACAAACCTCTCCAGGGAAAGAAGAGTTATTTTAATAAAAAAATAAAGCTAGTGAATGCTCACTAGCTTTTTATTGTTCATGATTTTCAGGCTGCTTATTGCTTTGTTTTTTTTGTTGATATTCTTTTTTTATGTTATTTAGAATTTCTTCAACATTTTGCGTTTTATCATCAAGTTTCATCATTGCAACAAATGTTTTACCAATTTTTAGCATGACCTCTTCTTCATACTTTTTTCGTTCTTCCTTTGCTCGATCCATCTGTTCTTGTAGAGCTTGAATACTTTTATCATATCCCTCTAATGTTTTACTTTTTGCTGCCATAATTTAGCTCCTTTCTTATTTCATTGTTTATTCTATCATAGTTTTTAAAAAAAGAGAAGTTATGATATAATTTATAGAAAAATAGCTGTTTTTCTTGGGACAGACTCCCCCTAGTTTCAAGGGCACTAAAACCCTTGGTATATCTAGCTTTATCAACGTTGGAAAGAGAGGGGACTTTATGTTGTTTTAACCCCCTTTTTAATAGGGGGTTGGGGGAAAGGAGTAAAAACTATGTCTAGTAATGAAGATATTTTGAAGAGGGAGAAGATTGATTTAGAGCAAATACCAAGCGATGCCATTGCCTACTATACTCCCCATAGCCAATCACGAAAAAGAATATATTTTAGCAAAGATATATTGTTACTTATGTACCATCTTGTACGTCTAAAATACTTTTCACGAGATATGATTTTTGATCAGTATTATATTCTGACAAAGAAGAAGTTGAGTAAGCGCGTGCTCTACTCTCTTATTGGAAATAAGACCATGCCTATCACAAGCTTCAGTGACGATTACAGGATTATGAATGTCAAATTTTTTTATGTCTCTAAGTCTTTTACAACATGGTTACTTAACATTGTTCATGAGATACCAGAGTTTATAGAATTGATGGACGTTACAGAGTACGAGGGATCGCATTATAGTCTTGTAACTAATCGTATTTCTGGTGGTAAGAATGGAATAAAAAAAATAAATCCTCATGATTATAATGCCAGAAAATTGTGTCTCAAAATTGGGAGGGAATTGATTGATAGATTACCCGATATTTCACCAAGAGAATTAAATATCACCTATTTCTTTCCGACCAATAGAGAACTGATCTCGGTAGTTCCAGATGCTGTAATTTTTGTCCAAGGTGAAAGGTATTATTTAGAGTATGATAGGAATACCGAGCAGCATTATAAACTATTGGCTAAAATCATTGGTTATTTTGAAGAAACGTACTACGCAGGTGATAGTATCTTCTTTGTTTTCGACAATATTGCTAAACCTAGAAATAATCTCTTACATAAGCGAGTAGAGAACTTTATCTCTAATGTCAATCAAATAAAATATAACGACACTGGCCTTACTTATTTTGAACAAGCACAACGAAATCAAGTGAGCCTTTATGCCTTACCATCTGTAAACAGTATTTCTCAAATAACTGAAAAAATAATTGATGATATAATGCAGGATCAAGAACAAAATGAGGAGGAATTGATACAGCAGTTTAAAAAAGCAAAAGTAGTTCCTTATGAAATAGTTTCAGTTGAATTTGCTGAGAATATAAATGGTCCTTTTGATTATTTATTGACTTATATTGATGACTATTTTGAAAAACAAAAAATGCCACTTGTTAAAATGTATTATGGAGATGTCAGCATGCCTTCATTTTTAGAAAACCTTTATCAAAATTTCAAAGATGATTACCAAAAATGCGGCGTAATTTTTTCAAAGGAAATCACTCAGCAATATTATCCATTGCCACACGATGATTTCTTTACTTCGCTTTACATGTAAATTGTTCTAGGAAATATAGGTCAAAAAGATTTGACTTTTTTTCTAGTTATCGTTTAGAATAAAGGTACAGGTAAACGAAGTTAAAGAAAGGAGAAAAAATATGATCTATATTCATCGGTTTCTAGGTACATGGCTAGATAACAATAAAGGTCCTAATAAAAATTTTATTTTCTCTAAAGCAGTAGCACAAGGAAGCGAAATTATCGAATATTTGAAGGGGTATGAGACTCGCAAAAAATTTATCCAGGCATTAAGGACAGGGAACTATTATTATGGTGTCCCGAAAGAGGTTTCTATTGAGGATACCAGAGCAGATAGATATTATCGGATGGAGATTGAAGAGAATAGTTTGCTGAGCAACTATAGTGCTTATTATGGAAGTGGAACAGCTGTCTATTCTAAGTATTTATTTAGTAACATAAAGATTCGATCTATTTACGAGTATGAGTCATTGGAACTACTTCTTGATGAACTAAAAGAAGAAGTGGAATTGACTATCAGCTGCGCTTACAAACCATGCCATGTTCTTTCTAGTGAGTTAGGTGAATTTAAGGTTTCTAGTGAGCTTGGTGAATTATACTTGTCTATGAAGCACGCGCCTAATGAACGCAAACCAATTGCTGAAATTGAAATTTAAAAGGAGTTAAATATGAATGACAAAGAATCGAATGTAGTAGAAGAGTCTATTGTTGAGGAGCGGCCGCTGAAAGGAATTAATTTTTTAGATAAATCTCTCATGGAGTGTATTGAGCTTATAGCTGAATACGATGCGTCAAAGATGGAACTTAAATTGCCTATAAGCGAAACGCAAAACATGGTTGTTAATATCGAAATTAAAATTGTAGAAGAATAAAAAAGCAGTGAATTACTCACTGTTTTTTCTATTCCTAATAAATCTCGTAGAGTATAAGCGGCGCGTGATTTATTTAAGCATGTGCCTCTCATCTACTTACTATTTTTATCGATCCATACTTGAACTTTTTCCAGCGTTTCAACCGTTATGTTTCTAAACGATCTATCCTTCTTTCTTAATCTAGTAATTGTAGATTGTGGGATGCCTGTTTCTTTAGCTAATCGATATGCTGAAATAGTCTTATCTGTTAGCACTGTCTCTATTTTTTTGGTATCTATTTTCAAAATTCATCTCCTTTTCCTTTTAGTCCCATACTAGCAGATGATTATTACGAATTGTTTCATTTTACCTTCTCAAAATAAAACTTTCCTGGAACTTCCCATTTAGTTGTTTTGCCGTACAATCTATGGACTCCTATAGGACTGATTTTGTTCCCATAAAATTCTCTTTGTTCTGGACCAGAAAAATATGGTGGATCTACAATAGCTAAATCAAAATAGTTATCAGGATATCTTTTCATGACATCCATACAATCTTCGTTGAGAAATAATTTCAAGTTATCACCTCATTCCAATTCCTTTGCGATAGCAGCAATAACACTCACAGTTACGCTATTTCCTGCTTGCTTGTATAGTTGAGAGTTGCTATTGACCTTCTGCGCCTTATCAAAAGCCCAATCTGGAAAACCTTGTAACCTCCAACATTCACGAGGTGTTAGCTTGCGAATACGATAGCCATCAGTTATTCCAAAACTTCCAGCTCGAACAGTGCTACCTCCCCCACTTGATGTTAATGTTCCAACCTCATCTTTTGTGATTTTGTTGTAAAAGTCTACAACTTTGACTAGGTTATTCTCTTGATAGCTATTGCTAGTCAGAGTAGGAGCGATGTCATGTTCTCCACCTTGGTTATAACCATGACCACGTTGGATTATTTTAGGTTCTTGCCCACCACCTTGCATTGTGGATAGAGTGGGAGCCAATCCAGCTGATTCATAAACCTCTCCATTCATCCCATTTCCTGAAGGATGGATGTTTCCGATAGACCTCACTTTCTGCGATTTACTTTCAACAATGTACGCCCCTGCTCCTTGTGAGTTGCCATATCTGGTTGTAATGGTATTGCTGTACTGCTTTTTGATTGAATTAGCTTGCTGGCAACTTTTTGAGATAGGAAAAACTCTTCTGGTACGTTCTCCTCTAAGATGTCCGATAATGAACACCCGTTCTCTGTTTTGGGGTACTCCAAAATCCTTGCTGTTAAGGATTTGCCATTCCACATTGTACCCCAATTCATCCAAGGCTCCGAGGATGGTTTCAAATGTAGCTCCTCCGTCATGGTTGAGGAGTCCTTTGACGTTCTCAAGCAATAGATATTTAGGTCTGAGAATAGATGCGAACCGTGCAATCTCAAAAAACAAAGTTCCTCGTGTATCTTCAAAACCTCGTCTGTTTCCTGCAATGCTGAAAGCTTGGCACGGAAATCCTCCACAGATAATGTCCACACGTCCGATTCTTCGAATAGACTCATCTGATACTGCTGTGATGTCATGTAGTTCTATTTCTCCTTTCGTATCGTGTATGGCTTTATAAGACTTGCGAGCAAATTTGTCAATTTCGCAAAACCCTACACATTCATGCCCAGCGGACTCCATCCCAAGACGAAATCCACCAATTCCTGCGAATAGATCCAAAAATTTCATATGATTTTTAATTTCTTTCATCATTAAAACCCAAAAAACAGTGGCTACAAATAGTCTCATCTCGATCCATCCACCAACAACTGCCCCATTTTTCGTCAATACAAGGGGTAGTCCAAGTGCAGCCACATACATTACAAATTCCTTTTTGAGATGGTTTTTCTTTCTTATCCACCTCTACGTTCGTCGAATCAAGTAAAGTTTGATTTAAAAGTTTTTCTTGCTCTGCAATTCCCCTTGATTCTGCAAGAGCAATGAGCTGTTCCTCATAGTAAAGTTCTTCCTCTGCTGAAACTTCTGAAAATAAGTTTATCGGTTCATCATCAATTCTTTTAATCACTTCATTATCCAAATATTTACCATCATCGCTTAGAGCATCATAATAATACATACCTGGTAATATGTCATAACCATTTACCATTACTGAGCCTAACTCACTCATAACAGCAAGTTTTTCTTTTGGTGTGCTTCCCTTGCTTTCAAAATTCTTCAACAAAATATCTTGATGATATTCTTTGTCTTCCAACAACCATGCTTTTCCTTCAGGAGTCTGCAAATAGTTTGCTCCTGCCTGTAACATAGATTCTAAATCAGAGTATTCTTGATTGTTAAAGATATAAGATGTAATTATTTTTCCTTTCAAGACTTATCACCTCTCATTTTCTTTTTTATAAAACTATTATACCAAAATAGTTGCCGTATGGCAACTATTAACTCTATTTTTTTCTTATTTTTGGCTTGATAAAGCTATTAAACTGTGATATACTAGAGCGGTAAATATCATTTACATAAATCGTTTGTTCACTGCTATGGTGGACGGTCTGAGCAGGTGTTTGGACGCATTCTTGTAACTGCATAGCCTGAAGGGAATTCC